>ERZ1034980.1583-NODE-1583-length-13321-cov-6.316750_pt1 | contig 13321 bp, 4 predicted proteins | sample MGYA00520622_ERZ1034980 | MGnify/ENA primary metagenome ERZ1034980 (study PRJEB33766, sample SAMN09781791) | gut metagenome | biome: gut microbiome | host: Homo sapiens | place: Madagascar | study: EMG produced TPA metagenomics assembly of the PRJNA485056 data... | reverse complement strand
CTGGCGAGGATGCTCGCTTCCTGCGCCCCGAGGACACGCTAGCCCCCATCGCCGAGGGCCCGTTCTACGCCCTTGAGCTCGGCATTCAGATGTACAACACCCAGGGCGGCCCCGTTCGCGACGAGACCGGGCACATCGTAGACCGAGACGGCAACCCGATTCCGCACCTGTACAGCGCAGGCGAGCTGGGTGCCATCTGGTCTGACGCGTACAACGGAGGCGGCAACCTCGGCGAGTGCACGGCCTTCGGCCGCATTTCGGGCGCCAATGCAGCGGCAGATGCACTGAGTCAGGCGTAGCCCGCAACAACGCAGCTTATAGCAGGATATTTTTGTTGTTGGACGTCGGCGGTGCCGGGACGCTTTCTTTGTCCTGCGCCGCCGACGCATTGACCGGAAACATGTAGCCCTTACCCCAGGCGGTTACTATGTACCGAGGGTCCGACGGATCGTCCTCGATTTTTTGCCGCAGGTTATGAATGTGAACGAGCACCGTTCGCGAAGTGGAGCCCCCGCCGTCTTCACCCCAAAGCCTGCGATAGATTTCGCGCGGTGTAAATCCCCGATTGGGATTTGACATGAAAAACTCCAGGAGACGATACTCGGTTTCCGACAGTTTGATTTCAGTGCCGTTTTTCTCAACCGTATGCCTTTTCCCTCCCAAGACAAGGCCTTCGGCGGCAATCGTCCCGCTCTCCCTGGAAGATTGGGACCCATACCAACGGCGAAGGTTTGCCTCGATGCGCGCGTGAAGCACTTTGTTGTCAAATGGCTTTACGATGAAGTCATCTCCGCCTGCTGCCAAAGCCGAGACAATGGTGTCGCTGTTATCGAGACAGCTCACAAAGATTATCGGGCAGTCGTGCCAGGCCCGAAGATGCGCGCAGAGATCAATCCCGCTGGCATCAGGCAGCAGAATGTCAAGCAGGATGACGTCATAGTGCCCCCGTGCTTTGGCGAGCGCCTCACCAGCCGTCGCCGCGCAGGTCACCTCATAGGACTGTTCCTTTTCAAGGTAATACAGCAGGACGTCGCGAACAAAGGAATCGTCCTCTACAAGCAGCACCTTAACCATGAGACGCCCCCTTCGCTGGCAACAGAGGAATTGTAGCATCTCAAAACCAGGGTGGAGCCGAACACTCCCGTTGCAGTTGACGCCTGCCTTAGCAATGAGTAAATAGGGGCCCGCATCAGCGCAGCCAACGAGCACTCCAGGACCGCCCCGCTCTCCACGCCCCAGTCTCTCTGGGGACATTGGGAGCGGGACCATATAAGCGGCGGTCTAACAGAGAGCCGCTTATTATCTGGCGCAGAGGCCAAAGCGGCCAGCAGTGACACGTTCGATTGGAGATGGCTCGGCAACTCAGGATTTTCACCAACATGCATCAAACAAACCCGGTACCTCCACGGCTCGCGGCTCCCAGAGCCCTCTCAGGTGGCGCCTTCCCATACCGTTATTTGATGTCCGGTCCGTAAATACAATGGGCTGGTCAAGCAGGCCCAGCAGAGCCATTAGGGGAAGCCCATGTCAAGCAGCAACCCGATGACCAGAAAACGTCAAAAGAAGCACCACAGGGAACGCGCCCGTGCCGCCAGGCAAAAGGCGGAGGAACGGTGGTGTGAGACGATCTCCCTGAGGCACTCGCCGTATGAGGAGGACCGCTTTTTTGGAAGGTCGTGCGCCGCCAAGAATCGGTACGATACGGAAGAGGGAGCCATCCACGCCTGCATCGTCGCATCAGCAAGCAGGGGAGTCAAACTCGACTGGTACAGGTGTACTCGCTGCGGCGGCTGGCACATCACCAGCCATCCCCTTCGGGACGGGCGCCGGGCCGAAGGATAAGACTTAAAAACGGCAGAGCAAACCGAAAGGAAAATACCGACCGCAGCCTTCGCCCCTACGGCAAGCATCCTTCCCCTCGCCCCTCACTTGTAAACGCATGGTGGCATCCGGGTGTCAGCATGGTTAGAATCGCGGCATGGGACGAACGAGCCCAGCACGACACGATTGGAGACGGCATGCAGACGGTACGGCAACACGCGAGGAAGGTGGCCTGCGTCGCGGGCATCTCACTGGCCCTCCTGGTCTCAGGTGCTACGGCGGCCGTGCCGCAAAGTATGGCGGCCTTGCCCGCGCTCGCCCCCACACAGGCACTGGCCGTGCCTTACCCCGACACGCCGGACTCCACCTGGTACGTCGCAGGCGGCTACATCGACTACGTGACCTCGCAGGGCCTCATGGGCGGCTACGCCGACACCGGGCTCTTCGGCCCGGAGGACACGGTCACCCGCGCTCAGGTCTGCGCGGTCATCCTGCGCTGGGCCGACCCCTCCGACCTGAGCACGAAGGTGCCGTCCGAATACGGCGCCGTCACGAGCTTCTCTGACGTACCGGCCGGGCAGTGGTACACCTCGGCCGTGGAGTACTGCCGCGCCATCGGCGTCGTCACGGGCGACAGGGACACCTCGGGCAACCCGCTAGGCACCTTCCGCCCCGACGACCCGGTGACCCGCGAGGAGCTCGCGGCCATGATGCAGCGCCTAGCCGCGGCCGCGTGCGGGGCCTCGGGGGGCTCGGGCCTGTCCCGGTTCGCCGACGCGGACGCGATCTCGGCGTGGGCGCGCGAGGCCGTGTCCTGGGCGTGCGCCAACGGCGTCCTCACGGGCGACACCTCCACCGGCGTTCCCATGGCCAACCCCTGGCAAAACGCCACCAGGGCCCAGTTCGCGAAGATGGCCACGGTGCTCTTCCGCAATGTGGTCGCAGGGGCCCAAGCCCCCTCCAAGCCCTCGGCCGACGCCACGGGCGTATCCCCGTCTCAGGGTGATGGACAGTCCAAGCCCGACGCGGGCACGGCCCCCGGCGCCCAGTCGCCCTCCAAGCCCTCCGAGGACTCGGGCACGCAGGCCGGCAAACCCGCCGAGAAGACCTGGCACGAGACCAAGCCCGCCTGGGACGAGCAAGTGCTTGTGAGCGAGGCCTGGGACGAGCAGGTCCTGGTCAAAGACACATGGGACGAGCAGGTGCTCGTGAGCGAGGAGTGGTGGGAGCAGGTCGTCGTCGGCTCGCACTACGTCTGCCACTACGACGGCTACATCGCGTACACGGGCGAAGAGCTGGAGGCCCATCTTTGGGAGCTTATACAGCAGGGTGTGAAGATTACCTCGTACTACGTCGACTATGACTACGAGACGGTCCACCACCCCGACGAGTACGAGACGGTCCACCATGACGCCGAGTACAAGACTGTCCACCACGAGGCGGAGTACACGACCGTGCACCACGACGCCGAGGGCTACTGGGCATAGGCGCCCCGACAATCGAACAGCCGACCGCACCGCAGGGCCGAGGGTGGTCCGCCCCCCGGCCCTTCCCTTTCCGGCGGCGCCGCACGGTCTGGTTCTTTGCAACCGCGCGCAGTCGGCGTTATGATTCGCACATAAGTTCTTTCACAGCTGCTCTAAGGAGGCATGTCGGGCAGGAGCCCCGATACAAGCAGGTCATACAACAGCAAGCAGGTAAACCAGAAGTGCGCTGCTCCAATCAGCGCGCGGAAGGAAGGAGAGACCGATGCTGAACAGCAGCGGAACCCCGTCGGCCAAAACGCCGCCAGGGGTGTCGCGCCGTAGCCGGCGCGACATGATGCATGCAATTACCTCGACAATTTTCTCTTTGGTCTTGGCGCTCTCGGCGCCCCTGTCGGGCATCGGGGCGCAGATGGCGTGGGCCGAGGACGCCTCGTCGGCATCCTTCGACGTGGTGGAGGAAGGCACGGGAGGTGAGGCCTCCGACCCCGCCTCAGACGAGACGGGGTCCCTCGACCCACCCGCCGAGGGAGACCCCGCCGCGCCCGCAGAACCCGCGGCCCCCGCGACAGGCACGGGCGGGATGGACGTGTCGGAGGACGGCGCGTCCCCAGCCCAGCCGTCACAGGGCCCCGCAGGCTCCGACGTGACCGAGGACCCCGCGCCCTCCCAGGGGACGGAGCCCGCCGCACCCGCCGCGGACCCGTCCCTCGAGGTCGCCTCGGCGGCATCCGGTTGGCTCGAGATCGCCGTCTCGGGGGCGCCGGAGGGCGCGGTCCTCGAGGTCGCCCTCGCCGAAGGAAAGTCAGTTGCCGCCTCGACCCTCGCGGCGGCCCTGCCCGCGGCGAGGGTCGCCGACGAGGGCGGCTACACATCCGTCACCCTGAGCCCCGTCTCGGACGGCACCCTGACCCTGCCGGGCGTCAAGGCGTGCGACATCGCGTGGGTGGGCCTGTGGGACGGCTCTTCCTGGGCATGCGAGGTGCACCCCTCGCTCGCACAGGCCTCGGAGGCACCCAAGGCGGCGCTCTCGGCCTGCGACACGGGCCTGGGCTTCTACTTTCCGACCGTCACCGTCTCCGGCCTGACGGGCCCCGCCACCCTGCGCGTCAAGGCCGCCGCGGACGGCGTGCTGGCCACCTGCACGACCGGCTCCTCGCAGGCCCAGGACGGCTCGGCCCTCTCCTGGTCCGACGTCGAGGCCGCAGGTGACGGCGCCTACACGCTCGTCGGCGTCGACCTCTCCTCGGTGGACTCCGTCTGCCTCGTGGGCGCCGACGGCGTCGAGATTGTCCTGCTCGACGCCACGGCCGTCACCGAGCAGCTCGCCCAGATTCCCGAGGCCTCGAGGTACGTCGACCCCTCGAACGGCGCAGGCTACGTCGAGATCGGCGGCCCGGGCGTCAACCCGACCTACAAGACCATATCCGTGGGCTGGGAGTTCACCAACGGGACCATCTGGGACTTCCCCTACGCCATGTTCGACAACGGCGACGGCACCCAGTACTACATCCAGTGCGTCTCGCCCCTGAGCGCCGCGCGCTTCAGCGCCCCGCGCTACGTCTCCGGCCCCTGGGCGACGGACGCCTCGGTGCGCTTCCTGGAGTACGTCGGCTCGCGCGGCATGGCCACCTCGATGGGCTGGTCGCAGGTGCCCTCCGACGACCCGGGCCGCCAGACGATGCTCGCCCTCGCGCAGCAGAGCGACGCGACCAACAAGGACACCGGCCAGGGCACCGACACCACGAGGATGTACGCCGCGGAGCACTTCGTCATGTCCGCGGCCTTCTCCCTCATGGTCAAGCACGGCGCCACGGTCTTCGAGACCAGCGCGCCCAACGACGCATGGGTCGCCGAGGCCGTCAGGGACGCCACCGAGGGCTACAACGTCAACTGGGACAACACCTGCCGCATCTCGATGAGCACCGGCCTGTCCTACGAGGAGTCGTGCAGCCAGCTCGGCGCCGCCCTCAAGACCCTCTGGGGCCAGTACAGCGTCTCGGGTTACGACCGCCTCATGGCCGGCCTCACCGTGCAGAGCTTCATCGGCTCGGCCTTCGACAACTCCAAGCCGCTTGGCCTTACCGGATACACGCAGAACGTCTACGGCTACATCGTCCAGGGCAGCGCCAAGGGCTACATCGAACTGTGGAAGTACACCACCTCCCCCGACGCGGCCGGCGTGTCCTACGGAGGCGCCGTCTACGGCGTCTACTCCGACGAGGCCTGCACCAAGCTCGTCACCAAGATGACGACCGAGCAGCGCTCGACCGAGAACGGCCTTCGCGGCCACGCCATGTCGGAGGCCCTGGCCCCCGGCACCTACTGGGTCAAGGAGATCTCCGCCTCGGCCGGCTTCGCGGTCGACGCCGAGGTCAAGGAGGCGACCGTCACGGCCGCCGGGGTCGCCACCGTGAAGAGCGACGAGCCCGTACCCCAGAAAACCGGGGCGCTCGAGCTCTACAAGGTGTCCGCAAAGCCCGAGGTGACGACCGGCAACGCCTGCTACAGCCTCAAAGGAGCCGTCTACGGCGTCTACTCCGACGAGGCCTGCACCCAGCCCGTCGACAGCCTCGAGACCGGCGGCGACGGCCACGCCGTCAGCAGCCCCCTGCCCGCAGGCACCTACTGGGTCAGGGAAGACAAGCCGTCCCCGGGCTTCGCCAAGGACACGGGCACCTACAAGGCGACCGTCGTCGCGGGCAAGACCACCCGCGTGGGCGGGGCCAACGGCACCCTGAAGGAACAGCCCCAGAACGACCCCGTCGCGATAACCGTCCAGAAGGTCGACTCGAAGACCGGCGAAAAGGTCCCCGTCGGCGACGCCTCGCTCGAGGGCGCCGAGTTCACGGTGCGCTACTACTCGGGCCAGTACACGGACTCCTCGCAGCTGCCCTCGAAGGCCGCGCGCGCATGGGTCATCAGGACCGACGCAAACGGTTACACGCGACTTGACGATTCACACAAAGTGTCCGGCGATGATTTCTATATCTTTGACGGGCGAATTTCTGTACCCCTCGGAACGGTTGTCATTCAGGAGACCAAGGCCCCGGCAGGCTACGACGTCAACCCCGAGGTCTTCCTGCGCAACATCACCTCGGACGGCAGCGGGAACGAGTTCGTCGACGTCGACCTGACCTTCCAGATCCCCGAGTCCGCGCAGATGGGCGGCCTGTCCGTCCAGAAGTCCGCGGCGGGCGAGCTGCCCGAGGGCGCGACCCTGGCGGGCATCGAGTTCCAGGTCTTCAACGGCTCCTCCGAGGCGGTCGCCGTGGGCGGAGGGACCTACGCGCCCGAGACCGCCGAGACCGTGGCGGCCGGCACCGCCCGCGCCATCCTCACCCTGACCACCGACGAGGCAGGCTACGCGGCCACGGCCGCCGACGCGCTGCCCTTCGGCACCTACATCGTGCACGAGTCCCGCGTGCCCGCCTCCACCTGCACGGCGGCGACGGCCCCCGACCAGACCGTGCAGGTGCGCACGGCCGGAGCCGTGACGCCCTGCGAGGCGGACTTCGTGAACTACCTCGCCCGCGCGGGCCTGTCCCTCCAGAAGCTCGACGCCCAGACCGCCGACGGGGCGGCCCAGGGCTCGGCGACCCTCGAGGGCGCCGAGTTCGAGGTGCGCGACTCCGACGACCAGGCCGTCCTCACCCTCGTCACCGACGGCCTGGGTCGCGCGTCCACGGAGGCCGACGCGCTCCCCCTCGGCACCTACAGGGTCGTGGAGACCAAGGCCCCCGACGGGTACGGGCTCCCCGCCGACGAGGCGTCCCGCACCCAGGAGGTGACCCTCTCCGCCCCCGGCGAGGTCGTCGCCCTCCAGTTGCCCTTCCGCGACGCCGTGCTGCGCGGCGGCGTCAGCGTGCAGAAGGCCGACGTCGAGACCGGCTCCACCGGCCCCCAGGGCGGCGCCTCCTTCGAGAGCGCCGAGTTCGAGGTCTCGAACGCCAACGCCCGGCCCGTCGTCGTGAACGGCGTCGCCTACGCCCAGGACGACGTCGTGACGACCCTCGTGACCGGCTCCACCGGCTCGGCCGCCACCGACCCGGGGCTGCTGCCCGTCGGCACCTACAAGGTGCGCGAGACCAAGGCCCCGAAGGGCTACAACGTAAACCCCGACGAGTGGGTCGTCGAAGTCTGCGCCGGCAGGCTCTCCCCGGTCGGCCAGGCCGCCGGCGGGGATGCCAGCGAGGAGGCCCAGGGACCGCTCGAAGCCCTGGCCGCGCTCTTCGCACCCTCCACGGCCAACGCCGCGGAGGCCGACGGCTCAAATGAGCAGGCAGGCGGCGTCTCCGTCGCCGAGCAGGTCGTGCGCGGCGGCGTGCGCGTCTACAAGGTCGACGCCGACACGGGCTCCGACACCCCCCAGGGCGACGCCACGCTCGAGGGCTGCGAGTTCACGATCTCCTCGATGAACCGCAACCCCGTCGTCGTCGACGGGGTTGAGTACGAGTACGGCTCCGACGTGAAGAAGATCTACACCGACAGGCTGGGCGTCGCCCAGACCGGCGAGCGCGACCTGCCCTACGGCACCTACCGCGTCCGCGAGACCTCCGCGCCCACCGGCTACCGCGCCATGGGCCAAGTCTTCGAGGTCTCGCAGGACGGCGTGGTCGTCGAGGTCGGCGAGAAATTCGAGAACCAGGTCAAGCGCGGCGGCATCGCCGTGCAGAAGGTCGACGCCGAGACCGCCGACGGCTCGGCCCAGGGCGGCGCGACCCTTGCGGGCACGGTCTTCGAGGTCGTGAACGCCTCCGGCGAGGCGGTCGTCGTCGACGGGCGCTCCTACGAGCCCGGCGACGTCGTGACGACCCTCGTCACCAGCGGAGACGGCTTCGCCGCCACCGGCGACGAGGCCCTGCCCTACGGCACCTACACGGTGCGCGAGGCCAAGGCCCCCTCGGGCTACCTCGACGGCGAGGAGGGCTCCGGGCAGACCGTCCTCGTGCGCGACGGCGGCACCGTCGTGGCGTGCGCCGACGAGTTCGAGAACCTGGTCAAGCGCGGCGGCCTGTCCCTGCACAAGGCCGACGCCGAAACCGCCGACGGCTCGGCCCAGGGCGCGGCGACCCTGGCGGGCGCCGAGTTCGAGGTCGCGAACGCCAACGAGCAGCCCGTCGTCGTGGACGGCGTGGAGTACGCCCCCGGCGAGGCCGTCCTCACCCTCGTGACCGACGAGGCCGGCGACGCAGCGACGCAGGCCCGCGCGCTGCCCGTCGGCACCTACACGGTGCGCGAGGTCAAGGCCCCCGAGGGCTACGACCCCGACCCCGCCGCGCAGACCGTCACCGTCGTCGAGGACGGCGAGACCGTCGCCTGCGGCGCGGACTTCAAGGACTCCGTCGTGCGCGGCGGCTTCGGCCTGCGCAAGGCCGACTCCGAGACCGGCGAGAGCTCGGCCCAGGGTGACGCGACCCTCGCGGGCGCCGTGTTCGAGGTCGTCAACGCCAACGAGCAGCCCGTCGTCTTCGACGGCGTGGAGCACGCGAAGGGCGAGGTCGTGACGACGATCGAGACCGACGCCACGGGCTGGGCCCAGGTGCCCGGCAAGTCGCTCCCCTACGGCACCTACACGGTGCGCGAGGTCAAGGCCCCCGGCGGATACCGCGTCGGCGACGCCGACGGCTCGCACAGCTCCCTCGAGGTGACGGTCGAGGGGAAGGGCTGGCGGCGCTCCCTCGAGGCCGGCGAGATGGCCGACCAGGTCGTCCGCGGCGGCCTGTCCCTGCACAAGGCAGACGCCCAGACCCCCGACGGGGCGGCCCAGGGCGGCGCGACCCTTGCGGGCGCAGAGTTCGAGGTCGTCAACGCCTCGGCGGCCGCGGTCCAGGTCGGCGGCGTGAGCTACGCCCCTGGCGAGGCCGTCCTCACCCTCGTCACCGACGAGGCCGGCGACGCCTCCACCGGCTCCCGCGACCTGCCCTACGGCACCTACAAGGTGCGCGAGAAGACTCCGCCCGCCGGCTACGCGCCCGACTCGGGCGAGCAGGTCGTCCAGGTGCGCTCCGAGGCCCAGAGCGTCTCCTGCGGCTCCCCCTTCAGGGACCAGGTACTTCGCGGCGGCGCCAGCGTGGGCAAGACCGACTCCGAGACCGGCCGCGCACAGGCCCAGGGCTCGGCGACCCTCCAGGGCGCCGTCTTCGAGGTCGTCTCCGACAACGAGCGGCCCGTGATCGTGAGCGGCCAGGCCTACGCCAAGGGCGACGTGGTCGCGCGCATCACCACCGACGCGGCAGGTTGCGGCTCCACCGCCGCCGACGCGCTGCCCTACGGCTCCTACAAGGTCCGCGAGACGGTCGCGCCCCAGGGCTATCTGGTGAACACGACCGTCTGGTCGATCGAGGTCTCCCGCGCCGGCAAGCTCGTCCCCGTCGGCGACGCGGGCGGCGACCCCGACACCGGCGCCCAGGGCGGCGCCGGCGGTGACGCCCCGGAGGCCCAGAACGACGAGGCCAAGGGGCCGCTCGAGGCCCTGGCCGCCGCTTTCGGCCCCTCCACCGCCAACGCGGCCGAGGCCGACACCGGCGAGGCCGAGGCCCCCTCGGCGGTCGTCCCCGAGCAGGTCGTGCGCGGCGACGTGCAGCTCGTAAAGGTCCGCGAGGGGGACATGGCGACCCTCGCGGGCGTCCCTTTCCTGGTGACCAGCGAGACGACCGGCGAGGCCCACGTTGTCGTGACCGGCCCCGACGGCTCCTTCGACAGCTCCGCCCGCCCGCACTCCTCCTCCACCAACGCCAACGACGCCGCCTACGACGCCTCGGCGGGCACGGTGGACGACGCCATGCTCGACGCCTCGGCGGGCACCTGGTTCTCGGGCGCCGAGACGGGGGGCGCCCCCGCCGACGACTCGCGCGGGGCGCTGCCCTACGACACCTACACCATGGTGGAGCTGCCCTGCGCCGCCAACGCCGGGCTGCGCATGGTGACCCTGCGCTTCTCGGTGGCCGCCGACAAGGTCAAGGTCGACCTTGGCACCGTGGCCGACCGCGCCGCGCCCACGCTGGCGACCGAGCTGCTCGACGCCGACGGCGGGCACGACGCCTACGCCATGGGGCAGGCGACCCTGACCGACAGGGTCGACTACGACCACTTCGACGCGGGCGACTACACCGCCGTCCTGGAGCTCGTGCTCGACGACGGCACGCCCCTGCTCGACGCCGAGGGCAACCCCGTCGGCGCCACCGTCGCCTTCACGGCCGAGGGCGAGTCCGGGACCTTCGAGGCCTCGGCATCCTTCGACTGCTCGGCGCTGGCGGGCCGCTCCGTGACCGCCTTCGAGACCGTCTACGCCCCCGATGGCACCGAGGTCGCCTCGCACCGCGACCTCGCCGACCGGGGTCAGACGGTGGCGTTCCACGCCCTCCCCTCCCTCTCCACGACCCTCGCGGGCGAGGGCGGCGAGAAGGTCGTCGCGGCCGAGGGCGGCAAGGTGACCCTCGTGGACACCGTCGCCTACGAGGGCCTCGTGCCCGGCCGCACCTACACCCTCTCCGGCGCCCTCATGGACAGGGCCACCGGCGAGGCGCTGCTCGACGCCGAGGGCAACCCCGTCACCGCCTCGACCGAGCTCGCGCCCGCCGAGGCCTCGGGCACCGCGGCCGTGACGTTCGCCCTCGACGAGGCCGTCGCCTCCGGCAGGGGCCTCGTCGCCTTCGAGACCCTCTCGACCAGCGGCACCGTGCTCGCCTCCCACGAGGACATCGACGACGAGGCCCAGACCGCGTGGGTGCCCGCGGTCGGCACCGCCCTGGCCGACGCGGCAAGCGGCACCCGCATGGCCGTCGCCACCGAGGGCGCCTCGCTCGTGGACACCGTGAGCTGGTCGGGCCTCATGCCCGGCGAGACATACACCCTCTCCGGCACCCTCATGGACAGGGAGACCGGCGAGGCGCTGGCCGACGCCGAGGGCGACCCCGTCGGCGCCTCGACCGAGTTCGCCGCCGAGGCCCCCTCGGGCACCGCGACCGTGACGTTCCCCGTCGACGCGACGGCGCTGGCGGGCCGCACCGTCGTGGCCTTCGAGCGCCTGGAGCTGGGCGGCTCCGCCGTCGCCTCCCACGAGGACATCGACGACGAGGCCCAGAGCGTGCGCTTCCCCAGGCTCGAGACCGAGTTCGCCCAGACCAACGGCTCCCACGCCGTCCTGGGCGAGGGCGCCCACGACCTCGTGGACACCGTGAGCTGGTCGAACCTCGCGGCCGGCGCGCAGTATCGCCTCGTCTGCACGCTCGCCGACCCCGAGACCGGCGAGCACCTGCGCCACCCCGAGACCGGCGAGAAGTACGAGGCCTCGGCCGACTTCACGGCCGAGGGCGAGTCCGACCGGACCCAGGTGGCCTTCCCGGGCCTCACGGGCCTGGCCGACCGAAGGGCCGTCGCGCTCGAAAGCCTCTACACCCTCGGCCCGGACGGCTCCACCTGGGTCGAGGTCGGCAGGCACCGCGACCTCGCCGACACCGCCCAGACCGTCTCCTTCGGCAAGCCCGTCATCAGGACGATCCTCGCCGGCGCCGACAACGGCCTGCACGAGGTGGGCGCGGCCCCGAAGGTCACTCTCGTCGACACCGTCACCTACGAGGGCGTCGAGGCCGGGGCGACCTACGAGCTCAAGGGCACCCTCATGGACAAGTCGACCGGCGAGGCGCTCGTCTCCCGCGGCCAGAAGGTTGAGGCCGCCGCGCAGTTCACGGCCGAGGGCGCCAGCGGCACCGCGACCGTGACGTTCACCTTCGACGCCTCCGACCTGGGCGGCAAGAGGGTCGTCGCCTACGAGACGCTCTCCCGCGACGGCCAGGAGGTCGCGAGCCACGAGTGCATGGAGGACGCCGACCAGACCGTCTCGCTGGTCAGGGTCCGCACCACCGCGACCGACGCCTCCGACGGCGACCACGAGGTCGCCGCGCAGGCCAAGGCATCCCTGGCCGACCGCGTGGAGGTCTGGGGCCTGGAGGCCGGGGCCACCTACACGATCGTGACCGAGCTCGCCGACGCCTCCACGAGGGAGACAGTGGCGACCTCCTCGGCCAACGTGGCGCCCAGCAGGCCCGACACGGCCTTCACGGTCAAGGCAGAGGTCGACACGTCCAAGTACGCCGGGCGCGACCTGGTCTTCCTCGAGACCGTGAAGCGCGACGGCAAGATCGTGGCCGAGCACCGCGACTACTCCGACGTCGGGCAGACCGTGCGCGTGGGCGCCTCGATCGGCACCACGCTCACCGACCAGTCGACCGGCTCCCACGAGGCGGCGCCCGACAAGGTGACCCTCGTCGACACGGTCGAGTACCGCGGCCTCGTCGCGGGGTCGCAGTACGCCCTCACCGGCGAGCTGCGCTACGCCGACGGCACCGCAGTGCCGGGAGACGACGGCAAGCCCCTCGTCTCCTACGCCACGTTCACGCCCGCCGACGCCTCGGGCACCGCGACCGTGACGTTCGCCTTCGACGCCTCGGCGATGGCCGAGGGAACCAAGGTCGTGGCCTTCGAGACGCTCGCCGACAACAACGACCGCCGCGTTGCCGAGCACCGCGACCTCTCCGACGAGGCCCAGACCGTGACGTTCCACAAGGCCGCGACACCCTCTTCGGGCACGACCGTCGTGACCTCCATGCCGCAGACCGGCCAGGGTCTCGCGTGGGCCGTCGGCATCGCAGTCGGCCTGGCGGCCGCCGTCCTGGGCGGCTTCTACGCCGTCAAGGGCCGCCTGCCCTTCTCCCGCCACAGGGAGGAAGCCGAGGCCGTCGAGCCCTGCACCGAAGGCGAGGGCGCAGAGAAGACGGATGAGTAGGCCCGCGCCCGCTGCGACCCGCAGGAGGGTCGCGGCGGGCCTCGCCGCGCTCGCGGGCCTCGCGGCCCTGGGCTGGGGCGCCGGGACCGTGGCCCGCGAGACCCGGGTCGGGGCCCGCTACGAGGACCTGTCCAAGGAGGCCGGGCAGGCCACCTCCCCCCGGGACTCGGCGGGGGATGTGTTTAGTCAAGCATGCCTTTCGGAAATGTGCAGATAAAACTTTCGGGTT
>ERZ1034980.1576-NODE-1576-length-13359-cov-16.261801_pt1 | contig 13359 bp, 15 predicted proteins | sample MGYA00520622_ERZ1034980 | MGnify/ENA primary metagenome ERZ1034980 (study PRJEB33766, sample SAMN09781791) | gut metagenome | biome: gut microbiome | host: Homo sapiens | place: Madagascar | study: EMG produced TPA metagenomics assembly of the PRJNA485056 data... | reverse complement strand
TTAAAACAAAAATTCTCATCGCTTTGAACATCAAAATAGAGAGAACCAATCTGATCCTCTCTAGATGTTAGTGATAAGTCACCCACTATAGTTGACAATGAGCCGCTTTTTATCTATGTCATTAGTAATTCACGGACCTTGCTAATTTCTGGTTCATTGACCACCAGATAAATCGTGTCCCCCGAATGAAGAAGAGTTGAGCCAGAAACAACTTCTGCTTGTCCCTGATGGATTTGCGTTGTAATCAAAACGTTTTTAGGTAAAACCAAATCACGGACACGTTTTCCAGCAATTTTATCGGAAACTGTGAGTTCAATCAAGGTAGGTTCAACGACTGTATGTTCGACGGTTGGCTCCATATTAGCCAGCATGGCTTCATAGACAGGTTGCCCCTTGAGAATGTCCATAACAATGTAGGCAACCAAAGTAACTACACCGATTGCCATCAGTTGCTTCAAATTTCCTACCATTTCCGTCACCAAAATCATAGCAGTCAACGGTGCTTTTGAGACTGCCCCGAAATAACCTGCCATCCCAAGCACGACAAATAATGGAAGAGCTGCATGCGAGACCAGCTGGAGATTAACCATTCCTAGTCCAAAAACCATGCCAGCTAGAGACCCTAACGCTAAGATTGGCAGGAAAATTCCTCCAGGAACACCACTACCATAACTCAACATACTCCAGATAAAACGGATGACCAAATAGCTAAGCGCTGTCCAAAATGTCAGATTACTAGTTGGCAAACTAACAATCATACCGTTACCTCCACCCAATAATTGTGGGTAGAAATAGCCGATTGGCAAGATGAAAATCATAGCTAAAATAACATAAAGCGGTGCTGAGAGGTGTGTCAATCGACCGAGAAATTGATACAATCGACCAATATTTAAAATGATTTTTTCATAGAAAAAGCCTAGGAGCCCTAAAAAAATACCCATTAAGACCAGAATCCAATATTGACTGAGATTTAAAAATGGAAGGTCTTTGGGCATAGCCAGTACTGGGGTTCGTCCAAAAATGTTTAGAGAAACAAAATTTGCAACTAGACTAGCCACCAAGGCCGTAACCCAGACCATACGTGAAAAATGGTGATAGACTTCCTCAACAACAAAAAGTAAGCCTGCGATGGGAGCGTTGAAAGCCGCTGACAAACCAGCTGCCGCCCCACTAGCGATTAACACCCGTTTCTCTGCACGACCAGCACCAAATGCTTGAGCAAGTCCCTTGCCTGTCATCGCACCGAGCTGGATACTTGGACCTTCACGTCCTAGCATCAACCCTGATGAAATGGCAAGGACACCACTAATCCATTTTTTCCAAAGAACAGACCACCAATTCGGATGCATGAGCCCTTTTAACTCGCCTTCGACATGAGGAATACCAGAGCCTTTAATATCACTGTCTGAACGAATCATGGATCCAATAATAATCGCTACAAGCAAACTAACTGCAGCAATGGGAACTAACAGAATGGGCTTATCATGCGCTTGAATATAGACTCCTTGAACCTGTTCAAAAAGTTTTTCAATCGAAAGACGGAAAAATCCGACAACGATACCCGCTGCTAAACCAACTACAATCCCTCGATAAACAGGCTTCCAAAGAGATTCATTGGGTAGTTTGTAATCAGCTTTATGACTATTCATAACCTTCTCCTTTGTCCACTATTTTATCAAATTTTAAGTGAATTTTCGAGATGATTTCCACTATTTGCCAAAGAAAAATGATTGAGACTAGCCCAATCATTTTCGATACATTTTGAATTGTAGGTACATGTCATTATAGATTCCCAACCATTCTTGTCCCAGATTGTTGTAAACTTCAAGGTTTTTGATTGTTTCTTCTGAAGGATAGAAGGCTTTATTAGCTTTGACAGATTTTGGAAGCAGAGCTTTGGCTGCTTTATTTGGGGTCGCGTAGCCGATGTACTCTGCATTCTGCGCTGCATTTTCAGGTTTTAACATGAAGTTGATAAAAGCATAAGCTTTTTTCTCATGTTTAGCCGTCTTGGGAATAACGATATTGTCAAACCATAGGTTAGAGCCCTCGCTTGGAACAACATAGCGAAGGTCAGGATTGCTACTGAGCATCTCACTGGCTTCACCAGAGAAGGTCACACCAATAGCTGCGTCGCCATTAATCATGTAGCCCTTCATCTCATCCCCAACAATTGCCTTAATATTAGGTGTCAATTGATTCAATTTAGCTGCTGCTTGGTTCAACTCTTTACGATTCTTGGTATTAACACTGTAGCCCAGCGAATTAAGTCCAAATCCCATAACCTCACGAGCACCATCTACCAGCATAATCTGATTTTTGTACTCTGAATTCCAAAGGTCATTCCAGTGTTGAGGGGCAGTTTTGACTAATTTAGTATTATAAATAATCCCAACGGTGCCCCAAAAATAAGGTATCGAGTAGGTATTTTTTGAATCAAAACTAAGTCCCATAAACTGCGGGTCGATGTTATTCAAACCTTTGATTTTATATTTATCTAGTTTGACGAGAAGATTTTCCCTCTTCATCTTATCAATCATGTAATCACTCGGAATAGCGATATCGTAAGTCGTTCCGCCTTGTTTAATCTTGGTGTACATGGCTTCGTTGGAATCAAAAGTTTCGTACTGCACTTCGATACCAGTTTCCTTAGTGAATTTTGTCAGCAGAGCTGGGTCAATGTAATCCCCCCAGTTGTAAATGACCAACTTATCCGACTGAACAGATGAGCTGCTCTGCCTTTTCATAATAGTCACGCCTGCAAACAAGATAAGAATAATCGCAAGCACTCCAGCAATAAATGAATAGAGTTTACGCATGTTTTTCCTCCTTGTCTGTTGAAATGTAGTAATATCCAATCACAAGTAGGATGCTAAACAGGAAGACAACTGTCGATAAGGCATTGATTTCAAGAGAAATTCCTCGACGCGCCCGCGAATAAATCTCGACAGACAAAGTTGAAAAGCCATTTCCTGTGACAAAGAAAGTCACGGCGAAATCATCCAAAGAATAGGTGAAGGCCATAAAGAACCCTGAAATAATCCCTGGTGTCAGATAAGGAAGCATGACTTCTCGCAACATTTGCCACGGCGTAGCACCTAAGTCATAAGCTGCATTAATCATATCATCGTTCATTTCTTTCAAACGGGGCAAAACCATCAAGATCACAATCGGAATCGAAAAGGCAATATGGCTAAGAAGCACTGATACAAAATTCAGCTGGAAACCGAGCGCTGTAAAGAGCAAGAGGAAACTAGCACCAATCATGACATCTGGCGCAACCATGAGGATATTATTCAGCGACAAAAGCGTGTTTTGATATTTCTTGTGCGTTTGGTAAATCCAAATGGTACCAAAGGTCCCAATAGCTGTCGCTAGTAGGGCACTTAGGAATGCCAAGAAGAAAGTCTGCACCAAGATAAGCATTAAACGACTATCTTGAAACATAGTAACATAGTGGTCTAAAGTAAACCCGGTAAAACCATTCATATCACCACCGCTATTGAAAGAATAGAAAATCAAATAGGCGATAGGAATATAGAGCAAGACAAAAACTAATCCTAAATAAGTATTGGCAAATTTCTTCATCGTGTTCTCTCCTTTGTCAACCACATGATGGCAACCATGGCAAGAATCAAAATGACACCAATAGTTGAACCCATCCCCGTATTTTGCGTTGTAAGGAAATGCTGCTCAATAGCTGTTCCCAGCGTAATGACACGATTCCCCCCTATCAAGCGGGTCAACATAAAGAGACTCAAACTTGGAATGAAGACTGATTGAACACCTGAGCGCACGCCATTTAAAGAAAGAGGAAAAATAACCTTGCTGAAAGTCTGCCAACCACTTGCCCCTAAATCATAACTAGCGTTGATGAGGTTATGATCAATATCATCAAGGGCATTGAAAATCGGCAATATCATAAAGGGCAGTTCGATGTAAGCTGCTACAAAAATGAATGAAAAGTCTGTGAACAAGATCTGCTTAGGACCCAAGCCCATAAACATCAAAAATTGATTAACTCCGCCATGCTGGCCAAAAATTCCCATAAAAGCGTAAGCCTTTAACAAAAGATTAATCCAAGTCGGCAAAATAATGAGCATTAACCATAATTGCTTGTGCTTTAATTTCGTTAAAAAATAGGCAGCAGGATAGGAAATAACCAGCGTCACCAAGCTAATAATGCCCGCGTATAAAACTGAATTGACGGACATTTTCAAGTAAGTCCACGAACTAAAAAAGGTCTGGTAATTGGCCAGTGTCATCTGACCGTGGATATCAAACAGTGATTTCCACAGCAAGAGAAAGACTGGTGCGATGACAAAGAAAAACATCCATAGAAGATAGGGAAGAGAAAAGAGATTAGAGGTTTTCTTCATTTCTCTCCTCCTCAATGGCGTTAATCAAGCCGTCTTCGTGCTCTTCAACTTCTACATATTCTTCGATACGAGCATCGAATTCTTCTTCTGTCTCGTTGAGACGCATGATGTGAATATCCTCTGGAGCAAAATCAAGTCCGATAACTTCTCCTTCAATGGCTTTGCGGGTTGAATGAATCATCCACTCATTTCCAAGCTCATCGTAGGCGATAATTTCGTAGTGAACCCCACGGAAAAGTTGCGTATCAACCTTAACTTGAAGTTTACCTTCTTCTGGCAAGGTGATTTGTAAATCTTCTGGGCGAATAACCACTTCGACAGCCTCGTTGGGTCTCATCCCACCATCGACAGCCTCAAATCGTTTGCCGTTGAATTCTACCAAATAGTCCTCAATCATCTTACCTGGTAGGATATTAGATTCCCCGATGAAGGTCGCGACAAAGTGATTGATAGGCTCATCGTAAATATCGACTGGTGTTCCAGATTGCACGATTTCACCGTCATTCATGACAAAAATCCAATCACTCATGGCTAGGGCTTCTTCCTGGTCATGGGTTACAAAAACAAAGGTAATTCCCAAGCGTTGCTGCAATTCACGTAACTCATATTGCATTTCCGTGCGTAATTTCAAATCCAAGGCCGACAGCGGTTCGTCAAGCAAGACAACTTTTGGCTGATTGATAATAGCTCGCGCGATAGCCACACGTTGGCGTTGTCCGCCAGAAAGCTTTTGAATAGGGCGTTTTTCAAATCCTTCCAAACGAACCATTTTCAAGGCTTCTGTGACGCGTTTTTCGATTTCTTTTTTGTCCACCTTTTTTAATTTCAAGGGAAAGGCAACATTTTCAAAAACATTCATATGCGGGAAAAGGGCATAGTTTTGGAAAACGGTATGGACATCGCGTTTATTAGTTGGTACATCGTTGATACGTTTACCATCAAGAATAACATCGCCTGACGTAGCATCAAGCAAACCTGCAATGATGTTTAGGATAGTAGATTTTCCGCTACCAGATGCTCCCAAAAGGGTGTAAAATTTACCTTCTTCAAGCTCAAAATTGATGTCCTTTAGGACTACAGTTCCACTGTCTTCAAATACCTTTGACACATTTTTAAATGTAATGATTGGGTCAGTCAATTCTCATAAATCCTCCATGATTTCTAGTTCTTTGATAAATGGCTAGCGCTAGCCCAAAGGAAAATAAGTCCTAGCTCTGCTATTTTTCTAGAGCATCACCGATAATACGAACCTCTGGTTCCAAACGCACGCCTGAATTTTCCTCAACCTTAGCAATGACATCAGCAATCAAATCTTCGTAATCTTTGGCCGTCCCCTTGTCAATATTGACCATGAAACCAGCGTGTTTTTTACTGACTTCAACGCCACCGATACGGTGCCCTTTCAAGTTAGCCTCACTGATGAGAGCTCCGGCAAAATAACCTTGAGGGCGCTTGAAAACTGACCCACAAGATGGATACTCAAGTGGCTGTTTCAATTGGCGTAAATGCGTCAAACGAGCCATTTCTTGGCTGATGACAGTATGGTCGCCTGGTTTAAGACCAAACTTGGCAGAAATAACAACATCACCACTGTCTTGGACCACCGAGTGACGGTAACCAAAGAGCATATCACGCGCTTCGATAACCTTTACATCCCCCTCTTTGGTCAAAACCTGAGCAGAAATTAAAACGTGAGCGATTTCACCACCGTAGGCGCCAGCATTCATGAAAACAGCACCTCCGATACTACCAGGAATACCGCAGGCAAATTCAAAACCAGTTAGGCTATGGAATTTAGCCACTTTTGTCGTTTCAATCAGGTTAGCACCCGCTTCCGCTTCGATGACATAACCGTCAACAGTAATCGAGTTTAGCTTGTCGAACATAATCACAAATCCGCGAATGCCACCATCACGAACGATGATATTACTAGCATTACCCAGCACCATCCAATCAATCCCTTGACGGTTAGCGAATTTCACGATGCGTGACAATTCATATCGGTTACGCGGGAAAGCTAAGTAGTCAACCGGTCCACCAACCTCGGTATAGGTATACTTACTTAGGGGTTCGTTAAATCGGATATCAATTCCGTTCAATTCTTCTTTTAAAAGTTCTAACATTTTTTCTCTATTCTAATCATTTTGTGTCCAGACCATAAGCTAATCAGACACTAAAAAATCGGCATAAAACCGATTCTTATTATATCAAAATTCAGCTAAGTTGACGATAGAAAAATCATTTTCTTAGTCAAAGGGCTTGGCAACTTTAACATCTGAAACATCTAGCTGGTTAAGATAATCGATCACAGCTCTGCCATTAGGCAAGGTTAGTTGCGGACTAATTTCCTGCAAAGGCACTAAGACAAAGCCACGCTCCGTCATGTAAGGATGAGGCACCTTGAGATTCTCCGTCGCAATGACCTCCTGACCATAAAGCAAGATGTCAATGTCGATAGTCCTAGGACCCCAGTGCTCATGACGAACACGATTGAGGTCGATTTCAATCTTTTGACAATGGCTGAGCAGATCCTGAGCATCCAGCTCTGTTTCAAGTTGACAGGCTAGATTAAGAAAATCGTCTTGATCCGTTTTTCCCCAGGCAGCCGTCTCATAAAAAGACGACACCTGAGTGACCTGCGTCTGCGGTAGAGTCTTGAGAGCAGAGATTGCCTTTCGTAAATAAGCCTCGCGGTTGCCAATATTAGACCCTAAACTCAAATAAACAACTGTCATGGGCGGACACGCTCCAATTCGATACCAACCGATTCATAATGACCATTGATTGGGGGATTATCCTTGGTAATTTTTAAAGTGATAGCCTGCACTGACGGAAATTGTTGAAAAAGGTCATCGACAATCACTCCAGCCAATTTTTCAATCAACTGATAGCGCTCATTTTCAACATGGTCTTTGATACAGTCGAAAACCATACCATAATGAACAGTATCTTCTAGCTGGTCTGATTGTGAAGCAGCGGTCAGGTCAACAGAAAGAACTGCATCTACTTGAAAGATTTGCCCCAGTACATTTTCTTCTGGAAAGGCACCATGATAGCCATAAAAACGACATTTATTCAAATAAATCTTATCCATCTTACACCAACTGACTAATAACAGTGACCACATCGGTATTCAGGTCAACATTATGAACGCGAACAATTTGGCAACCCTTTGCTACCGCCCAAGCTGACAAAGCAGCTGTTCCCAAATCACGCTCTGCCATGCTACGATTGCCGCCAAGGAGATAATTGACCGTGCGTTTGCGAGAAATCCCGAAAAGAACGGGATAACCAAGCTGACAAACCTTATCCAAGCCCTTGAGGAGCTCAATATTTTGGTCTTCGGTCTTAGCAAACCCGTAACCAGGGTCAATCCAGATATTTTCTTTAGGCACACCAGCGTTAAGAGCAGCTTGTGCGCGCTCTGTCAAGAATTGGCAGACATCTGTTGTGATGTCCGCATAGACTTCGTCTTTTTGATTGTGCATGAGAATGATTGGTGCTTTTTTTTCAGCAGCTAGCGCCAGCATTTGGTCATCGTAAAGTCCTGCCCAGACATCATTCAAAATGTGGGCGCCAGTGTCAAGTGCGACACGGGCTACTTCTGTCTTGTAGGTGTCAATAGATAGCAGAGCTTGTGGATAGGTCTCGCGGATAGCCTTGATAACAGGTACCACTCGTGCAATCTCATCCTCTGCAGTGACAAACTCAGCTCTAGGTCGAGTTGATTCGCCACCGATGTCAATGATTTTAGCCCCTTGTGCCAACATTGTCCCAACTTGCTTGAGGGCAAGGTCAACTGTGGTATAACTGCCACCGTCTGAAAAAGAATCGGGGGTGACATTTAAAATCCCCATGACACAAGCCTTTCCTTCAATATCGTATTGTCCAATTTTCATAATCTACCTCAGCTATGTTGAATGAGTGAAAGAATTTCTTGTCGTTCAGCACGATTTTCTTTATAAAGACCACGCGCAACAGTTGTGATGGTCTTGCTGCCTGGTTTTTTAATGCCACGCATGGTCATGCACATGTGCTCTGCTTCAATCATGACAAAAATCCCCTTTGGAGCAAGCGCTGATTCTAAAGCGTCAGCCACTTGAGCTGTCAAACGTTCCTGCAATTGTGGACGCTTGCTAGCTACTTCGACCGCGCGAGCCAATTTACTCAAACCAGTCACACGACCATCGCTAGGCAAATAAGCAACGTGAGCCTTGCCGTAAAATGGCACCAAGTGGTGCTCGCACATGGAGTAAAAAGGAATATCCTTAACGATAATCACCTCGTCGTGATTTTCAGTGAAAACAGCTGTGAACTGGTCGGCAGGGTCTTCATTGAGACCTGAGAACATTTCCAGATACATTTTTGCCACACGTTTTGGTGTGTCTAGAAGACCCTCACGCTCAGGATTTTCCCCCAAGGCTTCTAGAAATTGATAAATGGCAGCTTCCATTTTGTCTTGATTTGGCATGGTTTCATCCTTACTTTCTTTGATTAGTCTATTATATCATAAAACTGACCTAGCAAAATGCTAAATCAGTTGTCAATTATCTTTTTAAAAACGCTTTGCGGACCTGTGAGATGAAGTAGAGTGAGCCTGTGATGAGGTAGAAATCATCTTCGCTGTCAAGGTTCATCTGCTCCAACCAATCTTGCCAGTTTTCGACACGAACATAACCTTTAGGATAGTCTTCTAAAGCTAAGGCACGATAATCTTCAAAAGTTGTCACTGACACTTGCCCAACTGCTTCAAGTCGTTTTAACATGGCATCGGCTGGTTTGGTGTTGATTGCCGCAAAAAGCACATGAACCTTCTTATCTGCGTAGGCTTTCATGACCTCAACTAAGGCGTCGATGCTTTCATTATTGTGGGCGCCGTCAATCATGAGATTATTTGCCAAAAGTTCAGTTCTACCGGCCCACGCTGTTGCTTCCAAGCCTGCTTTGATAGTAGCTGGCGTTACTTTTGGAAATTGCTGCGCTAACAGGAGACTTGTTGTGATAGCGAGACTAGCGTTAGACACCTGGTGTTGACCTGGCATGCGCAAATGAATATCCTCAATCTCACCAAGTTGACTTTGATAATCAAAAGTATCGCCATGAAGAGCTGTGCTGAAATCGCGTCCTAATTTGTAAGTTGGGCTCTTGGTTTCTTGGGCTTTTGCTTGAAAAACAGCCTCAACGTCCGCTTGATTATTGGCGTAGATAAATGGGACAGCTTCTTTGAGCACTCCCACCTTCTGCTCTGCTATTTGACCGTAGGTCTGACCCAAAACCGCCTGATGATCCAAACCAATAGACGGACAGACGACCGCTAGCGCTTTGAACTGGTTGGTGGAATCATAGAGACCGCCCATGCCAGCCTCGATGATAGCAATATCAACGGGGTGCATGTGTCCAAAATATTCAAACATAAGGACGGTGATGACTTCAAACTCTGTTGCGGGTTCTAGGTCGGTTTCATGGTGCAGACGCTCAACCACAGGCTGAACACGCTCAACCAAGGCAACAAAATCACTTTCGGTAATCATTTGACCGTTGAGACTGATGCGTTCACGAAAATCAACAATGTAAGGCGATGTAAAAGTCCCGACCTCATAGCCAGACTGGCTAAAAATATGCTGTAAATAGCTAGTTGTAGAACCTTTTCCGTTGGTTCCGACCACATGTACCGCCTTCAGATTTTCTTGAGGATTACCTAACTCAACCAACATCCAGGCCATGCGTTCTAATCCTGGTTTGATTCCAAAGGTTAATTTACTGTGAATCCATTCTAGTGCTTCTTGATAAGTCATTTGGATGCCTTCTTTCTAAGTGAATTAACTTGTCCTAAACTAAAAATAATGATAGCTAGCCAGATAAAAGCAAAGCCTGACAGCTCGCCCTGCGTGATTCCTTCGCCAAATAGGAAGATAGCTAGGAGCAACTGAATCGTTGGGTTGATGTATTGGATAAATCCAATGATGTTCAGCGGTGCCCGCTTCACTGCTTCCGCAAATAGCAAGAGTGGAATGGCTGTGACCACACCTGAGATGATTAAGAGGGTATTTTCCATCGCTGAATAATCAACCATAGATTCTTTAGCAAAAAAGATAAGGTAAATTAAGGCAAATGGTGTAATAACCGCCGATTCAACCAACATGGCAACATCACTTGACAGGGTCACCTCTTTTTTCAAAAGCCCATAAATCCCAAATGACAGCGCCAAAGTTACCGAAATCAAAGGAAGATGACCTGTGTTGTAAATGAGTAGCCCAACCCCGACAAGCGCAACGAGAACAGCTATGACCATGCTGCGACTCAAATGCTCATGCAAAACCGCCAAGGACAAAACAATTGAAACTAAGGGCATGATGTAATAGCCTAGGCTAGCTTCCGTCGCTTGACCATGCGATACCGCAAAAATATAAGTCAACCAATTGATAGCAATCATAATACTAGCAAAAAGCATGGCACCCAAGGCTTTTTTATTATGAAAAAGTTGCCTAAGCTCAGTCTGATATCGCTTGGTATTGCCCGATAAAACCATATAAATCAGCATGGTAATAACAGTAAAGACGATGCGATAAGAAAAGGTGTTATACGAGTTAACACCTGATAATAATTTCCAAAAGAGGGAAAGAAATCCCCACATGAGGTAGGTAATCAGACCGATCAAGAGACCAAGATTAGTCTTTTTCAACCTGAACACCCTTTCTATCAACCGCAAGGGCAACAACTTGACCATCCAGCTTCAAGGACTCCAATTGTGCCATCATATCTGCTACTTTATCTTCTGAAAGCAAGGTCATAACTGTCGGACCTGCTCCTGAAAGGTAGGTCGCATAAGCTCCTAACTTATGACTAAGTTCTTTAATTTGTGCAAATTCCTTAACCAATTTTTGGCGGTAGCGTTCGTGGAAGAAATCTGATTCGATGGCTTGACCTGCTTTAACCATGTCACCGGCTAGCAAAGCAGCGATAGCAACATTGGCAATAGAACTGGCAGCGACAGCTTCTTTATAATCAAAAGTTGATGGTAGAACCCCACGGCTGTCACTTGTTTTCAATTCGTAGTTAGGAATGAAAGCGACAAAGGCAGTTTCAGGAAAATCTGCAACAATGCTATTGACTTTTTGGTCCACATAGCTTGCCACAACAAGATTTCCGAAGATTGCTGGCGCCACATTGTCAGGATGCCCTTCAATCTTGGTCGCCAAGTCCAATTTTTGGTCGTTAGTCAAATTCAAATCTGCCAACTGATTAGCTAGCTCAATTCCCGCTACAATGACAGACGAAGATGACCCCAAACCACGCGCTAGAGGAATATCCGACGTCATTTTCAAGCGATGAGGTTTCAAATCTGGTGCAACTTGCAAAGCAGTTGTGAGCAAAAGATTGTTTCCATCACTAGGAATATCACCTAAATCATGCTCGATAAACCAAGCATCCGCTTCTTTCAAAACATCAATGACAAGGTATTTTGACACGGCTACGCCGACCGAGTCAAAACCCGGTCCGATGTTAGCACTGGTCGCTGGAACAGTAATTTTCATCTTATTCTCCCAAAACTTTGAAGTTGTTGAGGAGTTCAAACTCTTCAATCGCTGTCAATTTTGCTATTACATTAGCCAATTGTGTCTTACTCATTTGGTGAGTGATGATGACAACACGCGCTTGTTGGCCGTTTGCCTTTTGTTGCAAAACTTGTTCAAATGAAATGTCTTCTGAGTTGAATAATTCAGCCAAGCGAAGCAATTGACCTTTTTTATCTGGCGTATTGATGGCAAAATAGTAGTTGCTCTTAACATCATCAGCGCTAGCCAATTTTGTTTGACGTTTAAATTCGTTAAATGGTTTACCAACATTGCCGTCTTTTATGCGACGAGCGATACGAACAATATCTGCTGTTACAGATGTCGCTGTTGGTTTTTGACCAGCACCTGGTCCGTAGTACATTGACTCACCGATACCGATTGACTCAACAAAAACAGCATTCATAACGCCATTGACGCTTGCGAGTGGGTGTGCTTTTGGTAAGAAAGTTGGTGAAACTTCAGCAGAAATACCTGAAGCTGTTTCTTGAACATCCCCGACCAACTTGATGACATATCCCAATTCTTGAGCGACAGCAACATCGTCTGGCGTGATGCCTGAAATACCTTTGTGAGCCACGTCGTCAAAATCAACGGTCATTCCAAAACCAAATTGACTTAAAATGACAGCTTTATAGGCTGCATCAATACCTTCGACATCGTTAGTTGGGTCTGATTCGGCATAGCCAAGGGCTTGCGCTTCCGCAAGTGCCGCTTCGTAAGTCCAACCTTCATCAACCATTTTAGTCATCATGAAGTTTGAAGTACCGTTAAGGACACCAAGGATGCGCGTCACCTTATCAGAGGTCAAAGAGTTAGCAAGGGTACGCAAGATAGGGATTCCTCCAGCTACCGCAGCTTCATAATAGAAGGCCACTCCCTTTTCTTGTGCCAAGGCAATCAAGTCTTTACCATGAGTTGCAATCAAGTCCTTGTTAGCTGATACCACATTTTTACCAGCTTCTAAAGCTTTTGTGATAAAAGTACGCGCTGGTTCAATTCGTCCCATCAATTCAACAACAATATCGATATCTGCATCAGATAAAATCTCATCAACATTTGTGACAAAGTTATAATCGTTTCCTGCAGCGACTAGACGGTCTTTTTCAGCATCATCTTTTACCAATACTTTAGCAATTTCAAGCTGAGCACCTGATGCTGCAACAATCTTGTTTCCATTTTCTTTCAAAAGAAAAGGAATACCACTTGCAACTGTACCGAAACCAAGTAAACCGATTTTAATAGACATAGACAACTCCTTTGATTGTATTTCAAGGATTTTTCCTTAAAAGCATATAATATGCTACATTATATCAAATTTGATTCAGAATTTACAGAAAAATGTTATTATTTTCAAAAAATTTAGGGTAATTTTTTGAAATTTTCTTCCCATTCGTCCTAAAATG
>ERZ1034980.1574-NODE-1574-length-13374-cov-12.115925_pt1 | contig 13374 bp, 18 predicted proteins | sample MGYA00520622_ERZ1034980 | MGnify/ENA primary metagenome ERZ1034980 (study PRJEB33766, sample SAMN09781791) | gut metagenome | biome: gut microbiome | host: Homo sapiens | place: Madagascar | study: EMG produced TPA metagenomics assembly of the PRJNA485056 data... | reverse complement strand
CCCCCCCTCCTCCCCGTCTCGACTAAACTGATCCAAAATATTGCACAATTAGTCATCGTTAGTCGCTCGATCTTTGTGCAATATTTCACAATAAATTACTTGCTTTTCCTTGCGATCCGTGATAAAATCATTATAGGGGTATAGTATATCCTACGATAGACTGGCGGTTTAGTCGACTAAACTCAGTTTAGTGACTATACTGTCACCCTAACTACATCATGAAAGGAGTATCACGCCAATGGATCCGAACGTCGTCATTCAGGTAATCTCCACCCTCGGCTTCCCCATCGCTACCGCTATCGCTCTCTTCTGGTATCTGGTGAAATGCCAGAAAGAACTCTCCGACGTCATCAACGACAACACCGAAGTCCTCCTTCGCATCCTCGAACACATGAAAGAAGACGAGAAGAATCATGTCTAAGAAATCTCTATTCGACAGTATAGTCACTCAACTCGGTTGCAGCTGTCAGTGCGACATTCTGGACAAGGAGACTTCTCAGCACAACTACGTTCTGACCATGTTCGACAGAACGAATCAGATGTTCGAGTACGATGGTCTCCCCGACACGATCCCAGCCGAGATGCTGGAGCTGTTTCTCCAGCTCAACGGTCATGTCTGCATCACCGAGAAGGACGGTAACCTTTACGCCCTCGTTGGCGGATTAGGCGGTGCCCCCGATCCCTACTATCGGGCAACCCTCTATGTCGTCGCAAACCCCGCCCTCGGCTACTCCGCATCTCTCAAGATCCTCAACCATCTCGACCCCTTCGGCGATCAGTCCAGTCAAGGCAAGTGTGTCCTCATTAAGAACGACACACTCATGAATGGACTTCGTTACATGTCAGCCCGCTATGCCACACAGCTCGCCGAGAACGACGTCTCCATCCGTTCCGCGCAAATCAACTCCCGTCAGCAGGCGTTTATCTCTGCCGGAACTGACGCTGACGTGGCATCCGCACAGCAGTACATTAAAGACCTCGAAGCAGGTAAAATTGCCGCTGTCGCCGAGAATCAGTTCCTCGACGGTATCAAAGCGCAGAATCTCTCTGTACAGTCTGCCAACGTCATTATTCAGCTTATCGAACTTCAGCAGTACCTCAAGGCATCGTGGTTCAACGAGATCGGACTAAATGCTAACTTCAACATGAAGCGCGAATATCTCTCCGAGGAAGAGCTTCAGTCCTCCACCGACGTTCTGCTCCCCCTCATCGACGATATGCTCCGCTGTCGTGAAGAAGCGATTGATTTAGTCAACTCAACTTATGGCACCAGCATCAAGGTCAAAAAGAACTCTGCGTGGGAGAACAAGCAGAAGGAGATCGAGACCGAGCAGGCTGTCAAGGAGTCCCAAATTGAAGATGGAGGAGGCGAATCCGGTGGTTCCGACGAACCCGATCCTGCGTGAAGCGTTCCCTAATTGGGCAACCGGAAAAGGTATTTTCGATCTGATGGTTGACCCGCCATGGGGAACAAGTCCGCCTGCCAATATCCTCAATATTTCCTACTTTGGCAATCACTCTGGTGCGAAGTTCTGTTCCCCTCTGGTGCGGTATCTGTTGAGTGACTCAACTCTTTCTGATCAGTCTCGCCAAACCCTTGTTAGTGTCATAGAAGCCAAGTACAAAGTCAACTGGACAAAGCTCTGGGCGACCATGGTTGCCGAGTATTCCCCCGTTACCAACTACGACATGACAGAGGATGTTACTCGCAATCTCGACACCACGGATAATGAAACTAATACCAATGTATTGGCTTCGACCGTCAATCGAGACAACACTCGCGATACATCGGATACCACTCAGCACGGGAAAACTACCACAGCCATTGACTCGGTGCAGGGGTACAATTCCACTGACTTCAAGCCGTCCGATAAATCCGAGGTTGACGAGGGAGGTTCCACGACCGAGAAGCACACGGGTACTGATACGGTGAAAACCGTGCAGAACGACCAAGAGTCTCGTGACAAGAACGCCAAAGGGAACGAGAAAGAAACCATCACGACCCATCGTGTTGGCAACATAGGCATCACCACCAATCAGCAGCTCATTCGCGAGGAACGCGAGCTTTGGGTATGGAATTACTTTGAGTCCGTGTTCCGCGATATCGACAAAGAACTTACTCTGTTCGTCTATGATCCGTGCAGAGTTTAGTAACTAAAATAGGAGGTACAATATGAAAAAAGGTGGATACAAAATCATCGACTTCAAGGGGACTCCGATCGCTGCGGCGGCAGTTACCATCAAAGGCATTTATGAGTCCATCGAGAGCACCAACAAGCGCACCGTCGTCAGCGGGCTTGTGAAAGCAGGCGTTGAATATGACGATTTCGATTGCTTGTTTGCGGTCGGTTCCAATGGAAACTTCGTCGGTACGGCGCTGTGCGGCGCGCAGAAGCTCACCATCACTGTCACGAGCGCGGATTCCGTCACTGTTGCGCTCGGGGCGTAAGGAGGGGTAATTATGGCACTTCCCGCAGGACGTGTAGGAGTTGCACCCGACGAAGTCGATAGAAACGGTAAGATTAAATCTAAACCTGTGGCTAATGAGTGGGATGCAGACACGTACTCCAAGGACGAAAACTACATCTTCAATAGAGATAGTCTTGCAACATTCGTTATCAACAATGAAGTAAGTGGTTCGCTTTACATCAACTATCTGGGGAAAACCGGATATAATTTTACAGTAGTCGGAACTCCCGATGACGCTACAACGCTGTTTAATTATTGTTTTACCATTTGGGTTCCAGCTGGTGTCGCAATTGAAATTGGCAATCGAAATGAGGACGCACACGTATTCTTTACACTCTTCTAAGAAAGGAAAATAATTATGGAAATCAAACAGATTTATGACATTGTCAATACCACCACGAGCGAAATTCTCGGAGATTCCGTCGTCGTGAACGAAGACCTTTCCAACGTCGTCGACGTCGGCGATGCCGTCTTCAATGCCAGTGCTTTTGACGCCTACGTCAAGAGTTTAGTCAACCAGATTGGCAGAATCGTTTTTGTCAATCGCCCCTATCGTGGGTCTGCTCCGTCCGTCCTCATGGACGATTGGGAGTACGGTTCCGTTCTCGAAAAAATCTGCTCCGAAATGCCCATCGCTACCGAGAACGAATCTTGGGAGCTGAATGACGGCGAAAGCTACGACCCGCACATCTTCCACCAGCCCAAGGCGGAAGCGAAGTTCTACAATAAAATGACCACGTTTGAAATCGACCAGTCGATTACCGAGCGGCAGGTCAAGCAGAGCTTCCAGAGTGCTTCCCAGCTCAACGCCTTCATTTCGATGCTCTTCAACGAGGTCGAGAAAGCTATGACCGTTCGCACCGACGCCCTCGTCATGCGCACCATCAATACCATGACTGCGGAGACCCTGTACAACGCTTTTAATGGCAATCCTACGACCGCGGCTGGCAACGCTCGCGCCGTCAATCTTCTCGCCCTGTTCAACACGCAGTATGAAAAGACTCTTACTGCGGCGCAGGCTCGTCTCGACCCCGACTTCATCCGTTTCGCCGCGTACATGATGGGTCTGTATACCGACCGTCTGACCCGTATGTCCACCCTCTTTAATGTGGGCGGAAAGCAGCGTTTTACGCCGAAAGACCTGCTCCATGTGGTCATGCTGTCCGAGTTCGCGTCGGCGGCTGACGTGTTCCTTCAGTCCGACACGTTCCATGACGAGTACACCAAGCTCGCCAACGCCGAGCGTGTTCCGTTCTGGCAGGGCACCGGCTCCAACTACGATTTCTCCGAAACCAGCAAAATCATGTGCACCACGCCGTCGAAGCACACTGTTACTGCGTCCGGCATCCTCTGCGTCATGTTCGACCGTGATGCTCTCGGCGTCAATGGCTACAACAGCCGCGTGACCACTCAGTATAACGCGAAAGCGGAGTTCACGAACTACTTCTACAAGAAGGACGCTCGTTACTTCAATGACCTGAACGAAAACTTTGTAGCCTTCTACATTGCCTAAGTTCAGTCACTAAACTAAGGGGCAGGAAACTGCCCCTTTCTTAATAGGAGGATAACATGGAAGTTCAGTTCTTCTATAACCAGTCTGACGCCAGACAGATAAACAAAGACCTTCTCGAAGGAATTACCATCGAGGGCGAAGTCCGCGACGCCACCAGCATCATGAACCCGGTAATAAGATTCGAGAGCGCTGACGTTATTCGCTATAACTATTGCTACATTCCCGATTTTCAGCGATATTATACGTTTGACGACATAACCGCATACAGGCAGGGCGTCTACGACATTACCATGTCGGTGGATGTTCTTATGTCGTTTCGGGGCGACATTTGGGACTTGCCTGTCATAGTTGACAAGCAGTCGCAGATTGTCAACGGGGATGAATATATCGACGATTCTTCTCTCGTCACTGACAATCTGTTGTTTACCAAGATTGAGAATTTTCCAGAAGGGTTTCTTGATACCCCTGAATACATTCTGATAACTGCGGGGTGATGTTATGGCTATTACAACCGTCGAATTGCCGGATGGCGATAATATAAAGAAAATACTCAACGAGTTTAACGACTTTGCAAAAGGTCAGACTATCGACCTTGCAATAGATGCTATAAGCGCTTCTCTCGTTCAGCTTCATAATAATGCATCTATGTGGGTTCAAAAGTGGAATCGTGGGCAGTCGGCAGGAGCGTCTAATAAACCCTCCAACACCGCAAAGATTGCCTATGACGAGTATGCTAAGATTGGTCTGGTTAGTACCGCGGGCGCGCTGTCTGTCGGGGCTGTCAGCATGGGAACCAACATTGCACTCGCCGAAGGAGCCGCCGGTTCAGTCACTGGAATGGCTATCGGTTCAGTTTCCCCTTGGGTCGCTCTTGCCGCTATCCTCCCTTTGTTTGGCTTTGCCATCACTGATGCCAAAAAGATTCCGAAAGACGTAGCCACTCAGTTGCTGACTGACATTCTCAAAGCGTCGTATGCTATCTCGCCGTTCGTCGAAATTCAGGGCGGCGAAAGCATAGTTCCTGTCCTCATGGATGTTAGCGGCAATATGTATTTCTTGCAGGAAACCATCCTTGCCGTAGAAAATAGTGTCTCTAACCTTTTCAACTGGACTCCCTACGAGAATGTGACAGACCCCATTTCTGAGCAACTGCAAGTAATCTTTCCTGATGGTGTTGGCACTATAACCACAAGTATGATGCGATGCACCGATTGGTCTACGGGAGCAGGCGTCAGCAGAAGATTCGTGTCGGTAACATCAAGCGGTTCGTTAGTTTCAAGAAAAGGTTGCTATTTTTCGTGCAAAGATTCTTTGTATCCTTATGTCATGTATGTAGATAGCTCTATTCCACACATTATATATGCAAATAATCCTGCAACGAGCCACTATCATACATTTACAAAGAATGAAATAACGGTATATTATGTTTTCGGACAGCTCAATGGCGTAGTCAATAATGATTTTACATGGTCTGGAGTCCCACTTTCCCGTATCGCCGATTCGTCGTTTTCGCCTAAAATCAATATAGCAAATATCAACGAATCAGAATTGACCGACGATATAATTGGGAATGTTGCATGGGAAATCATGTATGGAGGTACTCATTCTGTTGTAAACGCGCTCGGTATTGGTATTTCTCGCGTGACTCCCAAAGCTCCCTCTGCTGTGGAATCGAAAACTCTCGTCAGTGTTGTGGGCAAAAAGAAAACAGATGGATCTGGATACGAATCGTCTAAGTGGAGTTTAGTCACTGTACCGGAGCAGTCGCAGACAACCCCGGACGGAAACGAACCCAACTATGACTCTAAGGATGATTACGATTCGTCTCAGAGTTCGTCCTCCAACGCGAGTCTCGGAGGTTACATCCCCGGTACGGTTCCTACTTGGGATTATCCTCCCAACTGGACGATCCCTAAACGACCCGGTAGAACTGCGCCGTTGCCGGGCATTGAAGCTCCTGACTATGGAGTCAAAGCCGATCCCGCCAGAAATCCGTCAATAGAAAGAGAAGCGGTCGAAGTCGCAGAACACGTTGAAACTCTGACTCCCGAAAGTGAGGGCGATTCTCCGCCGTATGTTTTTCCTCCTCCCGACATCCCTTTCCCGAGCGCAGTTTCCCAAGGTAGCGGTCTTATCCACGTATACAATCCAACTCCTGAGGAACTGATAAATTTTGGTAAGTGGATGTGGGTTCACGTTCAGGATGGCTCCTATGAACGACTGTGGAACAACCCCTTTGATGGTGTCATTGGCGCATTTGAATTGTACGCAAAGCCCACGACTGAAGGAACAGATGTTATCAGAAGCGGCTTCCTTGCTTCGGACATTAGTGCCAAACTTGTCAGGGTTCGTTATACCACTATCAACTGTGGTTCTATTGCCGTTCCCGAGTATTACGGAAACTATCTGGACTACGCTCCGTATACCAAAGTACACGCCTATCTTCCCTTCATTGGTATAGTCGAACTAAACTCGGACGATATTATAGGGCATGGTGTCAATATCACGTATCATATCGACGCCTATAACGGCTCGTGTATCGCGCAAATCAACGTAGCCAAGGAAAATTATACTAACACAATGTATCAGTTTTCCGGAAGCTGCTCCGTGGAAATGCCGCTTGCAGGTGGCTCTCAGGCGTCCATTAAAGCCGCTCTTATGTTCGCTGGGGCGACCTCGATTTCCTCTACCATAGGCGGCATCGCAAGTATGCTTAATTTCACACCCAGTGGAATTGTTGGGGGCATCGGACAAATTTTGGGAGGACGCGCGCAGGCGGCGGCGCAGTCGGTATCTGCCAAATCCAGTGTTCAGCACTCTGGTATGTTTGGTGATTCCTGCGGCGCGATGGGCATCAAAAAGCCGTACCTTATGATTAAGCGTCCGGTTCAGAAGGGTGTAGTCAACTACAATGAAATTTATGGATTCCCTGCTCATAAGGCGGTTCGAGTCGGAGCCTGCAAAGGCTTCTTGAGAGTCCTTGAGGTTCATGTAGAATCTTCACACGCCACCAACGAAGAGAAAGCGAAAATCGAGCAGATGCTCAAGGAGGGGATTATCGTATGAGTTTAGTCAACTCAACTCTGGTTGAGGTAACGCATCTGTCGCCTAATTGCTCTCCGAGAACCCACAAGATTGACACCATTACAATTCATTGTGTTGTCGGTCAGGTGTCGGCAGAGACCCTTGGGCGTCTATTCGGAGAAACGAGCTATCAGGCATCAAGCAATTACGGTGTGGACACGGACGGGAGGATCGGCTTGTATGTTTCAGAAGCTAACAGAAGCTGGTGTAGCTCCAATGCCGAGAACGATAATAGAGCCGTTACCATCGAAGTAGCTTCTGACACATTCCATCCGTATAAGGTCAACAAAGCTGCTTTTGACGCTCTCCTCGACCTTGTCACTGATGTGTGCCATCGCAACGGAATCGAGAAGTTGGTTTGGTCGAACAATAAGGAGGACAGAATCAACCATCGTAACGGATGCAATATGACATGCCATAGAGACTTCGCAAACAAAGCGTGCCCCGGCGACTATCTTTATGAGCGAGAGGAAACCATTGCGGAAACTGTCAATGAACGGCTCAAGCGGATGAAAGGTACTACCGATGCACCACTCCCGGAGACGCTCTACCGTGTGCAGGTTGGAGCGTTTAAAGTCAGACAGAACGCCGAGAACCTAAAGGCAGAGCTTGAAGCAAAAGGCTATACTCCGTTTATAGTCACATACAAATGAAAGAAGCCCACTCAGTTTAGTTACTAAACCGAGTGGGCTATTCTTATTTATCGTTTACGCAGATGTCGTAATAGGGGCAAGTCCAACAGATTCCGTTGCACTTGAAGGGCTTAACCAGCCACCATTTAATTCTTGATACTAAACGAGTCAGACCACATAACATAGTTTCTAAATACCTCCCCCACTTCATTTGTGGAATAGAATATTCTGCTTTCTCGTATCGCCTTGATGATGAACATGGATAGCTTATCGGACTGCTTTGTAAGGCACATCCTATAATTCCATCTTTCAGACGGACGTGTCGTGTAGACAATGTCCTTTTCTTCGTCTTTTATTGGCGTGGTTTTTGCGTGGATGAAAATGAACGTTCCGGTATTTTTGCATATAACCTCCCCATGTAGAAGCTCGTCGTTAAAATCTATAAAGAAATTAGCGACTACTTCTTTAGGCAGGTATCTCTCTTCAAGGTGCGGGTAGATTGCGATCTCCCACGCACCGCCGGTTATCATTTTTAGCTCCGGATTGTCGAACGCAAAATATACGTCGGACGCTTTGCCGCCTCTTTTAGACGACGGGCTGGCATACTCACACACCACTTTAAGACCGCTATCACCGTAGGTATAAACATCCACGGTTCCGGGTTGTTGGTTTTTAATATGCGACAGACCCATTTCTTGAAAGTACGGACAAAACTTATTGACAGTATTACCAAGCATGATAATACGTACATTGTTCCGGTGTCGTATGATGGTTGATAAGGTGTTCGCGAATAGTATCCACTCGTTCGGGAGATACCCCGAACGCGACATGAATTCATCGAAGATAATCGTCGTAATCTTCGGGAACGACGTACTTTTCCAGTGCTCCATGGAGTTGAGGTCAAACGCGAAGCCGAACGGCTCTTCTGATGTTTCCCTTTCGCCATCTTCGGTTCTCCTTTCCAAGTAGAATTTGCTTGTAGTATAGTCAACTGAATTGAACATGCCATCTGTCATTTTAGTGACTAAACCGTTCTCGATATGACCCGAGAATAGGGTGCTAAGGGTCTTCTTACGAATGTCCTCGCCGAATCGACGGATGTACGCAAACTGCTCGCCCGTTTTCATGTAGTTTTCAAGCGCATAGGAGAGGGCGGAGTACGTTTTGCCGTTACTCCGCTCTCCGAATACCACATAGTAGTAGGCGTCGGGATAGTCCTTGAAGAGCTTGCGTATCTCATAGAACTCAAACTTCTTCATTTGTATAAAGCACCTTTACTTCCTCGATGGTGTATTTTTCGTCGGGATACGCCTCCGGATTCATATGGATCTTGACCCATCTCTTGGCTACAAGATATTCATTAAAGTCGTGCCATATTCTTCCTTTATTGGTGGTCAGCCAAACTCTATACATTGGCTTTTGCCGGGGAACTGATTCCACCCCAAACATTATATTCAGGCATTTCTTTGCCATCAGAATTTTAAACTTCTTCATCTGTCAACAGCATCCTCGATTCTTCAACGACCCATATACAGCCGTCGGACTTTTTGATTATCCACCTAATAACGTCATCAAGCTCGCTTAATCTTATGTCGTGCATGACGTTTTCCTCGGGTCTACGATACCAAATTCTATAATAACAGGGGAGGTCATTCAATTTCCTTTTCTTTAGGAGTAATGTCCATAACGATGCGTACATTACTAAATACCTCCCTTGCTACAAGATACGCTTCCATCACTTCGTGGTATGTATCACATTCCAAAATGCGACCAATTCCTCCGGAGTGCTTCGCCATCAAATAGAATTTATTGCACATTTCCATCGCAAGTTATAACCTCCTTTACTACAATAGGGCATCGCCCAAATTCTTTGAATTGCTCAAAGCTCTTCATAGCTTCGCGGAAGTTAGGCTGAGCTATCACTTCCTGTCGTCCGAACAACTCGTCAAGCAGGATGATGTAGTATTGTTCTCGCTTCACCATGAATCCTCCTTATAGCCTTTAATGTAGTCTAAGAACCGCTTAAAGTCGTCACTCATTGTCAGCTCGTACTTTGACGGCTCCATGTGAATTGAGCTTAGTTCACTAAACTCTGCCGTGTTGCCGAGATAGTCAGTAACTATACCGCTCGTCGGCTCGTCGATATAGGTTGATGTTAAACGCCCCGAATATTCTTCTGGTACTACGAGCTTATCTGTCAATCCATCCATGGGATTGGAATAATGCTCTACCAGATAGTTGCAGGCTTTCTTTTTGTTCACGCCGGCAACTGTCAGACTGTACTTTCCGTTGCGTTTCGTCATGTACCGCTTAGCGCCGAGTGTTTTAAATTCATCGTACTGCCCTTCGTAGTCCCAAATACCGATTGGCTTCGTCTCGCCTTTCTGGTTTAGTGGACTAAACTCCATCGGATCAATGCCGTGAAATGCTGCGGCTCGCTCTAATTTTTCCTCTACCTCGGCATTATAGTTATTGATGTAGTCCATATGCCGCTCGACGTTCAACACCTTTATGCTGTCTGTGTCTGCGTACACATAGTCATCTCCGCAAGCTATTATGCCAGAAAAGAGATTGGCGCGAGCGTATGCAGTTACCCATACGCCCCACGGATAGAATAGGAATCGCTTTTTGCCCTCATTGTATTTTTTGATTGCTTCATCAATGTCTGGCTTTTTAGTGCCAAACCCGGTTTCGTTGTCGTATATAACCTCGTCTCTGACTATGTCAGTTACAGCCATACCATACGCCGCATTTAACATACCTTTTGACAGCATATAGTTTATCTCTTCGCCCTCGACACCTTTTAGTTGTGTCTTATCCTTGTAGAGCTTCAAGATAGCCTTTACGAATTTTGTCGGCAGATATGCTTTTTCATATATTCTAAGCGTATGAATTTCTATTTCCTCGTAGTCATAAAATTCGTCATATACGAAGAAGTCTTGCTCCGTGCAGGTGAGCGTTACAGAGAGAGCGGAAACTACTCGTCCGTTGTCGTACACACAACCCTTACTTGACGAAAGGCGTGACTGGCTTATTGGGTGGTCATAGTTTAGTTTAGGCACTAAACTGTGATAGGTAATGTCGATTAGGCAACAGTAGTTTTGTAGGTAGTACATCAACTCCGATTTGTCTTTGATAGTGTCAATGAGTTTTGCTCTTGACATTGGGAACTTCTCCATAATCATTACCGCAGGATACGAAGAAGTAAAGTCAAAAGACCCCACGTTATGCAGTATCTTACCAACATATTTTGCAGACGCATGTGTGAATCCTCCAGAGAATCCTCGTTTTAGTTGACTATACTCGTCCGGAGTGAGGGTGAGAGCTTGCATCAAAGGACGGTATTTCAAGTATGGATTGAAACATTTTTTACGGCAATATTCTCGCACATATCCGGTATTGGTTAATGGTATGCGGGTTATGTTACCATCTGTTTCTATCTTCTCTTGAATATACGCTAATAGCACACGAATGTCGCCCTCACAGTAGCCGAGTTCAGTGACTAAAATAGGGGTTTTGGCAGTACGAATTAGCTGATAGTCTAAGTCACCTACCTTTTTATTCACTTTGTATTTTTGTAGATCATTGCCCACTTTTTCGAGAGACTTACCCGATAGTTTTAATGAGCACCTAAATTCTAATCCCCCGGTTAAGGCATACACTGGCTTTCTCTCGTCAAGGAAAAACAGCTTATCCCACTCGAATCTCTTTCGCATAAATTGAAATTCGTAAGCAAGATTGTGGACGTAGACGATCAATCTGGTTGAGTCACTCAACTCAAGTATGGATTGCATTGCATCCATGAGGAAAAGGAACTCGTCCCATGTCCTGCCTGCTGTTACCCAATTCAAGATGCCAAATTGCCATATATACATACATGAACATTTCTCACCGTTTTTATAAAAGGATGATACTTCTATATCGAAAGCGGCGGGAACGTTGTAGTATTCTATATTTTTGTTGGTGTTTATTTTAGGCAACTCAACTGACGATATTTTTCTTATGAAGTCATAGATCGGAAGTATTCCCTCTTCCGGAGTAAACGTTGGGACGAGATGTTCCTGACTTTTCATAGCTTCTCATCCCTCCCCGCAGTTCTTCCATTCCCTCCGTATTAAACGTCAGATTTCCTTTCTCGTCTTCAGTGACTAAACTATCAAGTTTTGATTTGTCTTTTACCATCTGCCCGATGTACTGCTGAATTTTTCCGGATGTGTATGCTGTTGATGCCGTAGGGTTCTGATTCAGAAATTCCTCATACAAAGCCCAAAATTTCCGTCTGTCTTCAACGCTCATTCTGTGCTTTGCACGATTGCCGGTTTCGCCAAAAATGCGAACGTCCTGCTCACGAGCTACTCTTTTTGCACCCTGAACGGAAGAAGTTTCGGAATTGAAAAATGCCTGAATCTGAAACAGCTCATTCTGCATCTGATTGCGGCTCATTGTTTCTATGTTAGTGTTTTTAGCGTTGGCATAGTAGTCGTCCATTTTATCCTTTGCGTACGAATAAACACGACCTTCCCAACGTTCGAGCTGTTCAGCTCTTACCTGATATTTCTGACGGAACTGCTGAAGCAAGTCTTTGGATTGCTCTTTCGATAGCTTTCCTAACGCTTCCGGGGTCATCCGCCTGATGGTCTCGTATGTCAATCTCGGCATTTCAATACCTCCTCAGTTTAGTTACTAAAATGGGGCTGGGTGTTACCCCAGCCCCGAAATTTTTCAGAGAACGTCCACCGAGGTCAGGTTATTACCACCTTTGGTGCGAGTAGCGCGGAACCGAACCTTAACGCCGCCGGAGTTCTTGAGTTCCTGCGATGCGGCTTCCACATCACCATCGCAGGCGGACGCCCACGCGATGGCGAGCTTGAGGAGGAGAGCACCACCGTTGTAGTACCGCTCGGGGTACTCCTTGAGGAGCATGACCGGATAGGTTTTTTCTTCGCCCTTGTCCGTGATGGTGGCGAAGTCAAACTCCATGATGGTGGCTTCCTGCCCTATGAGATCTTCGGTCTTGATCTGGGTTTTTCCCGCCATGAGAGGGGAGAGAGTGAGTTCTTTCTGAGCGATTTCCTTGAAGTTGATAGCCATGATTTTTTCTTCCTTTCAAATTTTTTCCGGTTCAGTGACTGAATCCGGGTGATTACGATAAACGCGAGAATTTTTCTCGGCGGAGTAGTGAATTTCGAGGAGGTCATCGCCGAAGATATAAAGCGATTTTTTTAAACACTCGTCGAAATTTTCTGCCATCATCAGAAGCCGATTTTTTTTCGATGCTGTCGAATTTTTATAGATGACTGTGAAAATCATGTGGGAATTACCTCCTCTCCATTTTAGTGAAACTGAACTGAATGATTGGAAAAGCTGGTCGGCGTAAATATATAGGGGAAATTGGTTTAGTTGACTAAAATGTAACGATGTAGCGTGATAGCGTGTTAACGTGCTAATGTGGTAGTGCGGTAGCGTGTTAACGTGATAGCACTTTACAGTGTTACAGTGTAGTTAACTAAAGCGTAACGGTGTAAAGCAAGGGGAGCTTTACGCTCCCCCTATGCTTTGCGGGGTGTGGCTTACTTTGCCGCACGGCGGGCGGCGAGGTATGCGGCAATCTCATCATCCGACATCTCGGCGAGGGCTTTGACGGCTTTGGCTGTCGCTTTGGTAGCGGCTTTAGGT
>ERZ1034980.1572-NODE-1572-length-13381-cov-14.726925_pt1 | contig 13381 bp, 3 predicted proteins | sample MGYA00520622_ERZ1034980 | MGnify/ENA primary metagenome ERZ1034980 (study PRJEB33766, sample SAMN09781791) | gut metagenome | biome: gut microbiome | host: Homo sapiens | place: Madagascar | study: EMG produced TPA metagenomics assembly of the PRJNA485056 data... | reverse complement strand
CGCGGGCCCACTGACGAGCCGTGGCCTGGGGAATGCCGAGCTCCGCGGCGAGGGCACGATGACCGATCCCCTCTTGGAGGACCTCGACGGCGCGCTGCCTGACCTCGGGCGCATGCGTGCGAGTCCTAGTTGCTTCTGACATACCTGCCACTTCTTAGCCCTAAACGTTTACCTGTTTTCTTACGTGCATGTTAGATAGTAGCATTTTGCTGTTTGCGCGTAGCAGTTAATTGAAAATCGCAACATCGGCATCTGGGCATTTGCCATTCATTTGTAACAGTTCTTTAGGTTTTATTTACGCAGCTAGTTGGCTCGCGGCTCATTGACGGTGTTTTACCAACCAGATTGGTATCTTTTTGTTTGGCTGGTATGGTTTGTGCAATTATTAACCCCTCTTCAGCCCGCACCTAACATGTCAACTTTCCACTTAACTTTCCAGCTTTCCAGCTAACTTTCCAGCTTTCCACCTTAGGTGGTAAGTTAAGTGGAAAGTTGAAAAGTAAGTAAGAAGTTGGGCGGCAGTAGGCGCGTGAACAAGAAAGGGGGCGGCAACCGAATGGCTGCCGCCCCCTGCGTGGGATTAGCTACGCTGGGCAACGCTGGTGTTGACAGCGCCGCTTGCTACTGAATCCCCTTGGTGTTCACGCGCGTTAGGGCGAACGTCACGAAGTCGCTTGTGTTGCCCGGCGTGTTAATGACTTTGCCGTCGGCGTTACGCATTTCAGCCGTTACCACAATTCGGTAGTTCGCATACACTTGCTTGTCTTTGGTTGTGTCAACGACAAAGTCGATCGGCAGCTCGAACTTCTGACCATTCAACGTGGAGAACTTGCCGTTCGTTTTTGTGTCGGTCCAGGAGTAGATCTCAGTCCCCTTGCCGGCAGTTCCCAGCACCGTCGAGCGGGTCCTCGGCTTATCGCCCCCCGACATCACCTTCGTGATATCGGCAGGGACATAATTGCCCTTCGTATCCGACCTCCTCATAAGCGTCGCGATAAACGTCACCGATTGAGCCTTGCTCAGCAGCTCGTCTACATTGTTGGCGTTACTCAAGTCATACGTTGCAACCGTGCCGATAGTTCCGTCCGCCGTCGCCTGGCGCAGATCGTCGATATTGATTCCAAGCTGCGACGGCAAGCTGGCAGTCAGGCTAATGGTGGAGTATGCAGTTCCCTCGCGGTAATACTTATGGTTACCGATAATCTTATTTGTCAGACTTGCATACGCCAGCTGATCGGCCTTGGTCGCAAGCTGACCACGGAAAACCATCTGCGTCCAATTATCTTCTCCGGCATTCGAGCTCGCTGCGATGGCTTTCGCAAACGCCTCGTCTGTCATCTCGATGGTTATTTGCGCGCGAATCGTAAATGACGTCTGCCCCGCACTCTTGGCGGCATCGCGCAATCCGGCCAGACTCACCGCATCGCTTTCGCTATTAGACGAGCCCAGCAGCAGCTTCATCTCTCCACCGTCGGATGTCCAGTCATAGCTCAGGCCGCTAGGCACTGCATCGCCATTCGCAGTCTCAGGCTGCGTCCACTTGCCATTCTTGTAGACATAATACGTATCACCCACCTGGGCATAGAACGTCACCGTTCCCGACATGCCGGACGGGAAGCCGCCCGATCCGACACTCTTATCGCCTGCTGCCCACTGGCCCAACGTCGTGCTGAGCTCATAGTAAAGCGGGTCATTTTCGCCGTTATAAACCTGACCCGAATTGAACGTAACGGTATCGGTGACATCGAGCTGCACCGTGTGCCCGCTATCGGTAAGCGTGGGCACCGACGGCCCCGAGGTGGCATCGTTGTCCGTCAGCTTTTGCTTGTATCCAGTTAAGATGCTGTACGTACTTGCCGAGTTTGCTATATCGTCCTTGACGACCTTGTCGTCGTATTTGGGACGCAGCACCTGGTTAACTCGTGTAGCGATGCTTGTACCCTCAGCAAATGACAAATTGCTCTTAAGCTTGCCCACGACGGCAGCCGCTGTAGCCTGGTCATCCTTAGGGAAACGAACTACTAGATAGAAGTTCTCCGAAGGAGACTGTTCTTTTCCGTCATCGCCTTTCGCAATGGTCAACTTATAATGATAGTCCTTATCGTCCTTTGTCGCCGGACGGAAATACGCAACCGTACCGTCCTTCAGCTTGCCAGAAGCCGTAGCAGAGGCTTCGTCTTTCGCGATAACCCACTTTCCCGACGCGTTCACCCCCGCCGTCACGCCCATCAAATCGCTGAGCCATCGCTGCTTGTAGCTATTCCCGCCAGCATCTTTAAACTCGCTTAGCGAGAGGCTCGAAATGCCGGCATCGTCCGTAACTTTGTAATGGTATTCCTTGTTGTTATGAGCGCAATCGAGCAGCGTGAGCTGCGTCCCCACGGGGTAGTTGCCATTGGCTTCGCCCGACGAAGCGAACACCAGCGTTTTATTCGTAGCACCCATGGAGCCACCATCGGCCAGATAGCTGTCCCAACCGTATTCCATGCGCTCGCCCACCGCGCTGTTGTAGGTATACGTAAGCAGGCCCGTCATTGAACTACCGTAACTCTCGAGCACGTGGGCGTCCTTGCCAAGATTGGCATAGGCCGTTTTATTAAAAACCGTACCGCCGGTAAGTGTCGCCGTAAAATCAACCTCGAGCATACGGCGCACCACGATAGGAACATGAAGCACGTAGTAGCCCTTGTCCTTCGCATAGCCGATCTTTACCGTCAGCAGCGTAATACGCATCAGGCCGTTGTCGTAGCCCGACGTAACGGAGTAACCCAGCGAAGACCCCGAACCCGTAACTTCGAGCGCTTGTTTCATGTTCCCTGCATCGGTGCCCTCCGCTGGAACAACAAACTGTTTGTTGGCGTCATCATAGGCATATGTTTTAGCGGAAGCCGTCACACACCCCAGATCTTTCGCTTTGGAGTAGCCTCCGTTGGTCACGGTATCGAGGTAATCGGTAATGACCTGCTCATTGCCCGAACCCACCTGCAGCACGCCAAAATCATTCGCAAGTTTTACGCCGTCGTTATTTTTAGCCATAGTCGACACCGTGTTCGAGAAGTCCACCGAAGGCGCCGAGGTGTAATGGAACCGGCCGGCATCTGTTGAGTCCTTTTCTTTTTGAATTTGCGCAGCGGTAGACGGAAGCATGCTGTCGCCAAAGAGCGCCTGCGAAGATCCATCGGAAGTGGCCACGGTCAGCGTGATCTGCGGCGAGGTCGTCGCATACGGATCAGCAGCCTCGGCATCAAACGCGCCCGAGGTCACACTTGAGCTGTCCGTTTTGTCATTTGCTTTGTCATTGTAATCGGCATAAGCCACGAAGCTTCTGCCAAGGAACCCCTTGCCATCGCCGCCGGGAGGATTGTTGCTAGCGATCTCCAAACCGATATCGGCCCGATTTTCCCCAAGCTGATAGTCCAGGCCCGCAATACGAACGGCAGGATTGTTTTTATTAGCAATAGCAAAGCCCACCAAAAGACCCTTTGCATTCGTCCCGAAGGTATTAGAGCGAATCAGGACATTTGTTCCAAACAGATTGCCCGAAAGGTAGCCGACGAGAGACCCTGACGAAGCGCCGTTTATGGAGTTGTTTTCGAATCTACAGTTGGTAGTGCTAGTTTCCACACCGCTCGTAGCGCTATACCCAACTACGGCGCCGCTGTTTCTGGCATCGAAAACAACGCCTGCAACCGTTGAATTTGAGACGCGGAGGGGTCCGCTTTTAGATATGCAGCCGACGAATCCACCTAGATACGCTTTATTCGCAAACAGCTTGACGCCATCCACTCTCACCGAATCAATAATGTTAGCCGCTTTTCCGCTACTGTCGTAATTTCCTCCGATCAGGCCTCCCACGCGATAGTCACCCGCGAGGCTCACCGAAGACGAAAGGGTGACGGCATTGATTCTGCAGCTATTTGCATTCTCAAAAAGGCCAATCAAACCACCTGTGCCAGCATTATCGGCAGAGCTTCCGTTGTTTACGACTAAACTTGATACGACCGCACCGGCATGCTCGCCCCACGTGGGCTCATTTATCCAAAAGCAATTTTTAGCATGCCCAACAAATCCGCCCGCTCCGACGGCATTTGACCCGGTAGTCAAAACAATCTTCGAATTGCCACCGTACGTCGTCTCTTCGGTGTTCCATAGGCCGCTATTGCTACCGCCCTTGGTCGTCAAATACCCGAAGAAGCCGCCGGCGTCTCGGTCGGCGGTGATATTCAGGTTTGAGAAACCGCAGTTGACGAGTCGCATCGTCATGTTCGTCAGCTCAGTACCTTTCTTCGCAAGGTACTGGCCGCCATCGCTTGGGTTCGCGGAGGCAGCGTAGCCGAACAGGGATCCCGCAGAAGACGGGCTGTTAATCGCGAGGCCGCTGGTGGTGAAGTTGGTGACCTGGCCTCCCATATACTTTGAATCGCCGGGGGCAAGCACGCCCGCAACGCCACCGACCCCAACAATATCAAGCCCGGGAACGGTGCTCGTGCCGACCGCATCGACATACGAAAGGGAGATGCTTGACTCTCTGATCGTCAAATTGCTGACGATCGAGCATGTGTCGGGGTCAAAGGTGTATGTACCCTCCCCCGTCTTCCCGGGGGTGCGGAAGTTGGCGACACCAAAGAGTCCGCCTACGCCCAGCAAGTGGAAGTCGTCGGTTTTGTATTCCTTAACATCAAGATTGACCTTGAGCGCAGTGCTCAACGTGGCTTCGCTAGAACCCTTGACCGCCGCGACGGAAGGCATCGCGCGCATTGGCTGACTCTTGCCGTCTCTGTCGATACCCGCATTACTCACATAGCGAGCGGAGAGACCCAGATAACCTGTGCTGTAGCCGGTCATATCAAAGCTGGTGTCATTGAGGTTGAACTCGACATATGCCGTACCGCTGGCGCAAATATTGCCTGTGTTGGCATCGGCATATGTTGTCACCAGATAAGCCGTGTTGCCAGCACCCGGAGCCGACTGGTCATCCCGCTGAGCAGCGGACCACTCTTGGGCATCCACGCTCTTGCTGCCAACCTGGTTATACTTGGCGTTACGCACCTTGCCGAACAGTGCGTTGCCCAGCTTTAAGCCTTCCTGGTCATTCAGCGTCCCATCGTATGCCCTGGTTCCGTAACCTGCAGCGGCACCGCTGTTGATAATGCCCGACAAGACCAGAAGCCCCTCGGCAGACGAAACCGAGACGCTATACGGAGTGCCATATTTCTCGCTTGTATTAACTAGATCGCTGGTCGAAATAGGCTTATCGGCACCAGAATTGCTTAGCGTATTAATCTTGTAGTTGCGCTCGCCGTTTTCGACCGTGCAGCCCTCAGAGAAAGCGTAGCCGTTGAGCATACGGCCCAAAAAGGGATTGTCATAGAGCGACCCCCCTGCCGCATGCCAGGAATCCTTGCTCATGCTGCGGAAAAGCACACCGCCACCTGCAACTACACCAATGTAGCCGCCGACTGGCGTGTTTTTGTTTGCGCCAGTAACAGAGAAGCCCGTGGCCGCCGACACCGTCACGCCATCGATAATGTTATCGCCGCCAAGCACGCAGCCCACAACGCCGCCAAAGAACGCCTGCGGAGTCTGATCTTTCGGGGCGGTGTACGCAATCGAGAGAGCCTCGCCCTCGTAATTGATCTTCAGATTCTTGACAACGCTGCCGTAGCTATAGGGGATCAGCCCCATATACGGCTTTTTATTGTCATTATTATTGATTGTTAGCGTCGCAGAATTCTTGCCGACAATCACGCCGCGGAAGGCACGCTCAGGCGTCGGCCCCAGCCCGCTAAAGTCCTTGGTGCTAACGGTGACGTCACTATCGATAACGTAATAGGCGCTTCTTAGATAGCGACTCACCGTCTCGGTTGTATATGACGTATCGCCGCACACCCAAGTGCTACCGTTGCTGACGAACTTACCGTGTCCGTCCTCGCCCGAGCAGGCAACACCTTGATCAATGGTGATGTTCACCTCTGACCCGCTGGCGCTGGCGCCCTGGATGATATTTGCAGCATCGCGGAGGTTTTTCCCCGACGAAATCACATAGGGATCGGTATAGGAGCCGCAGCCCTTGATGAGCTTGGCGGCGCTGTGGTTGACTGCGACCTCATGACGCCACGGACTGTTGCCGTCGTGCCCGCTTGCAACATACTTTAGATAGGGGGCAGAGCTGAGCAGATCTCCTTGGTTGCCAAAATTCGGCGAACTCTTGTCCTTGCTCGCCGTAATGTTATGACCTTTGTCCGTCACCAGGTTGTCATCCACGTGATCGGCCTCGAAATACCAATGCTGCTTGTCACCGTCATTGTTTCCGTATTCCTTTGTGCCGTCGATCTCCTGGCCGTACGTGACCTTTTTATCGTCGGCAGTAAAGTTGTACGACGCCGAGCCCGATCCATCGGTCTTATAGCCAAAGCTCATCATGAGCAGCGCCGATGCAAAGATGCGCTCATCCTTATAAGACGGAATCGAAATGTTCGAGAAGCTCAGGTTGATACCCGTTTTGTCCTCGCCGCCCATGTTGCCCATGAGGCTCGACGCGACGGCGTTCTTCTCTCCGCCCGTGTAGCCCTTGCACGACAGATCGTTGACGGACAGGCTCAGGTGGCTGCCGCCGGCGTTGACCAGCAGTGGCAGACTCTTATTCTCGTTAGCCGCAAAATTGGTCACCGCAAGGCCGTCGAGCGTTATGCCCTCCAGCGATACCGTCGTCGTTGCAGCAGCTTCTCCCCTTGCGGTTCCGCAGACCAACGCGCCCGATCCGCCATCGGCGCCCACCTGCCCCACCGTGCCAGAAAGGGCCAGCTTCTTTACCGACAGTGTCTGTCCACCCTGGTTGCCCGAGCTCGAGTAATTACGAATCAGGCCGCAGTGCATCGCCTGATGTTGGCTCGACTCGCTCGTGATCTTATTCTTTGTGGCGCCGGACTCAAGCGTCTCGATCTGCTTATTCCAAAACGTAATGGTAGCGCCGCTAATGCTGACTGAACAGTTTGCGATGTCTACGGGATAGTAGCTGTAACCCTTCATGTCGAGCGTACCCGTTATCGTTTCCGCCGCGGCATCGCCCTTGTTGAACCCAGCTTGCAACGAGCTATCGGCGTAGTGGCGCACACTCCAAAGCAGCAGCTCCTCCGGAGTGTCTACCGCGTTGTTGGACTGCTTGGCTACGTCGCCTGTCACCTTATTCAGATTGTAGTAATAGCGGGTATTGCCGTTCTCTTGGTGATTCTTGCCCCAAGCGGTCTGGTTCTCGTACGTATTGCGCGTTCCACTGTCGTCCATCACGACGAGGTTGTTCTTGGTTGTCAGCGAGACCACGCCGTTCTTGCCGCTAGCAAAGATGTCGCCGGCGTTGTTGTCGCTATAGCCACGGGTATCCGCCACCCATTCGTCCATGGTCGCAGGCTCGGCGCCCTTCAGCGTGATCCCGTCAAAGCTAACGGCACTTGTCCAGCGCTCCGTGACATTGAGATACAAGCCACCCACCTCTCCATTGGAGATTCCGGTCTCTTTGCCCCTGCCGCCACGACAGACCAGCAGACCAAGTTCAGTCGCTTTGGAATCGATGCCGACATTGTTGAAGTTGATAGCTTTGGAACCGACCGTCCAGACGCCGCCAGCGTGATAGACCAAGCCGCCAACGTATTTCGCTGAACCCGTTTTGAGCGATGCATCCTTAGACGCCCTTATCGCGTAGGCCGAGTCCGAGCTTTCAATCGTCACATTTGTTTGTGCCCATGTCGAGCCCAGGTATCCGCCTGTGGCCGACGCATTGCCCGCTGCGGAAAAATCGAGCTTGAGGCCGCCCAAATCGAGTCCAGCAATCCCAACTCTCTTCGTTTTGTTGTCGTCCTTCGCCTGGTCGATAAGGCCGACCAGTCCGCCGACGCACAACTTGGCAGCGTCTGTTTTGGCCGTAATGGAGCCCGAGAGCTTCATATCGTCCACGGCGATCGTCGGCGTGCTGTTACCGTCGATACAACCGATGGCGCCGCCAATATACGTTTCGGCTTTGGCAACATTCGACATGTTGATGTAACCCGCAAACGAACTGCCACCGGCAAATGTCAACTGCTTATTCGTCGACGTCTTTCCGATGAATCCACCGACAGCAATCTTGTTGTTCGCCTTGATATTCATCGTCGTCTTACAGGTAACGTTATTGAACGAAAGATCGGTACCGGACGTGCAGGTGGCGGCAAAAGCGCCCACCGCCATGCCATCGGCTTTTGCGTCCACATTGATGGTGCCCGCGATGGTTAGATCCGTGGCGTTGCCATTACCGGCAGCAAAGAGACCAAGCATCTTATGGCGATAGATGCGGCCGTTGCCAGCTTCGTTATCGCCAACTTTGTTTGTGCCGTCCCATGTCCCATACGCTTCTCCGATAGAAAGCATTAGCGTATGGTTGTTGCCGTTGATGGAATTCATAGTAGTTTTATCGTCAAAGGCGCCCTCGCGCGTGAGGCCGTAAACGCCCGTTCCGGTAAGATCAATATCGTCAGCAAGAGCTATCTCCATGCTTGACCAATTGCTATCGGAAACACCCTTGAAGGCACCGTTTGTCTCCCAGGTAATTGCCAGGCGCGCAAAGTCCTCAACGCTCGAAATGGTTCCCGCGCTTTTGTCAGATCCCTTGATTGTCAACTTTCCCGTCGGCTCATCAACGGTCAGGAAATTATCTGACAGTTTTCCGCCCAGGCGAATAACCTCGCCATAGCCGCCGATATCATCGAGCTCCGGATTGCCGTTGCCTGCTGAGTTCTTGCCGCGGATGAGCGTCCAGCCCGCATCGTTGCCGCTACCAGTCGCATAGACCAGCGACCCTTCAAAGCCCTTCGACGTATTCAGACTGGTAATTTGGCCCGAAGCATCCGAACCCTGATAACAAACCCCGCTCAGATCGGTTGTGCCACTCAAGCGGATGAGCGTTTTACAATTTGCGCGGCCCACGACGCCGCCGCCGTTTACGATGGGCTTGCCCTCTGCTGTCGCCACCGTTAGGTTGTTAACGAGGACTGAAACCGCGAACGCAGGGTTCGCCCGCGTCACACCCGCCGCGCCGCCAAAAGCAGAACAGTTCGAAACAGCCGCCACCACCGATACGCCATCGCTTTTTACGACAGATGAACCCCAACAGTTTCCGACCATGCCGCCAACGTATGAGTCACCGTCACTTGCTAAATCAACGTCCGCGTTTGTCAGATCGACTTTAGCGACCGTTTTCGCCTGGTCCAGCATACCGATAACGCCGCCCACGCCTTTTGAGTTTGAGTTGGATGACACATTTTTCGCCGTTACCTTCAGCTTTAGAGGAGATTCTTTTGACGCACCACGAGCCGTGAGCTTTCCATCACTAGAGACAAGCACACCAAATAGGCCTCCGGCATTTACTCCTGACACCTCAATTCCGTTACTCGGCATTACCAGCTTTGATGGCGTAATCTCAAGGTCGGCAGCCAGGGTCGCTCGACCAAACAAACCGCCGCTTGCTTGCGAAGCCTGCATCTTCTTTGCTGGCGTAATCGAAGCGCCGGCTCCAAACGTAAGCGAAACATTGTCCGCACGGCCAGCAAAACCGCCAGCCATCGCTCCGGTCACCGTAAAGGCGCTCACGTCTATCGAATTATTGACTACGACCGAGGTCGCGTTTCCCCCGTCGCCGCCCCCGAGCTTGCCGACAACGGCGCCTGCGCACGCTTTATCGTTGTCGGTGGCACTTTTGATATCCCCAGACGGCGCCTTTATCTCCGCATCAATTGTGAGGCCTGCGCCATCCGCTACGCGACCGACCAGCAGGCCGGCGTTACCGTTTTTCTGGTCCAGCTCCTTGTTGCCCGAGGCATCAACCGTTACCGTTTTCACGCCAGGCATAACAAGCCCGCCGATAGTCAGCGTGCCACTTTCGACAGTTCCCGCCACGATGCCAATGCTGCTGGTCGATGAGGCGATGTTCACCGATGTCATCGTGCTTTTGTCGAGCGTAACCTTGGCGGAAAGGTTGCCCTGAAGCGTCGCAATGATCGGAACAGTGAGCGTGTTGGCGTTGTCGCTCGTGCCATACACCGTAACATCGGCCACGGCACCGTCAGACCCAAACACGCGCCTCGCAAGCACCGCGTCCTGTGAGTCTTTAGTCGCCCATTCAATCAGGTATTTTTGCTCCCCCGAAACCTTCAGTCCGTTAAACAGCGGCCGGTTGACCCTAATTCGCGTTGCGGTGCCGTTGCTCGCCGCAATTGTTCCGGCAAACGCATCGTTCTCATCAGAACCGCCCAGGCCGTTAAAACCGGTAGTCAGGTTGATAGCATCACTAGTTTGGTTCGCAACGATTTTCGCGTTCTTGTAGAGCGCGGGAGCGGCCTTCGACAGCACCTTGAGATCCCATGCAGGATCGCTCGTTCTCAGTGCCGTTATCTCGGTATCATTTTTTTCAACGGTGCCCTTAAGCCCATCCTCGCCCGTAAGTTTATCCAGCGTGTTGTAGTCATACTCACCCTGGGCCTGCGCTTCGGCTTCGCTCTCGTCGGCAGCGGCACCCTCAGCAGCCGCGGCGTCCTCCTGGGACCCTTCCGCACCATCCACCACCTGATCGGCGCCCGAGGTATCCTCGCCTGCACTTTCGCCCGTATCGGGGGTGGTGGTCGAAGCGTCATCCTTTGCCGCGCCCGTCTCGCCCGAGGTATCGCCGCCAGTTTCCGTTGCAGCGTCATCTGTGGTGCTATAGGCGCTGGCTTCGGCGGCAGCATTGATCGTTGCCGCCAGCGCGTTAGTCGCAGGGGCAAACGACTGCAAAATCATTGAGAGGGAAACGCACGTAACGATTAAGCGCTTACCAATCCTTCTCATATCTCATACCTCGTTCTATATCAAACCCATGCAAATGGGATCAAAGCTACTTGCCGGAAACACTAATGCCAAGATCGGATACAGTCTTCGGAATTGTGTTGCCCTTTCGGTAAAACGTCACGACCTTGGACCCGGGTTCCATATGGAAGGTCACTGAATTATCCCCGGGCTTAACGTTGTTAACGTTGTTGTTTTCACCGAAATATGGCTCAAGCTCGGCGTTGCTGTTATTCCACGTAAGCGTCACGTCGGTGTCCTGCCCCGTAACAGTGATCACATAGTTATAGGCATCCAGGTCTTCGACGCTCGCGTTATCACCGGCCGCAGTGCCCGACGACGTCTGAACATAGCCGCTGACGTCATTGGTTTTAACCGTGCTTTCCTTGCCCGTGACGACTTTGCGTGCCAGGCCCCACAAGTTAGTGCCCGTCGGCTGTTGGGCCACAGCCTTAATCACAAAGTTGGCTTTTCCCACGTCGCTCTTGGGGAATGAAATCGTGTATGAGTGAGATTGGGGACCCGTGCCGCTTAACGTCTTACCGCTGGCCTCGTATTCTTTCCCAGAGACAGAATCATTCCCGACCTTCCACGAATTGACGCCGTCCGCCTTAATGTTTAAGTTATACGTCACATCTTTGGTGTTGTAGACAGACCGGTTACTCTGCTGGAAGTTATAGATCTCGACGGTGAAGCTCACCCATTCTACTGTGTCGCCGAAAGTAAGCGACTTGCGTGACGACTCGAGCTTTTCAGACGTAGGCTCCGTCGTGTATCCAGCGAGGATATTGGAGGCAAACAGGTTTTCGGCTTCGTTGCTCGCCGCGACTGCCTTCAAGAAGCTGTTAGCGGTAAATGCGGTCGCGGTAAGGTACACACCCGTGACCAAGGCTACCACCGAAAGGGCAATCGCCAACATAGAAAATACAGCGGTTTTGCGGCTTTGCTTGTCGTTGATCTTCATCGCGTGGCCCCCTCGCTCGATTTGGTTGATGAGGTAGCGCCACCCGAATTTGCAATCAGATAGATGATGTCGGTCTCGCTTTGGTCCTCGGGCCAGCTCAGCTCGATGATGTAATTGTCGATACCTTCAGCTCCGGATGCAAACGGCCCGTTGGCCTTCCAGTATACGGGGGAAGCGTTGCGTTGCAGTTGGCTCTCGCCGAGCGTCTTATCAAACGTCTGAGAATCATGTTTCTCATCCGCAAGCATCGAGTCGTCGACTTTATTGATGTAGTGTCCGCTCGGAATCAAGTCGTCCCCATTTTTGTTCCAGGCATAGTGGCTATTGATTCCAGTAACGCCCTTAACGTCTGCCGTGACGTCTTCCGCCGACCCACTCGACACGTCCGTTGCTTTGTATAGATGAATCTCGAGCCCCGAAATGTTCGTCGTTCGCGCAAGCAAAAGATTGTAGGACGTACCCTGCTTATCGGTTTTTACACAAAAGGGACGCGTAAGATGGACGACCTTTTTGCCGTTCTCCGACCTTACGTCCGTCTCGGGGTCATACGACAGATCGATTTGTGTCATCTCAGTCGCATTGGGCCCCATAAGCTTAATGTCTGAGGGCGTTTGCAGCATGCCGACGGTCGAAAGGCTCTTATTGTGCACGAACCACGACAGGCCTAGGCCGATAAGCAGCACGACAATTGCCAGCACGACGAATATGACCATGAGTTGACGGCGATGTTCGCTCGCCCAATCCCGTATCGAATCCATCACTTCGCCCCCTCGATGCCGTTCGTCTCCTTCTCGCTCTTGGCCGATGCCGTCAGGCGTATCTGGTACTTGTCGACCGAATTGCCCAGGTACTCGTCAGCTTCGTTATAAGCAAGCGAGCAGGTCTGGAGATCGGCTGCCGACATGCCTTGGGACACGTCAGGGACTTTGGACACGTCAGGGACAGAGCCACCGGATTTAAAGTAGCGAGTTTTATTGGCATTGATATCGTCGCGCAAGTTGACGTAGTCGTCGCTTTCCGCCGTTTTAAAGAGGCCTCTGATGTAGTTGAGATATCCGGGGACCACGTAGCTGCGAAACTGCTCCGGCCATACCCAATACAGCGTACACGTCACCTTTTTGTTCTGAGCCTCATTGAACTCCTTGGCCTTCACGGTATAGGTGCTTCCAACCCAGTTGGAGTAATAGCCGTCGCCATCCTTGTTCTTAAAAAACAGGATGTGGCCGGTCAACAGGTTTTTAAGTTCCCCGACGCTCGTATCCGGAGAGGTCGTGGTCGCAATGATACTGCGCGTGATGTCAACATTGAGGTCCTCGGGCGAGCCATCCAGCCACTGAACGTAAAACGTAATCGAGCCGCTGGCGCCGGGGGCCAGGTAGCCTGCGGTCTCGTTGTTAAAGTTGCTAGTCCCGCTGACGTCCATCGAGTCGGCGATATTAAAGGTTGCACCCGTGCCATCGTCGTAGACGCCGTTGTTTCCCGTCGTATCGGTCGTAATGATGTACCGATCCGCTTTCGCCCCGATCGTGCTCCCTGTGGCACTCACTCGATTGTTCGCGGCAAACCAGG
>ERZ1034980.1569-NODE-1569-length-13386-cov-14.311379_pt1 | contig 13386 bp, 20 predicted proteins | sample MGYA00520622_ERZ1034980 | MGnify/ENA primary metagenome ERZ1034980 (study PRJEB33766, sample SAMN09781791) | gut metagenome | biome: gut microbiome | host: Homo sapiens | place: Madagascar | study: EMG produced TPA metagenomics assembly of the PRJNA485056 data... | reverse complement strand
TCTTGATAGACACATAGAGCAAGAGCAACAAGCAGTAACAGCAGGTGGAGTAGAATCTCCATATCAAGGACTTGAAGATTACAACAATGCAGCAACAACACCAGGATTCATGGGAGATGTTCTTGCAATTAGAGACTCTCAATCTCTTAGACGTGGAGCAGGAATGTATGTAACTGCTGGAGATTACGACTACGGATTCAAGAAAGAATCATCAGAAGCAGAGAATAAATTATATCCATTCTCTGAAAGAAATAGAGGAAGCTTAGAACACCAGTTCGAGAAAGCAGTTGCAAAGGTTGAATCTGAAAAACCGACAACGAAAGCACCGAAAGGAACTGTTGAAAAAGAAAAAGAAGAAGAAAGATTTGATAAGAAAGCAGAAATCATCACAGATTTAAATGCTTTACTTGAAAAGACTGCAAGTATTGCTCCAATGACCGAAGAAGAAATGGAAGCAATCGCATTTGTATTATCAAAGAAAGCTCACGAAGCACATGTGGCAAAACTTGATAAGATAGCAAATGAAGTAGAAGAGCCAACAAGAAGAGAGATGGAATTAATTGAAAAGAAGGCTAGCTTTAAGTTTACTGATGCCTCTTCAATGAAACATGGAGATTTCATTGTATTCCCAGAAATAGATGGAAGCGAAGTATCATTAACTCCAGCAGTTGTTTTATCTGATTTAGATGACACAATAGCTGATGTTAAAGGTAAATCATTTAAGTTTGTATGCTCAGTAGATGGCAGAATCAAAGTTTTAGATGGTGAAAAGTTCTTATGTGCAAAAGCAGAAGATAAGGCATTTAAATTACCAACAACTGGAATTGGCTCATTAAAAGAAGATGATACCTTCTTTGCATTAAAGGGCAACAAGGTAATTGCTCCATCATCAGTTCTAAGTGTAACTGCTCCAAGAATAGGAGATCACAACAGATATGATGAAAACTCAATCAATAAGATATGCAATATCTTTGAATGTGGTACAATAGATTGTGCTGAAAATAAAAAAGATATTTACTTCTCACCATCAACACCAAGAGGTGATAGCAGAGATGCCTGGAGAAGAGGTAGGTTCTCTGTAGTAACTATGGATGGTAAGAAGTTTGAAAACACTACAATACATGAGTTCTTAGAGGCGAAATCAAAAGAAACTGGGTTAACTCAAGATAAGATTAATGCAGTAATGCCAAGATGGGCACTTTACTTAGAGGAGAATGGTGGCAAACTTTTAACTACAGATATGCAATCACCGGTAATCAAAGTAAAAGGTGTAATCACTACTAACTTCAAAACTCAAGAAGAGTATGATACTAAGAGCAGATTACATGAAGCTGGATATGATGTTGAAAAGACTGCATTTACAGTTAATACTGTTACAGTATACTGTGTAGACAGAAAACAAAACATATTTAATATCACAGTTGAATATAAAGATACTGAAGAAAGATTTATGAATTTAAGAAAGCAAATCTTTAATAGGGTATCTAAAGGAAAGCTAAAAGCAATCTTAAGAATATTAAAGTTTGAAGGAAACACAATAAGTGAAATAATCTTCAAAGCAAAGAATGAGCAAAAGGCTGAATATCCAATCCCTACTTCTTGTACTATGAAAGATATACAAGAATTACAAGGTGGAGATGTTCATAATGTATCTAAGGAAGCTGTAAAAGCAAGCGTTGAAAAATACATCAACCCACTTAACATAGCTAAAGGGTTAGCAATAGCTACTGCTTCTGGATTAGTTACTGATGGAGTTGGTCAGATACTAGCTAAAAATCCAGTATCTCCAAGTGTTGCTTCAAAGCTAGGTGGATTTGCTAAGTTCTTTAGTGAAAGTGCTGAACTTTCAGGAGCATTTGAGAAAGCTGCTCAAGAATATGAAAGTGAAGATTTCTTAGATTATGCTAGAGTACTTGCATTATCTGGTCATTTCTCAGATAAAGTAGCGACTGCTTTAGAGGACTACGACAATGTATATCCAAGTCTTAAAGATGTAGCACACGAGATAGTTATGGCAAAACCAGTATTTGAAAAGTTCGCATATGATTTAACTGCACTTAAGGTAAATCAGTCAATGTATAAAACTGAAATGGTGCCAAACAATGTAATCAGAGGCGCTATAGAAAACATGGATACATTATATAAGATGGCTTACGGAATAGATAATGCTATAACTAAAGATAATTTGTCGTTCAAATAGGAGGACATCATGGATAAAATTAATAAATATAAAGATTCAATAAAGTCTGTAGGTGGAAATGAGAAAACTGCCTATGATATAATTAATGATAGATTTGAAAAAATAGCAGGACTATCTAATGTATTAAACGGAAAGAACGTTGTACGTGCTATTAATGATGTTAAGGCTGGTAAGAACGTAATTAATACTTTTAAAGGTAATCTTAAACACTTAGAGCCATCTGCTAGAAAGGCAACAAGAGAAGCTATAGGAGCTATGACTAAAGACTTATCTACGCTTAAAGGAAGAGTTGGTAAGGAAATAGCAAAGACTACAGGAACTTATGGTCTTGGAGCAGGTCTATTAGCTGGTGGAGTTCATTCTTTTAGAAAAGTAAAAGATAAGGATGAAGAAAAATAGTTAATTTCAATATTTAAATAGATTATGATGGAGCTTAAACTCTCATCGTTTGTGGGTATTTAAAAACCCGTTAGGTTAGGGACGAAAGAGCCCGGTAAGAGAGGAGTCTAGACTCCTCTCTATTTTATTGTATGGAGGGATGAAAATGCAGAAAAAGATAAGAGGTACGCATAGTGCTGCTGGCACACTGATGAGTGGGCTTGAAATTCAACACAATAAACAAAATGATAGATTAACATATCCGGGAGCTGCTAATACATTTCAAGATGTTAATAGTAGAGTTATGTTTGAGAGATTAAAGGAAAAGAAATCTCCAGGATTATTAACATCAGGTATAGCTACTCAATACGAGATTAATGATTTCATAAATAACCACGAGAAAGCAAATGAAATGAAGGAAGAAATAGCTTTTAACGAAAAGAGAAGAAAAGCTAATAAACCAGCATTATTAGGTTTAGTGCCAGTAGGAACAGCAATAGGTGCGGCACTTCCAATGGCTGGAGCAGGAGCTTTAGAGGCCGTAAAAGCTAAGAAGGGTCAAATATTAAATAGTGCCATGAAAGGTGCTAAAGCTATGATAACACCAGAAAAAGTAACTGATATGAACTCATTTAAAAGTAAGTATGCAGTTCCTTTAATTGGGGCTGGTGCAGGGCTTTTAGGAGGGGCAGCTTTAGCTGGTAAATTAAATGGTATGCATAGAGATAAGGTTGTTGGTAAAAAGAGAGACCAAATACTTAACGATATCTCATATGACCTAGATAAGCATATGAGAAACGAAGAAACAATTAAGAGAATAGCTGATAATTCCACATTTGAAGCTCTTAAAAACAAACTAGCAGCTGATGAATCAGCTATGATAGAGAAGAAAGCTGGATATAAAAGAGACTTAAGAATAGCTAGAGCGGAAGCAAAAGCTACAAGCCCAAGGCTAACGACTGCCACTTCACCAGAAGAGGTTAAGAAATACCAAAAAGAAATGGCTCAATACGGTGATGCTATCGAATCATTCTTAAATAGTTCAGACAGAAAGCAAGACTGGGAAACTAAAAAGAAGATGGCTAGATTAAGTATTGAAAGAGGTGAATCTAGCAAGAATATCTCAGTTCCAAAGTCTACAAAATCATTTATAAATAAAAGAATAGTTGACAAGCATAGCAAGGGTAACTTAAATATAGGTTCACCAAGCGTTGGAGCTCCTCTAAAAGAGAATATACTTAGTAATCATCCAGATTTTGCTGGTCGTCAACTTAGAAAGCCACCGCAAGTACCAACAACACCGAAGCAAAGATTAAAGAATATAAAGAAGAGAAAAGAGTCCAAAGAACAATATGTTAAATGGTTTACTAGATCTAATATCCATGGTAACGACTCTAATCTTGCAAAACAATTAGAGTCAGGAAGGCATAATCAGAAAAGATATTCAACTCAAGACTTAAGAGCTGATGGGGTTTACTTTAAGACTCACTCTGAAAGCAAGCCATTTGACTTAGCTGGGTTTGATGGAACTCATATAAAAAGAAATTTTACAGGAAACCCAACTGTGCCTAAAAAAGGTATTCCTATCTGGGTATCAAAACTTCCAGAGGTATCAACAACTTATGGAGATACTGTTTTAGCATTTAAACCAAATGAAGCTATGCTGGCTGGGGCTTCACCAACAGACCATCCTCACTTAGCTAAAGATACAAGATTTATGAATGAAAAGCAGATAAGTAAAGTGAAGGGATGGAATCAAGTAGTTGAACTTAATCGTAACCCTGAATACGAAAGAGTATTCACCTATAATAGAAAGAATATGGATAAGTCAACAGTAGCAACTTACTCAAAGCGTAGAATAGGCAAGGGTAATAAATTTGACCAGGATGCATGGGAATTTATTAAAAACAAACCAGGTTCTTTAGCTGATAGATATGCAAGAAATATAGTAAATGGGCCACAGGATGGCTATGCTTCAGCTAAAAGAGTAGAGAAATTGGATAGAAAGGCACTTAGAAGAAAGGCTAATGAGATACTTTCTGCTGAAGCAGGAAAGAAAATAGATATGTCAGCAATCAATGCTAAGCACCAACTTCCAAGCAAAGCAAGAGAACTTGCTAAGAATGAAACGTTTAGAAAGAATATGATTTTAACAACTGGTGCAATGGCAGGCTTAGGCTTAGCTGGATATAATACATACAAGATTATTAGTGATGCAAAGAAGAAGAAAGACTTCTTAAAGCAAAAAGAGAAAGAGGAAAAGACTGCAAGCCAAGTACATCATGAGTTAATGATAGAAAAGATGGCTATAAGAGGTTAGTGGCATGAATGATACCAAGAAGATGTTGATAGGTATACTGTTACTTATAATACTGTTAACTATGAGAATAGAGAGAACTGAAGATGGAATAACTATAAGCTTTGGGATACTTCCACTTATAAAAAGGCTTTTATCAAGAAAACAATAGAGGGGGCAATGCCCCCTCTATATTATTTTTACGATAACTCTTTAAGCTTCTCTTCTAATCTACTAATTTCATGTTTTAACTCTCTAAGTTGAATGTGTGCTAACCTAGATACTTCCTTGTATTCACTACCTATCAATCTAGCAACTCTACCGTAGTCATTTTTAAGACATTCTAATCTTCTAGTTATTTTTATAAGTTCCATATTATCTAGTCCTTTCTAACAGATTGTATGCTACTGATTCTTTACCTTCTAAGTACATAGTATTTGCCGTTATATTTCCCATGGCGTAGCCAAATACAAAACCTAATATGAAAAGTATTATTAATACAATTTTAAAGTGTTTTTCCATATTACTCACCCCCTACAAACCTGTTTTATCTCTGCTCACTTAATAATATGAAAAGTATTACTAATACAATTTCAAGGTGTCTTTCCATATTACTCACCCCCTATAAACCATTTTCCTTGAAATGCATCATTTATTGTTAATGACGACACTTCTCTTTTCATTGTATTCTCATTAAAATATACTAACTTGTTTTCCCTCTTTTGGTAAGAATAAGTTTTATTTCCAAGCTTAAAAGTTACTGTTGTATAATAATCATTATTATCTAAAAACTTCATAGCTTCTCCAAATGACACTTCTCTTTTCATTACTATTCCTCCTAGAAACCTGTTTTATCTCTCCATTTCACTTATATAATTTAATACATTATCAATATCTCTTTGATTTATCTCTGCCCACTTATTAACATTAAAATGATTTAAAATATCGCTTTTCATATCTATAAATCTCTTATCTGAAGCCCAGCCAAAAATTCCATAGATTCGATAGAACTTAGCTTTAAGTGCACTCACTATCATATTGGTTTGACCTTGAGTTAGTGTTAGCTTATCTTCAAGGTATTCAATCCTCTCTTCTTGTTTCTTGATTATTGTATTCTTTTGTTCAATAGTTCTTTTAGATATTTCTAGAGCCTTTGCCATAATCTCTGCATCAGACATCTCTTGTGTTACTGGAATATATCCACCAGTCTTTCTTATTTGAGGTATTACTTCATCAAACACCCATCTCTCAAATTTATCAGCTCCAGGTAACTTACTTCTTATGATAAGTCTATAAATGTCTCCTTCAGAAATTATTGACATCTCTTGAATACCTCCTGATGTAGGTATTCCCATTTTGGACACCCCTTTACAATGCATAGATACAGCCTTTGTAGGATTTGAATACCCTAATGCCGTAGCAATATCTTTACCAACTGCATAAGGCTTACCGTCAATCTCTGCAAATCTTACCTCTCCAAATAACTCACTTGTCATAATTGTTAATTCTTTCATTCTATATTCCTCATTTCATAAAAATATTAAAGGGAGCCATATTTTCCCCCTTTAATATCTTATACTATATTTTATTTTTTTAGAATAATTTTATTCATTATATCATTTAATTCTATATCCTTAACCATAAGACTCTCATTTATCTGTCGTAATGTCTCATTATATCCTTTATGTGTTTCTATCCATTTAGAATACTCAATTCTTACATCATCTAATTCTTTTTCATAAGCCTCTCTACTCTCCTTTATCTTATCCTTTAATTGAGATACATGCACCGCATGATTTTCCTTTAATTGCTTTATCACCTCACTTAACTCTTTATTCTCTTCCTCCAGTTCACTTACTCTCTTTTTCAATCTTGCTATTTCCTTTTTCTTATCAAATACACCCATTTTATTCACCTCTCTTTCATTATCCTCTTTAATATCTTATACTTTAAATATGAAACAAGAGAGGAGTAGGATAAAAATGAAACAAGAAGCCATAAATTTAATTAGTTGTACATTTGAAAAGATAGCTAAGGAGCAAAAGAAGAAAAATGTAACAACTAGGGCGATAGGCTCTGGAGCACTAGGAGCAATTGGAGGTGGTATTGCTTCAGATATTGTAGCGGGAGGTATTGGAAATAAGCGCAGTAGACAAATAGGGTCTGCAATAGGGTTAGGTCTTGCAGGCGCAACATCGATAGCTAAGAATGTTAGGCACAACAGAAAACTGGAGGAGAGAACTGCTTCTGATATAGTTAATCAAAGTTTTGATAGTGCTAAATACAATAAAACGGCTAGCGAAATAGTTGATGAAGTGTTTAAATATATAGGCTAGGGTGATACTATGTTGTTAAAGAAAATTATAGGCAGATATATTGGTACTGATAAGGGCGGAATTACGGTAGGCAATATTACATTTTCACCAGGATGTAGCGTTGAATGTAGTGTTGATGAAAGTATGTATAATGAACTGCTTGAGTTATGCGCCCAAGGTATCTTTGACTTATTTACATATGCTTCAGTTGAAAAAGTAAATGATGTAATTAATAGCTTAGATGCTGTAACTTCTGCAGTTGAGACCATTACTGATACAGTATTAGATATAGGTATTGAATTAGAAGCTAAATTTGATGATGTTAAATATTCAGATAGCAACCTAGAGTTTTACTCTGGTGAAGAGATATTAAAAACAATACCTCTTCCGCTTCCAGAAGCACCTAGAGAGATTGAATTATCAAAGAATGAAACTCATCTGTTATGGAGAATAAAACCAGTAGGTAATGAGCTTGTTCCTTGGAATGAACTAATATCATTAGCTGAACTGAATTACGATGATACCGAAATAAAAAATGAAATAGCAGATCTAATAGAAAGAGTTGAATTATTAGAGGCAAATAAATAGAGAGGGCTTTCGCCCTCTTTTTTATATTGGTTCCATTGTTCCTTTTAATGCGTCTTTTGTTGCTCTATAAACCCTCTTTGCTTTCTTCTCTAATTTATTTTTTGTTCCTTCTGGTAACTCATTATATATTATTTTTGTTCCTATTACTATTACTACTGTGCTCATTACTCCTGCTGCTACGTTTGATAAAAATTTGTTCATTTTAACTACCTCTTTCTTCCTTTTACTTTAATGTCTTATACTAGAAATTAGGAGTTTTTTTAAACTCCTAATCATCATACCATTTCTTACCTAATTTCTTTCGTTTCTCTCTTTGCCTTCTTTTTTGCTCATATCTTCTCTCATCTGCATAGGTTACTATGTTTGCAAATATCATTCCTCCTATTGCGGCTAATATCATTGTAAAAATTTTAATCATCTCCTCTCTTTAATATCTTATACTTACTTATTTTGAAATGATATATGGTGTCATTTATAATAAGAGATATGAAAAAGGAAAGGAGACATCTTTATGAATGCTAATGGAAAAATAGCAATATTCGGTAGATATATCGGTAATGATACTAGAGGTATAGTGATTGGTGGAGTTTTGTTTAGACAAAACAAACCCACGGAAGCAACAGTAGATAGAAATGTATATGCTAAACTACTAAAGGCTTGCGATGAGGGTTGGTTTGAAATGCACCAAAATGTATCAAAGAAGTACATTGACGATATGTTTAATTCAAACAATCCTAATTCGCTAGTAACGACAGATAGGCTTAATGAGTTAGTAAGTTCTGGTGATTTAAGGGGAGAGCAAGGACCTCAGGGACCACAAGGACCACAAGGTGATATAGGAAAACCTTTTATGGTAAGAAAAACATACCCATCAATAGAGCAGATGAATAACAGTTTTAGTACTGATGAAGTTAATGTTGGTGAGTTTGTAGTCATAACAACTGGTAGTGTTGAAGATGAGGATAATGCGAAACTTTTCCTTAAAGGAGATACATGTTATGAATTTATAACAGATTTATCTGGAGCACAAGGTATTCAAGGACCACAAGGTATTCAGGGACCGAGAGGTGCTCAAGGACCTCAGGGTATACAGGGAGAAAGAGGTATTCAAGGGCCACAAGGAGAACAAGGTATTCAGGGAGAGCCAGGTAAAGATATTGATATAATAATACCTCAATCTAGAGAATCAAGTTCTGGCGACAAAGCAAGATACTGCACTAAGGCAATAGCTATTAATGGTACTGCTACTTTCTACATAACTGATGATGGTACTGCAAATGGTAATAGTGTATTTGCAGATTTAGAGGAATGCTACATGCACACATCTTGCAGAAAATCAGCGTCAGGTGTTTTATTCTCATCATTCTCTGAAATATCAAGTGTTGAAGGTAATACTGTTATGGTAAAAGTATCGACTGGAACTTCGATAGAATTGGAAACCGACACTACAATCAAAAGCATTGTTGATGCAAAAGATAATACAATAGTATATTTAGAAGTTATAGGAATAAAAAAATAATTATTGACAATATTAAATATGTTTTGCTATACTCATAAATGTACCTGTTAGGACGAGCTTACGAATAATGTAGACTCTTTTTAATCGACATGGGTACTGCTATATACGAAAAGCCTCTAGCCAAATCTTTAGTTCTTACCACTATAAGATGGCTAGACATGCAAGCACAGCTCACTATATAGGGAGGTGAACGACGAATACTTTTTGTTGGTTTTTGTTATTCGTCGTAGTGGGGTAGTAACTCACTCTTATCGGGGCAGATCCGATTGCTTGCACCAGAGGTGGGAAACGATATTCGGTATGAACAAGACGGGTGAATATCAGTACGGAGTTGGGGTTTAGAAGTACATTTATATACCGGGATGGTCTAATGGTAGGACACACCATTTTGATATGGTGAGAATGGGGGTTCAAGTCCTTCTCCCGGTGCCACTTTAATTTTTTTAATTTCTTTACATTTTCTATTTTGTGCAATTTGTTTTGAGCATTTTTAGTTGTTTGGAAACGTGTCACATGTATACAGTGTGGGGTGACACATTGGCGCTATGTTAGAATGGGTTTTTGAGGCGCAACAGTGAGTAATAGCTTTGCAAGAGGTCTTATGATTGGGCCACTCCTTCACAGGTTTGGGGTGCGCTCATCAATATGGAGTAATGGCGCAGTGGTGGCGCACCTGGCAAAAGTCAGGAGGTCTCAGGTTCAATTCCTGATTACTCCACTATAGACCAGTTCAGGGTCTAGTTTTTTCGATTTGTGTACCATCAAAATTATTTACCTTTTTCGGAATAAGGCTCCTTTTGAGCTTTTTCATGGAAAGTTGTGATAATTGGTAGTCGGACGGTCTTGAAAACCGTTGGGTGTAAAAGCCTTCAGGGTTCGAGTCCCTGACTTTCCGCCATTGAAAATTTAATTTTCTTTACTGCTATTTATACGCGCACCTATCACATTATTATATTAATAATGTGGTATCATGGAAGGTTGGGTGAGTGGCTTAAACCAGCGCACTGCTAACGCGCCGTCCCCTCAATATTGGGACCGCAGGTTCAAATCCTGCACCTTCCGCCAGAGTCCATTTTTTGCCGTTGGGCGTATAAGAATTAACGGCTGCTAGTTAGAAGTACCATGAGTATAAGATACACCCTTATTGTTAAAGAAAATAAAAAAGAGAGCTATGAAGCTCTCTTTTTTATTTTTATTGTTTTTATCCTCTTTGTCTTTAAATCACTATCATAATATCCCATTGCTCTAAGTTTCCTTGTTACCCTATTTGCTTTATCACATATATCTACAAATTCATTAGATACTTTGTCTATATTATTTATTTTTGTAAGACCTTTTATATTTGTCCATAATCTATCGTGTGGTTTTCTTTGTTGTCTCCTTAATATCTTTCTTTTCTTCTTTAACCTTAAATATGTTTTCTTTCTCATTTCTATCTCCCCCTTTTATAAATATCTTATACTGAAAAAAGTGGAGCTTTCGCTCCACATTTTATGTTATACCTAAGTTGTTTAAAAACTCTTTTAATTCTTTAGTTATTCCTGCATCTAATTTTTTCAAATAATTCTTTTACTTCCTCCTCACTTAAACTTCTACCATTTAATAATAATCCTTTTACATATAACTGTGTATCATAGTCATATCTTCCTACGTTGTTAGCTTTCATAAATCTTCTAACGCTTTCTACTAATAACTGTTTTTCTTTCTCTATCCTTGCTGATCTTCTCATTAACATATCTGTTATTATTGCTGCTCCTAATCCTGCTCCAGCCATTACTCCTATTGTTATCATTGTTTTCTTTTTCATCTTAGTTACCTCTTTCTTCTTTTATCATATCTAATAATTCATACTCTTCATCTGATAATCCTTCATTACCACATTCTATTAATGTTTCTTTAATCCATTCAATCACATCATTTATTTGCCCTAATTGTGTCATTGTACTATCTTGTGTGTCAATTAACATCACTCTGCCATCTTTTAATTCATATACATTGTAATCTGCCATTTCTGCGTATTTATTTATTATTTCCATCTTCATATCTATCTACCTCTTTCCTATTTCTTTATTGTCTTATACTAGAAAACAGGCAAAAAATAAAAGGGGCCTAAGCCCCTTGATATGTACTTAATCTGCTATTATTACTCCTGTTACAAACGCTACTACTGACATTACTCCTGTTGTTGCTGACACTGTTAACATCTGCATATTATCTGTTATTTTATACGCTGTTGCTGTTACTGCTAATGCTCCTACTAATCCTATTGTTATTACTTCTAATCCTTTTAATACTACTTTTTTATTCATGTTTATCTTACCTCTTTCATTTGTTTCTTCTTTAATTGCTTATACTAAAAACATGGCATGTTTTTAAAATTATTCAGGCTTATTTTCATAATATGTTGCCACTACCCCAGTAGGAGAATCATTTGTTAACTCTACCTTTAAGCAAGGCACATTGTATCTTTTACATATATTAATCATGTGATTAGTTCCCTTTGACTTATTAACAGAGAAAGCAATGCACATCCTATCAATATAACTATTAGCTGCGATAGCCATATCACAATTTCTTCTATAGCCAGCACTCTTACCGTATTCATTCCACTCAGCTTCAATTCTAAGCAATTTAAAACCTCGCTCAACAGAATAGTCCTCTCCTAGTTTATCTGCCCCTCTAGCACCGCCTGAGATGATTGTAACGTCATCTCTATCTTTTGTGTACATGTCGCACACATCTCTAAGTAATTCATAATTATTAAATTCTCTACTTCCAGCTACTATTATTGCCATTCCTTTATTCATTATTATTCCCCTTTTCTATAATTATTTGCTTTGGCATTGCCCAAGTTAATATTTCGTTTAATTGCTTTCTATATGGTGCTAATTCATTATGCATATTGGCAATGCACGCATTGGCATCCATGTAATTCATGCAATCTAAGATTTTGCTATTCCACTTATCAGTTATATTATCAATAATCTTATTGAGATTATCTATATCTTCCTGAACTCTATCCTCATATATTATCTTCATAAACCACCTCTTAAAAAAATAAGTTGGCGGGCAATTCCGCCAACTTAAATATTTATTATTTCATTTTCTTGATTAGTTCTTCTCTAGTCATTCCTAGAAGGTCAAGTGCTTTTAACAATAAGTCGCAATCATCATAATCTTCGCCTCTACAGAAGTTGCATGATTGTGCAATCCAGTATTTGCACTCCTTTTCATACTTATCACATCTACCATCTACTGCAAACTCGCACTCTTCACCAGGATATCCATCATCAGTATATTTGCCTAGTCCGCACTTACCCTTAGTGTATCCATCATCATTAGCGCAATCTTCACTACACCACCAAGCTCCACAACTCTCACAAAATACAAAATCACCGCAATCACAGAATGTTTCTTCACAATTCTTACAAACTAAAAATTCTACACCCATTTATTATTCCTCCACTTCAAATCTTTCCATACATTTACCACATATAATATCAAGTTCTTTTGTAGATTTCATAACTATTCCACAACCACAAACGTACTTGTTAACTGGTTTCTTTTCCTTTTCAACTTTCTCAGCAACCATTCTAGAACAATTAAACACATCTTCTATCTCGCTTTCTTTTATAAGTTCTTTTAATGAGTCTGAAAGATATGTTATTGCCCAGCCTTTCTTATCCATTTTCTCAACGACTAAGCCAACTTCTTCTGCCTTAGTCTTGAAGTGCTTGTTATGGTTTTGAGTTTTAGGATTACAGTCATTAATGCCATTAATTCCATTCCATAGATGTACCATTTCATGAATTAGTGTTGCTGATACTTGTTCAATACCTCTATCCATATATTCGGCAGAAAGATTGATTTCGTACCATTTAACCACTAAGTCTAGTTCTTTGCACACCCATCTTTCACCTACAGAACACCATCCATAACAATTTTTTCTACCTTGAGATTGAATTGTTAAAGCTACTGCTGGTAGTTCACGACCAAATAATTTGTGATTAAAGTAATCGAATAATAATTCTAGTGCTATTGTTTGTTGTTTAATAATATTGTTTTCCATATTAGTTATCCCCTTTTTAAT
>ERZ1034980.1567-NODE-1567-length-13400-cov-9.311128_pt1 | contig 13400 bp, 7 predicted proteins | sample MGYA00520622_ERZ1034980 | MGnify/ENA primary metagenome ERZ1034980 (study PRJEB33766, sample SAMN09781791) | gut metagenome | biome: gut microbiome | host: Homo sapiens | place: Madagascar | study: EMG produced TPA metagenomics assembly of the PRJNA485056 data... | reverse complement strand
TTCTGGGACTATTGGGAGGGGCGGGCCACCATGTCAACGCTGGTCTAACAGAGAGTAATCTATTTAAAATAGCGACTTTTGAAAGGTGCCCCGTCCCCGCTGCCCCGGCGCGTGCGGCGCGCGGGGCCGGGCGTCAGCCCCCGGTCTGCGGGCACAGCGACTTGAGCCTGGTCCGGGCGTCCCGGGCGGTGAACCGCCGGTCGACCCTGTTGGCGTCCCCGGCGCGGTCGCCCCCCACGCCCTCGGCTCCGCCCGCAGCGTCGGGAGGTCCGGGATGCGCCGGCAGAGGCACTGGCGGGCCCAGCCCCCCGCGGTCCTGCGCTCCAGGGCCTCGGCGCGGTGCCACCCAGTGAGGGGCCCCACGAACGCGAATATGGAGCAGGTGCCCTCCCGCACGCACTCGAAGTCGACCTTGCGGTCGCCGCCGGGGCGCATCGCCCAGCCCCCCCGGGCGTCGCCCAGCAGCTGGTAGGGCTTCTCGTCCATGCAGGCGACCGGCCGCAGCGACACCGGGTGCTTCCTCGACCTGCCCATAGATGCCCCCTGACCTCGGATGATGCCGGGGCTATTGTGCCGTTTCCTGGAATTTATGTACCTATATGAACGTGTCAAAACGAGACAGGGGAAAGGCCGGCGCCCCCTTTAAGGGAAGGCGACGCCGGCCTGCCGGGTGACAAATATGAACAGATATCAAATTGTTACGTTCCCTAGCTCAACCCCGTCAAACGCCATACAGCCCTGTACACGCATCCCCGCAGGTAGAAGCCTAAATCCATACGATTCCTCGCAACCCCGTGCAACCCCATCAACCGACCGAATCGCGTCTTTTCCTGACTTTTGACTGACACCCCCAAATCACAGATACGACGACGTACAACGCCATAAGCAGTCGGCCGTCCCGTGTCAGGAACGCGTCAACAAGAAGTCACTCATCCCAAGACTCATACACGGTCTCCTGCAGCCTCTCAAGCCAGCGCGTAAGCGTGCCGTCGTCGGACGCATCGGCGAAGACGTCCGAGCAGAGCCAATCCTCCGCACGCATAAGCCCAACGAGCAGCGCCACGATGAGCTCTGCCGGGGCCTCGCTCACGTCGTAGCCCTTCATCTGACCGAGGTCGAGCCCAATGCCGTAACGCTCTAGAACCTCATAGTAGGCGGACGCATCCCCACGGGCGTCCACATAGAGCCCCACATCGTCACGAAGGTCGCACGCATTCGCCCGCCGCTCTTCGAGCAGTTCCACTTGCTCATCGGAGTCGTGGAACTCCCGATCGTCATCGTCGATGGGGCCCACCAACCCGGCGTAGGCGGCTAGGCACTCCTCGCCCGAGAAGTCGAACTCGCCCTCATAGCAATAATCGGCCGCAGGGAAACCGAAGCACGAGCAGAGGGCGCTCACAAGGGCGTCGAAGCCGTGCGGAAAGGCGTTGCTGCCAGACCATGAGCGGCCGTCTATCGTGAGCTCCCACTGGGTCCCGTCGAGCACGAGACGATTGAAGTGGTTGTGGTACCAGGACCCTACCTCGGCCCCAACGAGCGCTCGGAGGAAGGGCGCGACCTCGTCGCGTGTGTACGTGCGGCGTTCCTCCCCATCCATGTTGGAGACAACGACGTCCCAATCATTGCCGCGCCTAGTGATCTCGATTCCGTCATGGCCCTGAGAGTAACCACCCATACCAAAGCTGAGATGCTCGAACGCTGCTGCCTCGCCCGCGCCTTCCGAAACTCGCGAGCGCTTCCACACGGCGTAGTCGTTGTGTATGTACTTGTGCTCCCAAGCGCCGTCGGGAGAGCACATGTACTCGTCGATCTGGCAGTCGTGGTACAGGTCGTCCGCGAACCCCTCGATCACGTCCAGCAGCTCCAGACGTTTGGTGAATTTCGCGGGGATCCTGCCGAGACCCAGCCTCGCGCCCAGGATGTTTCCGCAGACGGCGCCAGTGGAGTCCGAGTCGCCGTTGTGGTTCACGGCTGCCACGATCCCCGCCTCGAAGTCGTGCTCGTGGCGTAGCGCACAGAGGACGGCGATGGCGAGCGTCTCCTCTGCCACCCATCCCTCGCCGAGCTCGTGGATGCAGTCGAGGTCGCTCTTGGGGGAGTTGGCAAGACACAGCGCATGAAACAGAATCCCCTGGAGCTCTTCGACGCGCCCGGCATCGGGGTAGGCCTCCGAGAGCGTGCACAGTGCCTTCATCACCGCTTCTCGCACGCTGCAGTCCGGCTTGTGAGCCAGCATGCTCACGATCAGCGCGAGGGCGCCTGCCGGCAGCCACCCGAGCTCATGGCCGTGCGTAAGCGCCGCGCACTCCGCGCCGAGCCGCAACACGTCGGCGTATCCGTCGCAGTGGCAGCCCTCCTCGGGGTCGAGGTAGAGGCCTACGGGCGCCACCCGCATCACGCCGCCGCAGCCCTTGCTGTCGTTGACGGGCTCCTCCGGCGTGCCGGGGCAGCCCGCCGCGCAGGCCGAGAGGCAGGTGTTGCCCGGAGCCCGCCGCTCGAAGAGCTCGGGCACGCCGACGAGCCAGGAGTAGTGGTAGACATCAGTGCGCCCCTCGTCGAGCGGGTACTCCTCAGTCTGCGTCCGGTACCAGTCGCCGTAGCAGTAGCCGACGTAGCCCGCATAAGGACCCATGATGCCACGTGTCATCCCGCGCGTTGTGCCCAGGAGAAGACCGTTCGCCGTGAAGAGGGTCATCTGCGTGTCGTCTGAGAATCGAGCGGCGCCTTCACGGTCGAGCTCGTACTCGGTTATGCCGCGTTTCCCGTAGCGCGAGAAGATGCGCCCCTCGTCCCAAAACTCCACGGCATACCCGAGCGCGTCGCCCACGGCCCCGCCAACGAGACATCCCCGGTATTTGTCAAGATTCTTCACGACAGCCTCCTCGTCACGCCTCGTCGACTTCGACGAAAGCCATCAGGTCCTCGGGCGTCTCGAACACGCGATACCCGAGTTTGGTCACGAAGGAGCGCTCCTCGGGACCGCTATCAACCATGAGAGCAACCGGTTCGCCGAGGCCGGTCTGCAGGCCGTCTGGCCAAGCGAGGTCGACGATCACGGTCTTGGACGTGCCACACGCCCCGAAGTTCGCGACCCCGCGCTCGTAGCCTCTCTCCGCTAGCCAGTCCGAGAGTCCAGAAAGAGCCTCGTCGTCGTGGTCGAAAACACTCGCGGATCCAGGCTGTTTGGGGGCGGCGGGCAGATCGCCTAGATCCTTGCCCTCGTAGAGAGCGGATAGGATTGCATTGGCCTTCTCGGCGAGAAGCTCGCGCCTCCGGGCGAGGAAGGCCTCGTAGCTCCCAAGCTCCCAGAGGGCGGGGTCGTCGATTGGCACCGCATGGGACTCGACGGCTCCGGGATTCGCGGCGACATAGCTCGGCAGGTAGTCCGAGGGAAACTTGTCCGAGATTTCCAAGTTCGTTTCCTTGGTCAGGAAGGCGTAGTTCGCCAGCTGGTTCACCATCGACTTGTTGTACCCGGCGTCGTAGAGCACCTTCTTGGGGAAGATGTGGTGCACATCGAGCGATGAGTTCTTGCCGAGCAGATGCGAGTTGAGCTCGACCCCGCTGACCCAGTCGCGTGCGTGGCCCATGCGGGCAAGCAGGTACATGAGAGGGTAGAAGCGCGCACCCGTGCTCCAACCCCAGAAGTCGTCGGGGCGCAAGCGCAGATCCGGTCTGTTCGTCTTTATGAGCCTGAGCAGCCCGTCGATGCCATCGCCGCCCTTGACAGCGTTGATGTCCTGGGCAAGCACGCTCTCGGTGGAGCCGGCGTAGCGTCCCCAGAGGAAGACGTGAACATGCCAGTAGAGCAGGCGGTCCCACTCGGCTGCGGGGAGCTTGCCCCCGGCTTGGTCAATCACCGCAATCATGGTGGCAAGCGAGAAGGGGCTGCCGAGCACGCGCGTGTGGTCGAGGCCGAGCCTGCCCGCGATGTGGTCGAGGCAGGTTCCGATGAGCTGCACGGTCTCCTTGAGCCCCTTCTGGATGTCCGCCACAGAGAAGCCGTCGAGGGCGGAGAAGTACGCCGACCTCGCGAGGTGGACAGTCAGGCAGCGCAGGAGCCAGTCGCGCGTAAAGTCGTAACCCTTGGAGGAGAAGCCGTCGAGAGCCTTCTGCATCTCATCGCGCATGGCGGGCCACTCCGCGCAGATCTTGGCGAGCGTGAGGTCGCCCTTGCTGAGCTTCGTGCCGCCGGAGTTCACGCTGTTGAAGATGTCCACGACGACGTCGACGGTCTTGTCGGGTCCGGTTACGGTCTGGGATAGAATCTCAGTCTTTGTGATGCTCTCCAAGTTGGTGAGCCGCTTAACAACGATGCGATAGCCAGCGTGGCTCAGCTTCTCCGCGTCGTCCAGCGCATCCGCGACCACGCCGGCGCCCTTTACGAACACCTCGGTTACCGAGACCCACATGGGGTCGCCCTTCATCTTGGGGGCCTTGAACTCGAAGATCTCCTCGTCGATGTTGAACATGAGGTCGGTGAAGGCACGCCGGTCGCCCTCGAAGAAGGGCGGCTCTTTGCCGCGCATGATGCCGTAGAGCGACGTCATGCGTTGCTGGCCGTCGAGGATGAGATTGACGACACCTTGACTGATGGCCTTCTCGCCCTTGATGTCTGCGACTTCCACAGGGGTCTGCCACAAGAGCACCGTACCCACGGGGTAACCCTTGTAGAGCGACGTCATGAGCTTGCGCACCTGTGTGCGGTTCCACACGTAGCCGCGCTGGAACTGCGGCATGGCGTAGTCGCCCGAGTCGATGCGGTTGAGGATGTCGTCAATACTGCTCATTGGTCAGCGCCTTTCAAAGATTACATTCGGATACCAAACTGTGCCTCGTTGTCCATATCTATGCCTCCTCAGGAAAACGTGACGCCGTTTTCGGTGAACGATCTTTTCTTCCTCATGGTATCCGGAAGCTCCCTCACGGAGAGCCTCCCCTCAAGCAGCAGCTTATGAATCAGGTTCCTGCCGTGGTCCTTGTTGTCGAGCGTGTTGCCGTAGCTCGTAAGGAGATGCACGACCCTGTCCATCATGGAGGCGCGGGCCTCCTGCACGTCGCCGCGTGACCCATCCTCGCCTTTAGGCGGCCTGAAGTAGAAGATGAGCCTGGTGTCGCCCTCGTACAGCTTGACCGAATCAAAGAGCGCCTGGAAGTACGAGTAGTCAGCCTCACCGAGCGAGTGACCGTAGAACTTGATGATGGCGGTACCCACGTTCATCGCGTTGCCAGAGGCAGCGTGCACGAGCTTGCCCGTGTCGGGCACGTCGAGGCTCATCAGACGGTACGTCTTAGTGAAGGGAGCCCGCAGTGAGTCATCCATGATCCCGGTGCCGTCGATGCCGAACACGATCTCCCCACCGAGCTTGCCATGGATGTTGACGATGTCCACGTCGTGATCATCGGTATGAAGCCACCCAAAGGAGTTGGTGTAGTTGAAGGAAAGGATGCTTGTCTCGGCGTCATAGCTATCCTTGTCCGGCATCTCGTGGTGCATGAGCTCGATGGCAAGCTGCTGGGCGCTCTCCTTGTAGCTCGGAAGCTCATCGACGGCCTTCGAAAGGTAGGCATCGAAGTCGTCCTCAAGGTTCTTCAGCTCCTTGCGAAGAACCTTGAGGACCTTCTCCTCATCCCAAACACCCATATCCCCGTAGGCGCAGAGCAGGCGCCGCACTACCTCGAACTCGACCCTGTAGTCGCCATCGACCATCTTGTGGGCAGGATCGTTGAGGCAGCCGATAAGGGCTCTCAGCCGTTGTGGGCAGGTCGGCTGGTCATCGGTCTTGCGCCCGATCCAGTCAGCGATGGTGCCCTCGACGTCGTACCAGTTGTGGTTCTCGCTGCGGTTGAGCATGAGCTCCCAGGCGTTGTCGTCTCGATACTCGCTGTAGGGGTCGGTTTTCCCGAAAGTAGGCTCGTGCCTTATCGGCTGCGGATGTCTCGAGTCGAAGAAGTCCTTGAACCGAGAAGGCAGGCCACACTCGAGGTCGAACCCGTTGCCGATGACGACGAGCTGGCGCCAGTATGACCGGAGGTCCGGGGCGTATTCCTCGAATTGAGGGATTATGGGCGGCTCATAACGGGGGACAACCGTTTCTACGTTAAGGCCCGCTTCGGGCATTGCGTCTCGAAAGGCCTTACTGGCATCGGAGAAGTCAAAGCTCGACCGCATGTAGTCGCCCAACGATTTGCCAAAAGCCGTACCCAACCCGCTTGTTAGAGCAGAGCCGCTCATTTGACTTTTGTTGTCAGTCTCTCCCATAACTGCCTCTCAACCACGCCCTATCCGAAGCACCGCGTGAGCATGTGCTCGGTTATTTGCCGCAGGTCTGCGCCCACGTGGTCGTCCGTGATGACCTCGTAGCAGAACCTCTCGCGCCCGAAGTGCTTGTTATTGGCCGGCACGAAGACGCTCTCCATGAACTCTCGGCGCTCGACGAAGCTCTGGTCGCGCGAATACCCCACACCCTTGGTCTCGGCGATGAGGATCTTCTCGATCGCGTCGCCGGACCGCCTGACTATCAGGAAGTCGGGCGTGTATTTGCCGACCTTCTTCCAAGTAGAACCCGACCTTCTGAAGCAGTCCACCCGGAAGTCCGCGACGGCGTTGTCTCCGTTGTAATAGACCTCAAGCCCGAGCTCGCTCACCAGGTCGAGCCCCATCAGCATCTCGTAGAAGTCGTGCTCGAATGGGCTGTCGAAGCGGTAGGGGATGTACTGGTACGTGTTCATCGCCTCGGGCTTGAGCCCGTGGCCGACCAAGAGCCCGTCGGCGACATCCTTCTGGCCCGCAGCGATCAGGGCATCGTAGGCCTGTTGCAGATTGTCGGGAAGCTTCGACTGGTCGGCCGCAAGAATCTCCTCCTCACGCCTCTCGTCGGGGTAGAACTCCTCCCTCGGCACGTCGTACACGGGCGTGAGCCTGCCCTCATCGACGAAGGCTGCAAAGGCGATATCGCCCACCTCCTCGATGTCGACGCGCACGTCCCTGCGCTCGTAGAAGAGCGACCTCACCTTGGATCGGAGGGCCAGCTGATCGAATTCCGGTCGGAAGGCGCACCCGCCGGTCTCGTCACGCACCGTCACGCTTTCGAAGAGCGCGCGAAGAGACTCCTCGCCGCGCTCACTCTCAGCAAACTCCAAAAGGGCGTCGGGCACGGGCCCGGCCTCCTGGAGCAGGTCGTGGCGCCACTTGCGGAAGGTCGCAGGCATGCTCGGAGCCTGCGCGGCCCCGTGCTCGTAGGTCGTGCTCCTTCCGCTGAAGTCGAGATCCTCGACGGACTCGACGGCGACTTCCGTGCGGCTCGCGTCCGCAGCGAGGGGGATTCCCGCGTCGATGTCGCCCGCCGGAAGCACGTGTACCGTGGTCTCCCGCGCGAGCTCGAAGCGCACGTGGTCGATCTTGGGCAGGCCGAGCCTCTTCACGCGGGAATGCCTCTGCACGCCGCGCCCGGCGGTTCCGGTCTGGAAGGTCTTGAGGTCGATGCGCTGGGTCTGCTCGAGCTGCTTGACCAGATGGTCGGCGTTTCCGCGGTTGAGGACGATGACGGAGGTCTCGGGCTCGCCGTGAACCACTTCGCGCAGGCAGCGGCAGCTCGTCTGGAGCACTATGTTCTTGCTGCAGTCGCCCTCCTGCGAGAGAATCACCCCTGCGAGGCTGCGGCAGTCCCAGCCCTCCTTGCCGATCTGCGCGAGCAGCACGATGCGCTTGCGCGAGAGCTCGCTGTCCAGCATTGCGAACTGCACACCCCACTCGGGAGAGGTCGGGTACTTCTGCTTGCCGGTGCCGCCCCGATGGTACTTCAGGATGAGCGCGTCGGGGTCGAGCCCGCGTTCGGTGAGTATCTGGGTGACGAGCGGCGCGACCTCATCCTCGAGCTTCACGACGGTGCCGCAGAAGATGGCGAGCTTAGGTGTAAGCCCGTTGGCGTACGTCGCATCGCCGTATCCGTCGAGGAAGTATTCTACGCCGGTGCGGATGATCTCGTCGCTCGTGCCGTCCACGATCTTCACGGTCGGCTGCTTGAGGAAGTTGCCGATGCCCTCCGCGAGCGGGTAGTAGTTCACGACGTTGGCCATGAAGCCGGACTTGAAGCCCGTGCCGCCGGCGACCTCTACCTTGGCCTTGCGCTGCAGGTAGGGCGTGCCCGAGAAGCCGAGCACGCAGTTCACGTTGTCGCCGACGCTTGCCCATCGGCTCACCACGGCGCGGAGCTTGATGTCGTCGTTCTGGGCGTGGTGCACCTCGTCGATGATGATGGCGAGGCCGGGAAGCTTCCCGATGACGTCGCGAAGCTCGTTGGCGATGCGGGCGTTGTCGTCGAGGTCGGCGTCGTCTATGAGCCTGAGCGCGCCGGATGAGTCCGTCTCCACGCTGTCCAGGATGACCTTCTCGGCGTTCGTGACGAGCACGAGGCCCGTGAGGGTGTCGAAGGGCTGGTGGATGGCGACCTTCTGCACGTTCGGGTTCTTCGCCCTGTTTGACTTGCTCGCGCTCTTCTGCTCGTCAAGCACCTCGAAGGCGAGGGCCGCGCGCAGCTCGCTCGCAGCCGGCTCAGGGACGACCCATGAGGGGTCGAAGGCCTTGATGGTCATGAGGCTCGGCACCACCGACGACTTGAGGCCGCTCGGGGCGAACACCACGAAGTTGCGCGCGAAGGCGGGGTTCGTCGGGTCCATGCGCGAGAAGTACAGGTCGAGGTAGATGAAGGCCGCCATGAGGAAGGTCTTGCCCGCGCCCATGGGCAGGCTGAAGATGTAGTCGGTGTAGCTCACGCCGTAGAAGATGTCCTTGAAGACGCGGGCGACGTCCACGGAGCCGGGGTCGGTCTTTATGGCGCCCAGGAGCGCTCGCGCGTCTAGCTCCTCGTCGCTCAGGTACTCGTAGAGCGAGGCGAGGCCGGGGTTCTCCTCCATGGCACGCCGCAGCGCCGCGGAAACCTCGAGCTGGTCGAGGTCGAGGCCGTTGAAAGCCCCCTCGCTGTAGAGCTCGTGCAGGGGCCGCCCACCGTGGGCGACCTTCAGGAAGAGGTAGGTCTTGACGGCGTCCACCTGCGCGTCGCGCATACGTCCCGCGCCGACCATGTAGTCCACAAGCTCGTGCACGGGGCAGCCGGGACGGGCGAGCCAGGCGTCGCGGCTGCGGGTGATCATCGAGTAGGTCATCGCGCGTCCACCGCCACGCTGGTCTCGTCGCCTGCGATGTTGCGCACGCGCAGGCGGAGCGGGCGGTCCTCGGAGGATACGCTCCCGTCCCAGAGCTCGTCGGTGGCGCGGCCGTCCTTTATCACATGCCCGGTCTGGTCGATGTAGACCTCGGCGTCAGCATGCCAGGGGCCTTCCGAGGCCGTGCAGTCGACCGAGACACACTCGACGAGCTCCAGCCCGTCCTCGGAAACGGAGATGGGCTTGAAATTTTTCTTGGCGCTTTGCAGGACGCCCTTCATATTGTATTCGCTGATCTTGCCTTCGAGGCGATCGCTCGTAAAGGAGTCGAGTTTAAGCCTCCACTTCGCGAGCAGCGAGTCGCCGTTCTCGGCGACGGTGAACGTGAACGCGTCCTCACAGACGGCCTCGGCAAGCAAGGGCTTCAGGTCGCGGAGCTCGATCTCGATGCCAGTGTCGTTGTGTTCGGTAATAAATTCCCTAAGCTCGTCCTCGTCAACGATGTCAACGTAGAAGACAACAACCCGCTTCGTCGACTCGGGCAGGTCAGGCATGGCCTCGTTGATGATGCGCATCGCGAGGGCCGCGTCGAGGAACTTGGTAGTGGAGTCCGTGAGGTTGGGTATGTACACAGGGACCATACCGTCGGTCGCGGAGCGGAAGGCACCCTCCCAGAACTTGTCGAGCGCGTCCTCGTTGCAGAGACCGGGGATAAGGCTCTTGAGCTTGTCAATGGTCTGGACGGGGTTGCGGTAGAGCGAGACGCCGTCTCGGATTTCGTAGACATCGAAGGAGGTGCCGGCAATCTCCCGCAAGCGCTCGCGGGCGGTCTGAATGGAGTTCACACCAACATCCACATGGATGAAGTTGCGCTTGTTCTTGGCACAGACGGCCGCCGTGGTCCCCGAGCCACCGAAGAAATCAGCCACGAGCATGCCTTCGTCCGATGAGGCCTTGACGATGCGTTCAAGGAGAGCTTCGGGCTTTTGAGTGGCGTAATTAACGGCCTCCTTGGCTCGCCCTGCGACATAGGAAATATCGTTCCAGACATCGTTCGCTGGAACGCCTTGCATTTCGTCGAGAAACATGATTCTGCAGCGCTTGATGGGCTTGCCATCCCGACCCAAGCGAATGCGCCCATGGCTGCTCGGGACTTCGGTTTGCTCTGCGTTCCAGAGCTCCTCCATCTTTTCTGGAGACGTGCGCCAGCGCGCAACCGTACCATGAAAATCGTACTCACGCATGCGGCCCTGCGGATCGAGCATGTTCTCAAACTTGCAGCGTCGACCCGAGGGAAGCTCAGTCCATTCACTCGAAATGTACTCTTCGCTATACGGAAGGTATTGGATGTTGAAGGTCGGGGTTTCGTTCATCGAATAGAAAAAGATCGTGTCCTTGACCCGACTGTAGTTACCGGTCGAGTCGTTATGCGAGGCCGTACGCACCCAAGTGATATCGTTCTTGAAATTTGCTTCGCCAAAAACCTCATCCAGAAGAATCTTGATGTAGTGTCCGATGTGCCAGTCGAGATGAACATAAATAGACGCCGTGGGGCTCATCACGCTCTTAATAGCGAGCAAGTTCTCGTGCATCCAGTTGAGATAGCGCTCCTTGTCCCAGATGTCGCCGTACATGACCTCCTCGAAGCTGCGAAGCTCCTCGTCGTCAAGCTGTTCCTGCGCAGCGTGGGCCTGTTCAGCGGCCTTGGGGTTGCGCCTGATGTAGACCTGCTTGGCGTAGTCGGCGCCAGAGGCGAAGGGCGGGTCGATGTACACGAGGTCGATGGGGCGCATCTCGCCCGCATCAATCTTCTTCTTGAGGAAGGCGCAGGCCGAGAGGCATTCGCCCCTAAGGATCAGATTGCCGCTCGCCTCGGAGCCGACGGTCTCCTCAAGCGTAGTCTCATAGAGCGGCATACCACGTTTTACGGACGCGACGATGCCGTCGTTGCCACGATAGCGAAGAAGGCGCTGGGTGCGCACGAAGTTGTTGAGCACGGCCTGGCCTTCGACCGTCGTGGGGAAATAAGGAACATACTCGATGGCCATGTTCTGCCTACCTCGCTTACAGATCGTCAAGCCGTTGCGAATCGGCCCGAAGTGAACAAAGAAACGCAGCTAACTGCACACGCAAGCGTATTCTACCAGAGAGAGGGGACACCAATACGACGCTGCACGACACCACGCAGCCGTAGGCAACCGCGACCAGCAAGAACCCCCGGAGTTTTGCAGCTAGTTTAGCCAGCTAATAGGATCATCCCCCCAGTTCATGAGCTGTTTTTGGCTCTTTCTTTTTGTCACTTTTATGACTATATCAGTACATGGTTGTACGTGGTTATGAAATAATTCGGTATATGTTTCCGCAGGTCAGAAGCCGTTTCATGTATCTGAACAAGAGGAAGAAGCCCAACGGCAGGATTTACCTCACAATAGCCGAGAGCTATCGCGAGAACGGCAAGAACAAGACCCGCCACGTCGAAGCCATCGGCTACGTCGACGAGCTCGCCACTCCCGAGTGCCCTGACCCCATCGCGTGGTGGGGCGAGGAGGTCGCCCGCCGCAACGAGGCGGCGAGGGAGGCCGCGTCCCCCCACCATCGTGAAGCTCTCACCGGCAAGGAGGATCGACAAGCGCGCCGAGTCGTGCATCGACCTCGGCGCCGCCGTCCCATCCGCATACTTTCATCGCGACCTGGGGATATGGGGCTTCTTCGAGCGCAAGCGCACGGCGCGCGGCTTCGACTGCGACCCCTGCCGCATCCTCGAGCTGCTCGTCTGGAACCGGCTGGGCGCGCCGTCCTCCAAGAGGGCGGCGTGGGAAGGGCGGGGCCGCTTCCCGCGCAAGCGCGACTTCTCCCTCGACGACGTGTACCGCTCGCTCGACTACATCGACGCCAACTCCGATGCGCTGGTGGGGCACATGAACGCGTCGCTGGAGAAGGCCCGGGGGAGGCGCGACAGGACCTGCCTGTACTACGACGTCACCAACTACTGCTTCGAGGTCGAGGACGAAGACGGGGACGGGCTGCGCAGGCGCGGCGTCAGCAAGGAGAACAGGCGCAGCCCGATCGTGCAGATGGGGCTGCTGCTCGACGCCCAGGGCATCCCGCTGGACTTCGAGGTGTTCCCCGGCAACGAGAACGACATGCTGACCATGCTGCCCGTCATGAGGAAGGCGGGCCTTCGCAAGAAGGACGACCCCGAAGCGGAGCGGGTGGTCATGGTGGCCGACAAGGGCCTCAACACCTCCGCGAACATCGCCGCGTGCACCCTCGACGGCAACGGGTTCATCCTGTCGCAGCCCGTGCGCAAGGTCACCGAGAAGCTGAGGGCATGGGTGCTCGACGACGCCGGCTACGCAGAGAGCGAGTCCGGCAGGTTCAGGGTCAAGAGCCGCATCTCCGACAAGAAGGTGCAAGTCAAGGGCGAGGACGGCAAGGTGCATTCGGTGAAGGTGCCCGTCAAGGAAGTCGCCTTCTGGTCGAAGGACTACTTCGACCGCTCCCGGCACGAGCGCGCCAAAGTCGTCGAGAAGTCGAGGGCCGCCATCGCGCGCGGCGACGCCGATGCCGTGGTGCTGCGCTCTTCGGTGCGCTACGCGAAGGACATGCCCGCCGTGGGGGACGCCGGCGAGGCCGCTGTTCATGACTGGGTGCTCGACGGGGAGCGCATCGCCGCAGACGAGGCCCTGGACGGCTATTGCTGCGTCATCACCAGCGAGCGGGGGATGGACGACCGCGAGATCGTCGAGGCGTACCGCGGCCTCTGGCGCATCGAGGAGTCCTTCCGCGTGCTCAAGGGCGACATGGAGGCCCGCCCCGTCTACGTGTCGGCCGAAGCGCACATCGGGGCGCATTTCCTGATCTGCTACGTGGCGCTGCTCGTCATGCGCCTGATGCAGCTCGACACGGACAGGAAGCACAGCGCAGGCGAGATCGCCGCGGATCTTTCGCAGGTCACGGGGCACCGTCTCGACTCGAACGTCTACCTCTTCGATTACCGCACCGACCTCACTGACGAGCTCGCAGCCGCAGCGGGGATCGATCTGTCTAGGCAGGCGCTGACAAAGAAGCAGATCCGCCGGATCATGGCGGATGTGAGAAGACCGAGGAGCTAACCGGTTCCGGTACATAAAACGTCACAGAGAAAAAGCCGTTCTCCCACCTCAATGTAGGAGAACGGCTTTTTAGGGCAACACTGAATAAATCGGCCGCCTAGGATGGGGAGGCGGGGTGAG
>ERZ1034980.1565-NODE-1565-length-13421-cov-4.571899_pt1 | contig 13421 bp, 10 predicted proteins | sample MGYA00520622_ERZ1034980 | MGnify/ENA primary metagenome ERZ1034980 (study PRJEB33766, sample SAMN09781791) | gut metagenome | biome: gut microbiome | host: Homo sapiens | place: Madagascar | study: EMG produced TPA metagenomics assembly of the PRJNA485056 data... | reverse complement strand
CTTATGCAAAGATAACGCAATTATTCAAGACAGGTTCGCTTCTTGTTGAGAAATATAAGCAAAGTCTTAATTTATCGTCGAAATCATCATGATGCCGGTCAGACTTGTGGCAGAACCCCTATGCCGTGGCCTGCTACTACGGCGTGCCGCTCTGGAGCAAGGAACACTTCGACGCCATGCGCCCGATTATTATATTAACATCAAAAAACTGATAAAAAATGATAATTCAACGATATGTTTGATTATCGTTTATAAGAATAGTATTACTTTTGCGCCTGCTAAATGCCATGATTTCTGATGTTCGGAAATCATGCGTATCGAGAAATAAAAACAGTTCAGGATAATGTGTCATCTTGACAATAGAAGAAAGAGGTTCGCATGGCTGCTGATGTTGGTGTACGTGCCAATGTTGCTCGCCATTACCTTCCACCACCACTCAGTGGCGGAGGGCAGTGCCGCTACCACCTATTGTTACGATTGCGCTCATCACATCCACCACGATGGTCACCTCACCGCCGAGCTGAGTTTCATGTACGAATGCGTGCTCTGCCATTTGCATAGTTTGCCATACGTGGTGCCTGTCATTATTCACATAGCGGCATTTGTCGCTATGGTTCACGTCGTTCTCGCAGTCTCTTGCCCGTTTGTCAAGACTCGCGAAGGCGACATTCTTTCCACTCGTGCTCCACCCGTACTTCTATCTTTGTAGTTTTTAGCTCTTTATGGAGCTTTTCCCTTTTTTGATTTCTTCAATCGTGTGCTTTCCAGGCGGATGATTAGGGGGAAGGTGTGCCCTGTTGTATGAAGAAATCGTAAAAACAAATGCACTCAAAATTATAATAATAGAAGAATACAAACGGATTTTATGAATTCCAAGAATTGTCAGTTGATGCTCCTTGCTGGAGCATTGACAGTCTCATTTGTGGCTAAAGCAGCCGAAGACAACAAGCCGGTAGCGGGTGATGTGCTGCCGGTGGCTATCGAAAAGAACACGGATGCCAACGTGTATGGTCACGTAATCAACAAAGGCAGTGGAGAGCACTTGCCTTTCGTGACCATTCAGCTCAAAGGCACCACTATCGTAACCACGACGGACCACACGGGGCACTACTTCCTGAAGAACTTGCCGGAGGGCACATTCACCGTCGTAGTGAAGATGGTTGGATACAAGACACAAGAAAAGAAGGTTGCCATAAAGCATGACGCCACGCAAGAACTGAATTTCGCACTGGCAAGCGATGACGTGGACTTGGACGAGGTAGTGGTTTCCGCCAACCGAAACGAGACGCAACGAAGATTGGCTCCAAACTTGGTGAATGTGATTGGCGGTAAACTATTTGACATCACACAATCTACTTGCTTGGCGCAAGGACTTAACTTCCAGCCTGGTGTGCGTACGGAGGACAACTGCCAGAACTGTGGCTTTACCCAGGTGCGCATCAATGGTCTCGATGGTCACTATTCCCAGATATTGGTGGATTCTCGCCCTGTGTTCTCTTCTCTCAACGGTGTGTATGGCTTGGAGCAGATACCTGCCAACATGATAGACCGTGTGGAGGTGGTTCGTGGTGGAGGTTCTGCCCTCTTCGGTGCATCTGCCATCGGTGGAACCATCAACATCATCACCAAGGAACCTATCCGCAATTCGGCATCCTTCGGTCATACATTCATGTCGCAAGGAGGTTCTAATTCTTTTGATAATGTGACGACGGGCAATGTCTCTTTGGTAACCGACGACAACAAGGCGGGCATTTATGCTTATGGACAGACTCGCACTCGTCGAGGTTATGACTATGATGGCGATGGCTACACCGAGTTGCCAGAGTTGAACAACCAGACGTTCGGCCTCAACTCCTACCTCCGTCTCAGTCCTTACTCCAAGTTGAGCCTCCAGTATCATGGCATCCATGAGTTCCGTCGTGGCGGTAACAAACTCGACCAGGCTCCTCACGAGGCAAATATCGCAGAGCAGGCAGAGCACAACATCCAGGGTGGTGGGCTCACCTATAATTTCTATTCTCCTGACGAGAAGAATCGCCTGTCGGCATATTTCTCATTCCAGACCACGGCTCGCAAGAGTTACTATGGTGGCATCGGCGAGGGAACGGATGAAGATATAGAGACTGCCGAGAATGCATACGGCACCACTCACAACTTTACTTATGTGGCAGGAACACAGTATGTTCACTCCTTCGATAAGTTGCTCTTCATGCCATCCGACCTGATCCTGGGTGCAGAGTATAGCTACGATGGTATCAAGGATGTCATCCTCGGTTACGACCGCAACTTCAAGCAGGATGTCCGTATCGGAAGTTTCTTCTTCCAGAACGAATGGAAGAACAAGCAGTGGAGCTTCCTCTTGGGTGGTCGATTGGACAAGCATAACTTGGTAGATCACGTCATCTTCAGTCCTCGTGCCAACCTTCGCTTTAATCCAACGGAGAATGTGAACCTGCGTATTACCTATGCTGGTGGATTCCGTGCACCACAGGCTTTCGATGAGGATTTGCACGTAGGCGTAGTAGGAGGTGAACGACTGGTTACGGTATTGGCGAAGAACCTGAAAGAGGAGCGTTCCAATAGTTTCAGTGTGTCAGCCGACTTGTATCACAAGTTTGGCAATGTGCAGACCAATCTCTTGATAGAGGGTTTCTATACCGACCTCAACAATGTGTTCGCGCTCCGTCAGCTCGACCAGCCTGATGCACAGGGCAATACCGTGCAGGAGCGTTACAACGCCTACGGTGCCAAGGTTCTCGGCTTGAACATCGAGGGTAAGGCGATGTTTACCCGTTGGTTCTCGCTCCAGGCAGGACTTACCTTGCAGCAGAGCCATTATGATGAGGCTATCGCTTGGAACGACGAGGTACCAGAGCAGAAGTACAAGAAGATGATGCGCACCCCGAATACTTATGGTTACTTTACCGCATCCTTCACCCCAGTGAAGCGATTCACGGCTTCTGTTACAGGCAATTATACCGGCAGTATGCTCGTTGGTCACAGTGCGGGTTCGGGAGTAGAGAAGCCTGTGGCTGTGAATACGCCTAAGTTCATGGAGGTAAATATGAAGTTGTCGTACGATTTCCCTATCTACAAGTATCTCACCTTGCAGGTGAATGGTGGTATCCAGAACATCACCAATGCTTATCAGAAGGATTTCGACAAGGGATGGAACCGAGATTCCAACTACATCTATGGTCCTTCCCTCCCACGCAGCTATTATGTGGGCGTGAAGATTAGTTACTAATCAGTAAGATACTCTCTTAAATTAAAATATAAAAAATCCAATTCTTAGAAAAGAAAGAATGATGGCGAAGTGAGCTGTGATAGCTAACTTCGCCATTTATGTGGCTATAGCCATAAAATAGTTTCCGTCTTCTCTATGTATGAGTTTGGTATTATGGCTTATGATGTTGCCCTTTCATATTGTCCGCATTGCAAGGTCAGATTCTTCCTTTCTGTTCCAATCCAGCACCGGTACCCTTGTATTTGCTTCGAGACGCGTTGAAAGTATATCGAACGGTGAGTGACAACTTGCTGGTAGATTGTGCGTCATAGATCATGTTTCTCATTTTTCCGAAATAGGCAATAAAATGCTGGTCGTTGGTTCCAAACAGGTCATAGACAAAGAGCTGGAAAGACAGACGGTTTTTCATGCAGGCTTTATATATGGATATATTGGTGCAGAACATTGGTTTGCGGAAATAGATATTTCGTTCATGTCCCTTCGTGTAGTATGACATCATGAGCGTGAACATTGCCAACTTGGTGTCAAATGTATTGTCAAAACGCACCGTGAACTTGGGGTTGTCAAGACTGTGCCCTCCATGAGTTTCCATGTCAAACCATTGCTTGAAGAAATAGAGACTCAAGGAGGGATGCCATATCCCAAATTTGGGACTTGCGGAAAGCGATGCCCCGATACGATTATATGGTTTCCAATTCACGTTTTGTATCAATGCTATATTAGGATTGTCCTTGTACGACTGGGTTAACATCACTATCGGATCGGATACGTGAGTATAAATGCCCTCAGCCATAAGCCATTTGTAAGATACCGTATAATTAATGTTACGGCTTATTTCAGAGACGAGCAGGGGATTCCCTGACTCATAAGTATAGCGGTTGTCGTACCCTATGCCTGATCGCATGTCATAATATTTTATTCTGAAAATATTAAAAACTTTCTTTATTACCACAAATACTTACAGTCGCTTTATCTCATCGCCTAAGGAGTTCTTGCCACGATACTTCGTGCTCTTGGAGTTGAGCTTGTATGTCACATTAAACGAATAGTTCCAAAGATGATAATTTTCTGTCTGAGATAAATTGACACGATTAATCATCAGATGTTCCCTGAATTTCATTCCACGGAAAAGATCGTTGCCTTGCAGACTGATGGTCAGTTTATCGTTGAAGAAAGTTTTTTGCAGCGTCAAGTTGAAATTATGGAACGGCAAGAGTTTCACAACGCCTTGATTGCCACCGGCATTGAGATAGATATACGTAGAAATCATATAGTTGTTCGGAAGACTCAGTTGTTGATTCAAAACGCAATAAAGCAGAGCACTGTCATGTCGAATCTGCTGCCCCATATACACAGTCTTATAAAACGGTTGGTCAAGTCCAAGCGTCAAAGATGGGGACCAGCGGCCGAAACGCTTCTGTAAATTTAACATGAAGGTTAGATTTTGAATGTTGTCAACATTGTGGTAGGTAGAAAAGATAACATTGTCCTTATCATTGTTGTCAAAATAAGCTTCTATAAAGTCTTTTTTATACATATAACCGAATGTCAAGGTGATAAACTTATAGCCAGTATTCCATTGGGCCTGATAAATGCGGGTAGGCTTTAGTTGTGGGTTACCATGCTGGTACATGAACTCATTGGAATAGTAATCCGAATTACTCATCTGCCTAAAAGTAGGTCTAACGATCTGGGAAGAAAAGGACAGACTATTGCTCCAGCCTTCCTTACTGTAGGATGCGCTAAAAGAAGGGAACCAGTTTCTGAAATCATTACGTTTCTTGTTCTGATTAGTCAGATCATTGTATTTATAGATATAGTCTTCATACCTTACCCCAACTTTCGTAGCAAGTTTCCCGAAAATTTTGCTGAGCTCTAGATATGCACCATATCTGTATTCCTGTGACTTATAAGAGGAGTTTCCTATGCTTTGAGAAGAGATATCAACATATCCTGTTGACTTGGTATAGGATACATCTCCACCAAAGGACAGATTGAAAGTCTTGTCTATCTTCTGTGTGTAGTCTATTTTCAATGAGGACAGATCCTGCTTGCCATCGCCGAAACTGACCGTGTTGATATTCTGACCGTTATCGACATATTCGTTCGTGTTCTGGTTATAATCGTTGTTGTTATGGATATAATCAGCATACGAACTCAAAGTATAGTTATTTTTGTCTAATATGTAGAAAGCATTCAAGTGATGATAAGTGACCTTATTACTATAGCTGTGTGCGATTTGGGAAGCTTGAATCTGATTTCCATTCAACGCATAGTTAAGGACCTCACTCCGATGCTCTGAGTCCTTATTCGTGCTGCCATCCCATGAGAAACCAATTGAATTACATTCATTAATCGTATAATCCATGCCGAGAACAAAAGTAAGCTTGGGGTCGGAAGCACGGCCACATTGATTAACATCATAGCGATGGTTGTCTCCTTCTGAATTTAATTTATAAACAGAAGGCTGAGTAACTTTAGTACGATAATTCTCATAATCATAACTTGCCGTAATATTCAGGTTCTTGAACTGGTACCCCAAGCGTGTACTTTGTCCATACGATGTTCTTTCATTCTGACTGACCTTGCTTCGCGCCAACAAGGAAAGCCCCTCCATGTTATGGATGGTTGTTATCTTGATGACTGATCGCCCATTGGCTCTGTATTTGGCACCTGGGGATGCGATAAACTCTATTTGCTTAATATCCGAAGGAGTGAGTCGGTCCAACTCATCGTTCGACTTAATCTCCCTGTTATTGATAAAAAAGATTGGAGCGCCTTTACCGAAAGTCTCAATTTCTCCCGTCTTGCCTTTTACGACACCTGGAATCTGCAAAAGCAAATCTGAGATAGAAGTGATTTTCGACAGGATAGTACCTTGCACCTGCGTCGTCAGTGTATTCCCCTTTTGGCGAAACATCGGAAGGTTACCCTTTACCGTCACCTCCGATAAAAGAATGTCGTTTTTACGGAGTGTAACATTGATCAAGGAATCGCTGGCCGTTTTGCCCAAGTTCACAAAGGCATCTTTATAGCCTACATATGAGACTTTCAAAATAGCCTCATTCTTTGTCATCGCTATTTTGAATTGCCCCTCGGCATCAGTAATCGTCCCTGATGTAAAACAAGAGTCGGCTGACAATAAAACGACATTTGCAAACTCCACTCCGTTTCCATTCTCATCTCTTACAATACCCGATAATCCCTGGGCATACCCTGTAGTTGCCATCAAAAGAAAAATCATACAGGCATACAATCTTTGTAGTGTATCGCGTAATAATCTCATTTACACTTCTGTTTTATATACATATCCAATAAAGTATAGAAATCTTCCTCAGATAAAGGGCAAGGATCGTAATCTGCTCCATCGTGAAGTTTATTATATCTTCTAACAACGCATCCTCCATCGCATATGGGGAGAAAAGCACAATCATGACATTTCCTGTCTGAAAACATATCCGCCCCTACGTCTCAATACAAGAGGGTTAGCTATCACGCTAATGCTGCACATCAAGGCAACGATAGGCAATAATATAATCTTTTTCATTGGCTCTTACCTTTATGATCGTTGCAAAGTTAGGCAACAATCAGATTCCATGCAAATTATATGTATCTAAAAAAGGCTTTTAGCCTTGCATCACTAATTTGCTGATATAAAGTATATTACAGATTAATTTTTCTATTTGCTTATCTAAAAAACACTTTTTCCCCATCATTTAATAGTTATCTATGAACTCTTGTGCCGAATCATCACCACTTTTCAGCCCGATTTTGGATTTGATAAGGAACAGTTTCTGTCGTACTGACGTGTCCTTTATATGATAAATTTCGGCTATCTTATGCACAGGCAAATGCAGCCTTATAAGCATAAGGAAACGAATATCTTTTTTAGTTAATATGGGAAATTGTGCTTTTATCCGCTTGACAAACATATTGTCTGCATTATCAAGAAAGACTTCAAGTTCTTCCCAGTCATTGTCATCCAAAACAACAGACTTCATACTATCCTTAATGTCATTTTCGTTCTTTAGCTTCTTTATGATATCTATTTTTTTAAGGAGAAAACTTCGGACATTGGCAAGCTGCAATTCCTTGTTCTTAATTATCATTTCCTGTATCCGTTTATCCTTCTTAGCCTTAATGACGACAAGGATAATAATAATTGCGGAAAGAACCAATGTGATAATAATCAAGATGGTCATCAACTGACTTTCCTTTTGAGCAGAGACTTTCTTCGCTTCCTTGTCAACGATAAGCTTGTAAAACTTATCCTTAGCGGCTAAGTCTTCCGCATTCTTACTGTACAAATAGCTTTCTATTGAATCAGCATAGTTACATACAGATATCAAGTCACATTCTTTTCTTGCAATTAATCGATGTAAGGAATATATAACGTCTCCGTAATCATGATATTCTTGCCTTTTGATTTGTGACAATAAATTTTTCGCTTTGCCAATTTCGCCAGCCTTATACAAGGCATTACTAAAGGTCAATATTGCTGGCACGTCATGATTACGTCGATAACAGAATGATTCTTCAGCTGTTCTTAAAGCCATAGTCACATTACCTGACATATCATAGAAATTGGATAAATCCTGTAATGCATCCGCCATGGCTGTAGAATCTTTGGATATTTTAGCATAACCTATTGCTTTTTGAGCCAATAATAGACAAGAGTCTATTTTCCCTTCTTCATAAGAAAGACATTCTGCCAAGTTTAAAATCAAATAGACTTCATTTTTAAGGCTTCTATTTTTCAAAAAGCCAAAGGATTTGTATGCTAATTTCGCGAAACTTATTGATTTATTGATATCATATCCGCTTAAAATAACAGAAGTTTTAAGCAATGACATGCTTTCCGTTAAGTAGTCCATCGTTTTACGTGCGGCCGTTATCGAATGTTGAAAACAAAGAAGTGCTTTTTCCGAACTGTCATTGAGCATATAATACTTGCCCATGTAGTATTGGCACTTAGCGTACAAGGAATCATTGGGCTTGGCAGAATAATACGTATAGGCTGTACGAAGCAGGGAATCATTGTCTACGTCAAGACCGCTCTTATCCTGGGCTATGGTGTAAACCAACGCATACCTTGCCTTCTCACGGTTAGCGAGCCCATACTGATTCACATGGTTGAGTATGGCCAAAGCACTGTCTGGAGAGTCATCGGCAATGGCGTAGGCTGTATCTATGGCCTTGCTGTGTCTGTCTCCACAACCTGCCAAAACCATTAGGCAGGTAAACAGTGAAATCAAAAACGCTACCTTGTTATTCATAATGAATTGTTGTTGCAAATTTATCCATAACAGTTGACTCTGACAAGTAATTGGACCTTAAAATGTATAACTGTCAAGTCTTACAATGTAGTTTCCTACTCCCATTGAGTCTTGTTAATTGAAATAATGCCAACGAATGCAACAGCAAGGACAATAACGATAATCGTGATGATTACCGTTCCCATACGGACTATCAATGGTGGCACCTCACCAATGACACGACGCACCTTCTCGCTTCTCAACTCGATATTATCTGATTCTCTTTCTTTCTGTTCCATGTCAAACGCTTTTTAGTTTTCTAATCCAAAGCCTTTTAGTTTCCCAATTCTAACTGATTCTTCACAAGGTTATAGTATGCTCCTCGCTTAGCTGTCAAAGACTCGTGGTTGCCGACTTCGGCCACCTTTCCATGGTCGATGACCACGATTTGGTCGGCATTTCTCACCGTGCTTAGGCGATGAGCTACAATGACCACAGTCTTGCCCTTATAGAACTTATCCAAGTTCTCCACGATGCTTCTCTCATTGTTGGCATCGAGCGAGTTGGTCGCCTCGTCAAGGAAGATGTAGTCGGGATTCTTATACACCGCCCTTGCTATCAAGATACGCTGTTTCTGTCCTTGGCTCAGTCCCACGCCATCACGCCCAATCTTGGTGTTGAACTTCAGAGGCAAAGCCATTACATAGTCCTTGATGCAAGCTATATCGGCTGCTTTTAACAACCGTTCCTTGTCTATGTCACCATCGTCAACGGCAATGTTTCTTGCGATACTCTCCGAAAAGATGATACCATCCTGCATGACAACGCCACATTGTCTGCGCCACCACTTTTTGTTGAGTTTGTTGATGTCAGTATTTCCAATGTTGATTGTTCCCTCCAAGACAGGATAATAACCAAGCATCAAACGGATGAGGGTGGTCTTTCCACTGCCAGATGCGCCAACGATGGCTGTTACCTTACCTTGCGGAATGTGAATGCTCACATCGTCTATGGTCTTGCGCAAAGCATGTGGGTCGTACTTGAACATAATGTCCTTGATGTCAATGCCCTCGCTCTTGTCCTCGATAGAAGTCTGCAAGCCTACCTTTCCGTTCTCATCATCCATTTGGTGAATCTCGTTGATACGCTCCAAGCTAATCTTCACATCTTGCAGGGAATAGAAGAAGTTCATCAGTTGCTCCACAGGTGAGTTGAGCTGACCGATGATGTATTGCACGGCAAGCATCATACCAAGTGTCATTTGCCCATGAATAACAGCGGTTGCAGCCACAACCGTGATGATGATGTTCTTCACCTCATTGATAAAGATGCTTCCTGCCTCCTGAGTCTGCTGGAGTTTGAGCGATTTCATCTGCACACCGAACAAGTCTGCTTGCGTGTCCTCCCATTCCCACCGTCTACGCTGCTCACAATCCTGCAACTTGATTTCCTGCATGGAGGTGATAAACTCATAAGTTTTGTTATTGTTGATGGCTTGCTGCTCAAACAATTCATAGTCGAGCACCTTTCTCCGTTTCAAGAACAAGGTCATCCAACCTCCGTACAGAATGCTTCCCGACAGGAAGATGGCAAACACCAACTTATTGTAAAAGAACAGCACCACAGAGAACACCACAAAGGTAAGCATGGCAAAGGTGATGTTGAGCGTCTGCTGAGTGAGGAAGTTGTTTACACGGCTATGGTCGTTCATTCTCTGCATCAAGTCGCCCATTAGCTTCGTGTCAAAGAAAGACATCGGCAGCTTCAAAAGCTTGATGAAGAAATCGCTTACCAACGAGATGTTGATACGCAAGGATATATGGAGCAGCAACCATCTTCGGATAAAGTCGATTGCAGTTCGGCTGATTGTAAGCATTAACTGCCCTAACAAGATAAGCCAGACAAAGCCTATGTCTTGGTGCTTGATGCCGACATCCACGATGGACTGGGTGAGGAACGGTAAGGCAAGTTGCAAGAGGCTTCCGACTACCAAACCCAAGATGATTTGCCCGAAGTACTTGCGGTATTTTTTTACATACCCAAAGAGAAAGCGAAAAGACCGCTTCTCTTTGATGCTCTCTTCACCATTCATCTTATAAGTAAAGAAGGCAGGGGTCGTTTCCAAGAACATGGCAATGCCCCTGTCCTCACCATTGGAACTTGTGCTTGCCCAATGTTGCTTGAACTCTTCTAAGCCATAAGTTACCAATCCCTTTCCTGGGTCGGCGACATAGAACTTCCGTCCCTTCTTGACCTTGTATAGGACGACAAAATGGTTTTGGTTCCAATGGAGAATGCATGGTAAAGGTACGTCGCCTAATATCGAAGTTGTTGCTTTTGCACACGTGGTATGTAATCCAAGAGTATTTGCCGCCTCGTTAATGCTTAAAAGTGAAACACCTTCCGTTGTGGCAAAACAAAGTTTCGACAGGGATTCCATAGTGTAATCTCTGCCGAAATACTTGCATACCATTTGCAGACAGGCTACGCCACATTGCATACTGTCATGCTGGTATATGATTTTCATTCCTTTCATATCGCCCACATCGCAAGGTCACATTCTTCCTTTCTGTTCCGTTCCAGCACCGGTACCCTTGTATTTGCTTCGAGACGCGTTGAAAGCGTATCGAACGGTGAGGGTCAGCTTGCTGATGGACGACGCGTCGTAGGCCATGCTTCTCAATTTCCCGAAATGGGCAATGAAATGCTGGTCGTTGGTTCCAAACAGGTCGTAGACAAAGAGTTGGAAGGACAGGCGATTCTTCATGCAGGCTTTATATATGGACATATTGGTGCAGAACAATGGCTTGCGGAAATAGATGTTTTGCTCATGCCCCTTGGTGTTGTACGACATCATAAGCGTGAACATTGCCAACTTGGTGTCAAATGTATTGTCGAAACGGAAAGAAGCCATTGGCTTGTTGAGAGTCCTTCCCTCGTTAGTGTCCATGTCAAACCATTGCTTGTCTATGGAAGCCGTAAGGGTTGGATGCCAGAAACCAAATGTCGGCTGCAAGGTGACAGACGATTCGATGTCATCGTACGCCTTCCCGTTTATAGGCTTCATCAGCCCTATGGCAGGATTGTCCTTGTAAGTGTTGACATACTGCATTATTGGATTTGACGTGTGTGAGTAGGTAACATCAAATGTTAGCCATTTGTAAGACACCTCGTAGTCGAAGCTCCTGCTTATCTCAGATAGCAACGAAGGGTTACCCGTCTCGTAAGTATAGCGGTTGTCATATTGCATCGCACTTCTCAAACTTTGGTATGAAGGACGATTTATATCAGAGGAATAACTCAGCAGCATTTGTGCGTTCCCTACCGGCAAGGACAGACTAAGAGATGGAAACCAGTTGCCATAAGTCTTGCTTTGGCCGGCGATGCGCTTGCCATACTCATAATAGTCGAAGTCAATATATTCATACCTCAGGCCAGCCTCCAAGCTAAGGCTTCCGAAGTCTCGCGAGTAAGACAGGAAAGAAGAGGTCATGCTTTCAGTTACACGGCTGTTGTCGTCATTTACAATGTTTGCGGGCACTACTTGCATCTTGGAGGTGCGATGTATATTGGAGAACTCGCCACCAACAGACAGTTCTCCGCCCAGCAGAGGGTAGGTGAGAACTAATTTTGAAGCCAGCAGATGGTTGCGTGTGTTGGTTGTGCTCCTGACGGTTTGGTATTGCCCGTTTTCCCCGATTTCCTGGAAATGCTCATTGGTAATGTTGTTTTGATTTGCCTTGTCCCAAAGCCAATCCGCGTTGAAGTCGACTCCCAATTTCCCTATTTTTCCTAAATAGTAAATGTTGCTGGACATATTGCTTCTCTGCCCAGACAGGTCAACATGGCTCTGATTGCTTTCGGAAAGCGTTTCGTCCTGCAATATTGAAGTATTCATGTCTCCATTCCATGACTTCTCTGGATTCCGAAGATAACTGAAATTAGCTCCGATGGAATTGTCGGTGTCTATTTGATAGCTCGCGTCCATTCGGTAATTCATTGATTCCGTAACCCCGGTTTGTCTCACCTTGCTTTTCTGGTTCCAGGTCTTGTCAAGATAAGTGACTTGTTGCACGTCCTTGTAGTCTGGCTGATATTGCTTAGCGACAGAGGCGTATGCCCCTAATTCAAGCCCGTTCCTGCGGTAATTGACATTTACTCGCCCATTGGCTCCGAGGTTGTCTTTCTCGTCATATTATCCCATGGCCGTGGCATCGATTCCCAATCCCTCACCTGGAGTTTTCTTTGTTGTGATGCAGATTACGGCCTTCGCACTTGCTGGATAACTGGCACCGGGGTTCGTGATGACTTCTACCGACTTTATAATGTCGGAACGCAAACGGTCAAGCTCACTTTTGTCTCTCATCTGTTTGCCGTTTATGTAAATCATGGGTTCGCCACGACCGAAGACCTTGATGGTTCCGTTTTGGGCGGATACATTTGGTACGCGGTCAAGCAGGTTGTCCATCGTTCCGGCCTTTTCGAGCACGGACCCTGCTACGGTTGTCTTCATTCCGCCATTCGTCAGAATTGTCCTTGGCAAACTTGATTTCACTACCACTTCGCCTAACATCTTGCTGTCCTCCGCCAAGACGACAGTTACATCATCGCCATTGCAATCCTTGAAGGCGGTCTTGTATCCTACGGACGAGACCTTTATTATTCCATGGTCACATGATGCCCCTATGACGAAGCCTCCATCGTTGCCGCTAACGGTGCCTTTGACAAAAGAAGAGTCTTGGCGATTTAGAAGAACCACATTCGCAAAAGAGATGGGCTTGCCAGTTTCATCCACAATCTTTCCCTTGATATCCTGAGCCATTACTTGGCAGAAGGAAAGAAGCTCTAACGATAAAAATAGTAGTATTGACTTCATTTTAAATGACCTTTTAATGCTTTATCTTGTTCAGAAGTTGATG
>ERZ1034980.1564-NODE-1564-length-13422-cov-17.144834_pt1 | contig 13422 bp, 14 predicted proteins | sample MGYA00520622_ERZ1034980 | MGnify/ENA primary metagenome ERZ1034980 (study PRJEB33766, sample SAMN09781791) | gut metagenome | biome: gut microbiome | host: Homo sapiens | place: Madagascar | study: EMG produced TPA metagenomics assembly of the PRJNA485056 data... | reverse complement strand
AAATAGAAAAAGACTAGCAGAAACTTCTTCTGTTAGTCTTAACTTAATGACATTGCCCCTCGGGGCTTTTTTTGCTATTTTGAAGAAATTTTGATGTTAGAGAGTAGATTGTTCATCTTTTTTGTCTAAAAATCTACCCAATTTTCTGACTATTTGATATAATAAAGGTTATCGAATAGAAATAGGGAGAATTATATGACTGCACAAAAAATGTCTGCGCAAGAAATTATCGCATTTATCGGGAATGCTGAGAAGAAAACCAATGTTAAAGTTACTTTTGGGGGGGAATTGGCTGGTGCTGTTCCTGCATCAGTGACTAAGCTTGGCAATGTTCTTTTTGGTGACTGGAAAGACGTTGAGCCATTACTTGCTAACTTGACTGAAAACAAAGACTATGTCGTAGAACAAGATGGCCGCAACTCAGCTGTGCCATTGCTTGATAAACGCCACCTCAACGCTCGTATCGAGCCAGGCGCTATCATCCGTGACCAAGTGACTGTCGAAGACAATGCCGTTGTCATGATGGGTGCTGTTATCAATATCGGTGCTGAAATCGGCGAAGGTACCATGATTGACATGGGGGCTATCCTTGGTGGACGTGCTACTGTTGGTAAACACAGTCATATCGGTGCTGGCGCTGTTCTTGCTGGTGTTATTGAGCCTGCTTCTGCTGAACCAGTTCGTATTGGTGACAATGTTTTAGTAGGTGCTAATGCTGTTGTTATCGAAGGGGTTCAAGTTGGTAACGGTTCTGTTGTTGCAGCGGGAGCTATTGTTACTCAAGACGTTCCCGAAAACGTTGTTGTGGCAGGTGTACCAGCCCGTGTCATCAAAGAAATTGATGAAAAAACACAACAAAAAACAGCCTTGGAAGATGCACTTCGTAACTTGTAAGAATTAAAAGAGGTTGAGACAAAATCTCAACCTTTTCACTTTTCGTACGGACTTATTGTGAGTCGCAGTGGTTGAGTGGCATCTAAGCACTGATAAATCAGCACTTAGAGACCTACTCAACTGTGCGGAGGTGGGAGTGAAACAGTCTGGGGAGAGACTGTTTCAGCCCGAACCGAAAAATATAAAGACGTGAGGGAAAATCGAAGACTTGGTCTTACCGATTTCTGTCCCACTCTCTTTCTTTGAAAGGATATGACATGACTTTGGATTTAGTAAACATTCGTCGCGCTCTTCACCAAATTCCTGAAATTGGGCTTGAGGAGTTTAAAACACAGGCTTTCTTGCTGGAACGTATCGCTGAAATCACGGCAGGAAAAGATTTTGTGGAGCAACGCACTTGGCGTACAGGAATTTTGGTATTCTTAAATGGCTCTGCTCCGGAGAAGACTATCGGCTGGCGTACAGACATTGATGGCCTACCAATCGTCGAACAGACAGGTCTTGAATTTGCTAGTACCCACGAAGGGCGTATGCACGCTTGCGGACATGATATGCACATGACCGTTGCCCTTGGCCTGCTTAATGAGCTTGTGCAGACGCAGCCTAAAAATAACATTCTCTTCCTCTTCCAACCTGCCGAGGAAAATGAAGCGGGTGGCATGCTCATGTACGAAGACGGAGCTTTCGGTGACTGGAAACCTGATGAATTTTATGGCTTGCATGTGCGTCCCGACTTGAAAGTAGGCGACATCGCAACCAACACGGCCACTCTCTTTGCGGGAACCTGTGAGGTCTTCATCACCTTTAAAGGTAAGGGAGGGCACGCGGCCTTTCCACATGAGGCAAATGATGCTTTAGTTGCTGCATCTTACTTTGTAACCCAGGTGCAAACCATTGTCAGCCGTAATGTGGACCCGATTCAAGGAGGAGTAGTGACCTTTGGGGCTATGCATGCAGGAACGACTAACAATGTTATTGCTGAAACAGCTACGCTTCACGGGACAATCCGTACCCTTACGCAAGACATAAGCCTTCTCATTCAAAAACGTGTCCGCGAATTAGCTGAAGGACTTGCCATGTCCTTTGGCATCGAAGTTGATGTGCAATTGAAACAAGGTGGATACCTGCCTGTTGAAAATAATCCTAAACTCGCTAGTGAGTTAATGGATTTCTTCTCAGCAGAAGAAGGGGTTAATCTTATCGATTGTCTGCCTGCTATGACGGGAGAAGATTTTGGTTACCTCTTGAACAAGATTCCTGGTGTCATGTTCTGGCTAGGAATTGACACTCCTTACGCCCTTCACCACCCTAAGATGAGTCCAAATGAAGCAGCTCTGCCATTTGGCGTTGAAAAAATCAGTCACTTCTTGAAGATGAAAGTTAATCAATAAAAAGTTGCCCTCAAGTTCAGTACTTGAGGTTTTTAAGCACCAAAAAACCAGCTGCTTAGGAGGACAGCTGGTAAAAGGGATGAGCACAGATATGACTACCTACGCTCAGGAGATTTATGAAAAAGGAAAATAACTTAGGAGAGATTATTTTCCCAACGGTTCGGGATAAACCGTTAATTTTAGGATAGTTTTATTATAGGCAAGGAAGCTTAAAGAAACCTTAAACTAAGCTGAAAAAAACTTTAAATGATTATTATTAGAAAAATCAGAAAAACTAACGCAGTGTTGCCAACCTAATATTAGAAAATTTAGGACAATCATGCTATCATAGACACATGGAAAAAAAGACAATGAGACAAGTGATTATTAGCCAGATGAAGGAGCATGCTTCTGAGGTCAAGCAGGCGCGTGATGCGCAATTGTTGAGTGATTTGTTTGCTAGCCATGCCTACAAGCACAGTCAGACTATTGCTACCTACTTGGCCTTTGGTCATGAATTTAACACCGTTCCCTTAATCGAGCAGGCGCTAAAAGATGGCAAACGTATTTTAGTGCCAAAAACATATCCCAAGGGCAGAATGATTTTTGTTGCCTATGATAAGGACCAGCTTGCGCCAACTCGCTTTGGCTTGATGGAGCCTATCAGTGATGAGGAGGTTCCTAAGTCAGACATCGACCTCATCCATGTTCCGGGGGTTGCTTTCAATGAGTCAGGGCACCGCATTGGCTATGGGGCTGGTTACTATGACCGCTATTTATCAGATTTTACGGGACGGACGGTAAGCACCATCTATGATTTTCAAGAGCAATCCTTCACGCCCGACCCCTATGATATTCCCGTTCAGGAGGTATTGCGTCGATGAAAGATGCCTTTAGAAAAAATTCAGTGACCATGATGCTGGTCATAGTCACGACAGCTGTATTCTTAGTTACACAGGTGCTTTATTTTGGACAATCCACGTCAAGTCAAGCCATTTTCAACGTTGGCGGTATGTATGGCGAATATGTGAAGTTCATGCCGACTCAATTATGGCGCTTGATTAGCCCTATTTTTGTCCACATCGGCTGGGAACATTATTTCTTCAACATTCTAGCCCTTTATTTTGTTGGGCAAATGGCAGAGCAGATTTGGGGAGCACGTCAATTTCTAACGCTTTACCTGTTGTCAGGAGTGATGGGAAATCTCTTCACCTTGACCTTCACCCCAAGAGTCATCGCTGCGGGCGCTTCAACATCACTCTTTGGTGTCTTCACAGCCATCGCCTTGACTGGTCGTTTTGGGCGAAATCCCTACCTTAAACAAATAGGCCGCTCCTATCAAGCCTTGATTGTCCTGAACTTGGTCTTCAACCTCTTCACCCCTGATGTCAGCATAGCTGGGCATTTAGGCGGTCTGGTCGGTGGTGCGCTTTGTGCAGTCTTCCTAAGACCCGCCTATGACTCCAATATTTTCACTAAGTCCCAACGCCAACTAGGTTTGGCAGGATTTGTAGGCCTATCTCTAATTTTGCTAGCAATTACCTATATCTAAAAGAACTGAGTTTCTGTGATAAGCAGAGCTCAGTTTTTTTGGATATGACTGTTTAACTTGTTTTTCGGGGCTGACAAAGTAGCAGAAAATGAAAAGATTGCCTTGCTATGGTCGAAATTTTCCCTATTTCTTATAAGAAGCGGTCGAGGGCTTGAGGTTGAGTCGGGAAATCCTAAAAATCGAGTTTTTGGTCTGCTGCAAGTTTGCAGGAAGCTGAAAACTGAGTATTTAGTCTGTCGCAATTTTGCGGGAAGTTGAAAACTGAGTATTTAGCCTGTCACAATTTTGCAGGAAGGTAAAAATTGAGTAAATTGTCTGCTGCAATTTTACAGGGAGCTGAAAACCGAGTAAATTGTCTGTCGCAAATTTGCAGGGAGTAGAAAACTGAGTATTTAGTCTGTCGCAAGTCTGCGGGAGGCTGACTACTGCATTTTCAGTGGTTCGACTGGGTTAGTCTAGGGCATTTCTTACATAACCTATGACCGCTGTCATTAGAGCAACACGTAACTAAAAAAACAGGGGCTCACTTAAAGCGAGTCCCTGTTCCAAGTTATTCTTCTGTTTGAGTAGTTTCTTTGCCTTCTAGTTTTTTGCCCAAGTCGATGATATATTGTTTCAAATCATCTTTGACTTGTGGGTGTTGAAGGGCGTAGTCGATGGATGTCTTCATGAAGCCAAATTTATCACCGACATCATAGCGGTCGCCGGTAAATTCACGAGCGAAGACACGTTGTGTTTTATTGAGGGTGTCGATGGCATCGGTTAATTGAATTTCGTTGCCAGCACCAGGTTCTTGCGTTTCAAGAATGGTAAAGATTTCAGGTGTTAGTAAGTAGCGTCCGATGATAGCAAGGTCGCTAGGAGCATCTTCTGGCGCAGGTTTTTCAACGAAAGTTTCAACGCTGTAAAGACCGTTGACGCCTTCACCTTGAGGAGCAATAACCCCGTAAGCGGAAACGTCTTCGTGAGGAACTTGCATGACAGCGATGGTTGAAGCGTGAGTAGCTTCGTAGTCGTTCATCAATTGTTTGGTCAATGGCACAGCATTAGGATTAGTAATATCCATGAGGTCATCACCAAGCATGACAACGAATGGTTCGTTGCCGACAAAAGCTTTGGCTTGAAGAACCGCATCTCCAAGACCGCGGGGGTGACTTTGGCGGATAAAGTGCAAGCGAATCCCAGTTGTTTCATCGACCAGTTTCAAGAGGTCATTTTTACCTTTGACTTTAAGATTGTATTCCAATTCAAAGTTTGAGTCAAAGTGGTCTTCGATAGAACGTTTTGATTTACCTGTGACAACCAAGATGTCTTCAACGCCAGATTTGAGGGCTTCTTCGACGATAAATTGGATGGTAGGTTTATCAACGATTGGCAGCATTTCTTTAGCTAAGGCTTTTGTTGCAGGTAGGAAACGTGTTCCGAGACCAGCAGCAGGGATAATCGCTTTTCTTACTTTTTGCATATAAAACTCCTAATATTTTATTTTTATATAATCGGTTATAAATTAGTGCCATTCATTTTCTGAACGGAATTCGTTGGACATCATCTCCATGATGCTTTCCTTAATATCGGCACCCTCATAGATGGACTTGTAAATGGCAGTCGTGATTGGCATGTAGACACCGAGTTCTTGGGCGATTTCATAGGCTACCTTGGTAGTTGAAATACCTTCGATGACCATGCCCATGTTTTTTTCGATATCTTCCAATTTTTCACCACGACCGAGGGCATCTCCTGCGCGCCAGTTGCGTGAGTGAACAGATGTTCCAGTCACAATCAAATCTCCGACACCAGACAAGCCACTAAAAGTTAGCGGGTCAGCGCCCAATTTGACACCGAGACGGGTAATTTCAGCCAGACCGCGAGTGATGATAGCAGCTTTAGCATTGTCACCATAGCCCATACCATGCAGAGCGCCAGCTCCAACGGCAATAATATTTTTGAGGGCGCCAGCCGTTTCAACACCGACAACATCAGTATTGGTATAAAGACGGAAGTAGTGGTTGCTAAATAGCTTTTGGACATATTTAGCGGCTTCAATATCTTTAGAGGCAGCCGTAATCAAGGTGATGTCGCGGACGATTGTCTCTTCAGCGTGACTTGGTCCAGAAACGACGACAATCTCACTGCGATATTGAGCTGGAATTTCTTCTTCCAAAATGGTTGAGAGACGTTCATGCGTTCCAGGTTCAAGCCCCTTAGAAGCGTGCATGACAACAACTTTATGGTCAATAATTTCAGCCACTTGTTTGGCAACCAGGCGTGTCACCTTAGTTGGAACGACAAAGAGAATGGCGGCAACATCAGCAATAGCCTCTTTCAAATCAAGAAAAGCCTTGATGTTTTCATCAAGAACGACATCTTGGAAGTAATGTTTGTTAGTATGACTTGTATTAAGTTCTTCAATCTGAGCGGGAATATTTCCCCAAAGACGAACCTCATGTCCATTATCATTGAGAACCTGAGCAAGCGCTGTGCCCCATGAACCAGGTCCTAGGACAGCAATTTTTTGTTTTGTCATGGAATTACTCTTTCTATTAACTAGATTACACTATATTATTATATCATAAGAGAGATGAGATTGTCTGTAATCGCTGTAAATTGTCAAAGGATTGACTTGTTTTTTGTGAAAATTTAGCAAATAGCGCTATTTACCCGTTAGCTTATCCAGAAAAAGGCAGGAAATCGGTGATTTTTAAGGGGTTGAGGCTTTTTTCCATTTTATGGTATAATAGGGGTAATTTAGATATTTGGAGATATATTTTGAAGAAAACCTATCGTGTGAAGCGGGACAAGGATTTTCGTCTGATTTTTGGGCAGGGAAAGAATGCTGCCAATCGAAAATTCGTTGTTTACCACTTAAATACTAATCAAAACCATTTTCGCGTAGGGCTTTCAGTCAGTAAAAAATTAGGTAATGCCGTTACTCGTAATGCCATCAAGCGTAAACTCCGTCATGTGTTGATGGAGGTTCGAAATGACCTTAAGACAGAAGATTTTGTCTTAATTGCCCGTAAAGGTGTCGAAGAGATGGATTATCAGGAAGTCAAACGCAACCTGCTCCATGTCTTGAAAGTTGCCGGTTTATATGAGGAAGGTTCAGAAAGTGAAGAGGAAAATTAAATTAACAGGTCTTGGCTTAGTTGCCATCACCTTACTTGCTGCCTGCGGTCGAGGAGAAGTAACTGCTAGTTCAACCAACACTTGGGAACAAATTGTCTTTTTCTTTGCCAAGGCTATTCAGTGGTTGTCCATCGGTGGTTCAACAGGTCTTGGAATCATCTTATTCACCATCATCTTGCGTGTCTTGATGATGCCACTCTACAATATCCAGATTAAATCTGGTCAGAAGATGCAGGAATTGCAACCACAATTGCGTGAATTGCAAGCAAAATATCCAGGCGCTGACAATCGTGTTCAGTTGGCAGAAGCAAGCCAAGTCTTGTATAAAGAATACGGGGTTAACCCTTACGCCAGCTTGGTTCCCTTGCTGATTCAAATGCCTATCTTGTTGGCCTTGTTCCAGGCGCTCACTCGAGTGTCCTTCTTGAAGACAGGAATCTTCTTGTGGGTTGAACTATCCCACACGGATCCTTACTTCATCCTACCAATTTTGGCAGCTGTGTTTACCTTCTTGTCATCTTGGTTGACCAATAAGGCTGCGCCTGAAAAGAACTTTGCCATGACCCTCATGACTTATGTTATGCCTCTCATTATTTTGGTGACTGGTTTCAGTTTTGCCAGTGGGGTTGTTTTGTATTGGGCAGTGTCAAATGCTTTCCAAGTTTTCCAAATCATGCTGCTCAATAATCCTTTCAAAATTATTGAAGAGCGCCAGCGTCTGGTCACAGAAGAAAAAGAGCGCGAAGCTAAGATTCGTCGCGCTAAGAAGAAAGCACAGAAAAAGAGAAAATAGGAGGAGAAATCATGGTATTATTCACAGGTTCTACTGTTGAAGAGGCTATTGAAAAGGGCTTGAGTGAGCTGAACTTATCACGTCTCAAAGCACATATCAAGGTCGTTTCTCGTGAGAAAAAAGGATTTTTAGGATTCGGCAAACGCCCTGCTGAGGTTGATATTGAAGGAATTGACGAACTGACTATCCATAAAGCAGACCAAAAAGCTGTTCGTGGTGTGCCAGAAGAAGTTGTCCAACAAGCCCAGCCCGTCTCTAGCCCAAAAGAAGATGCCATTACGACAAATAAAGTAACTAGCATTCTCAAGAAAAAAGAGGAGGTTGGTGAACAGGTATCAAAGGACGTCAAAGAAGCTATCCTAGAAAATAAAAAATCTGAAGAAACTATTTTGAAGGAAGCCAATCAAGCAGAGCTTCTTGAAGAATTAGAACGTGCGCGTGGAGTTGTTCCAGAACCACAATTGGTAGAGCCTGCTGACCAGCCAGCAGTTGAGGAAACATCAACGCCAGAAAAAGAAGATAGTTTTGAAAGTTTTGTGATTAACGAATTTGGTCCACAGGAGCTTAGCACTGACATCAAGCAGGCAGCTCAAGAAGTAACTGACTACGTTCAGAAAATCATTTACGAAATGGACATTGAGGCAAGTATTGAGACAAGCAATAACCGTCGCCAAATCAATTTGCAGATTGAAACGCCTGAGGCTGGTCGTGTGATTGGTTATCACGGAAAAGTCTTGAAATCAATGCAGCTCTTGGCACAGAATTTCTTGCATGACCGTTATTCAAAGAATTTCTCAGTATCCTTGAATGTTCACGATTATGTTGAGCATCGCACAGAGACTTTGATTGATTTTACGCAGAAAATTGCTGCGCGTGTTTTGGAATCTGGTCAGGATTACATCATGGACCCTATGAGCAACAGTGAGCGTAAGACCGTTCATAAAACAATTGCGGCTATCGCTGGTGTGGATTCTTATTCTGAGGGCAATGACCCAAATCGCTACGTTGTCGTAACTTTAAAAGGTAATGAGGCATAATAAAAACTCTCGACATCTTTTGATGATGTTGAGAGCTTTTTGTATCTTAAGGAAGAAGTGGGAGCCCCATTGCAGCCATCTCTTCTTCTGGCACAAGCATGTTGTCTGCTACCCAATTAGAAAGCACAGAGACAATGGCATTGCTCCAAAAGGACGTGATGTAGCTGGAATGTTTTTTGCCTTTGAACTTTTGATAGGCAATCAAGCGCCTTGCAACGATGTCGGTTACCAGATTTCCTAGTTGTTGCTGAAAAATGAGTTTAAGGATATGAGCCTGCTTTTTAGTTTCTTGAAAGAGGTAAAGCCAGGCTTGGTAGGCTTGCGTTTTGAGGTTGAAGGACTTAATTCCTCGAAAGATAGGTCGGACAATGGTCAGCAAAATATGCTCGCAGATAGCTTCTTTAGAGCGATAATTTCGGTAAAAGGCATTCCTGGAAACACCAGCTTTGCTCACCAGCTCGGAGATTGTTATTTGCGCCAGTGATTTTTCCTCGAGTAACCTCAATAGGGCTGTTTCAATAGCTTCGCGGGTCAATTGATTACTCTCGCGATTGGATTGCTTGAGGTTGGCTAGTGAGTTTGGCGAGATGGCTTTTTCAGTCATAACAAACTCCTTTCAAGTGTGACATCGGACATTTTTTAAGAGAAATGAAAGTCTTTTAATGATATAATTTTAAGAGAAAATACTTTGTTTGTCAAATTAAAATGTAGCAAAATAGCTTTTTTAGGCTTAGAAATGAAAGATGGAGGATGGGAAGATGACCTGGAAGATTGTTGTTGATTCAGGATGTGATTTAAAAAGATTAGAAAATCCCAAAGAAGGATTAAATTTTACGCGTGTACCCTTGAGTCTTCAAATTGGTTCGGAAATTTTTATTGATGATGAAGGGTTGGATGTTGCTAAAATGATGGAAACCATGTATGCGACCGACAGTGCTACTCGGTCAAGTTGTCCCAGCCCAGATGCTTTCTTGCAAGCTTATCAAGGAGCGGAAAATGTCATTGCCATGACGATTACAGGTTCACTTTCTGGTAGTCAAAATAGCGCTCAGCTTGCTAAGAATCTTTTGTTGGAAGAACACCCAAATGTTAATATTCATGTGATTGATTCCTTATCAGCTGGTGGTGAGATGGATCTCATCGTGTTAGAATTGCAACGCTTGATTGAGCAAGGACTCTCTTTTGAAGAAGTTGTCTCTGCCATCACAGCCTATCAGGAAAAAACAAAATTACTCTTTGTGTTGGCTAAAGTTGATAACCTTGTTAAAAATGGTCGTTTAAGCAAATTGATTGGTCAAGTTGTTGGACTCTTGAATATTCGCATGGTTGGGGAAGCCAGTCCCAAGGGAGAATTAGAGCTTCTACATAAGGCGCGTGGTCAGAAAAAATCAGTTCAAGTCACCGTCGATAAAATGCTAAAAGCTGGTTACAACGGTGGTCGTCTCGTCATCGCTCATGCTAACAACCTAAAAATCTGCCAACAAATTTCAGAAAAACTAAGAGAGCAGTTTCCAGACGTAGATATCATCATCACAGAAACATCAGGACTATGTAGTTTTTATGGTGAAGATGGTGGGATTTTATTGGGGTATGAAATTTGATGATTGCTGAATAAAAAGAAAGAAGTTGGAAGATAAAACCAACTTCTTTCTTTTTATTCTTCTGTTGTAATCGTTGTGTAATCAGAGACTTAATCAGAGGTAGTTTCTGATTCTGTTGGGGTAGTTACTACTGAAGAAGTACTTGCGACAGCAGCATCGACAGCTGCTTTAATAGGAGCTAGCTGAGCTTGAAGTTCAGCTTTTTTAGTGGCATTTGATACGGCATCGATTGCTGCTTGGGCTTGCTCTACAGAGGAACTTGTTCGTGCTGCGTTGGCTTGAGAGATAGCATCATTGGCAGTTTTTTGATTGGTAATATCGGTTGAAATACTGTCAAACTTCTTTTGAAGAGAGTCTTTATCAGATTGATGGCTTTGTGGAATAGCCTTGATGGCATCTTGCACAGGGCTTTTCATTGATTCATCAAAGCTATCTTCGTATTTTTTCACCAATTGCGTAGCTTTTTGGACAAGTTTTTCTCCATCAGAATTACTTGATGAAGATGTTTGGAGACTAGACTTAGGCTCCACATCGGTAGTTTTAACCGTATTTTGGTCGCCAAATAAAATATAGATGCCAAGTGCAACGGCAATCATAATAATACTTAGAATGAAGTAGGCAACTTCACTTTTTGAGGTTCTCATAAAAATCCTTTCCGAGAATAATCTTATTCAATACTTTCTATTATACCTTTAATTCTGAATTATGGAAAGGTTAAATATCATTGAACTAATTCCGAAAGTCTTCAGGTAACTTAGCAAAGTAACTTCCAGTCCTCTAGTCAAACTGGAAGTTACTTTGCTAAGTTACCCAGCTAAAATTTTTTCCAAATCACCGAGTTCTAGCTCCTCAAATAAGCTAAGTTGTGTTATAATTTTCATCGTAAGACCTCGCTAATAGTTGTTACAAGTCTATTATAACGCTCTGACGTTTCATTGAGGCTTACAAAAGGGAAAAAATCGCCATGTTTCGTGGCGATTTTTCTTTTTGTCTCACGAAAACCACTAGCTGTGCTAGTGGTTCCGAAAAGCTTTTAGCGATGTATCAAAAAAGTCTCCCTAAAGTGTTATATTAGATAAGGTTTCCCGACCACTAACTGATGTACAAAAGGAGGACCCCTGATGAGACAGGATAATAATAGTTTAGCACATACTACATGGAATTGTAAGTATCATATTGTTTTCGCCGCCAAATATAGATGTCAGATAATTTATGGGAAATACAAAGCAAGTATTGGTCAAATATTACGGCTATATGTGAAAGAAAAGGCGTTGAAATTCATGAAGTAGAAGCATGCCCAGATCATATTCACATGTTGATGAGTACACCACCGAAGCTAAGTATTTCATCATTTATGGGATATTTAAAGGGTAAAAGTAGCTTAATGATATTCGAGCTACATGCTAATTTAAAGTATAAATATGGGAATCGTAAATTTTGGTATCGAGGGTTTCATGTTGATACGGTTGGTCGAAATCAGAAGCGAATTGAAGAATATATTCGTAATCAATTACAAGAAGACGTGATAGCAGATCAGCTCAGTCTTTTCGAGAAATATGATCCGTTTACAGGTGAGAAGAATAAAAGAAAGTAGTCTTAAAGAGATCCGCTAGTCGGGTTAGCTAGCAAAGGTGGTGCTGAAGGGAAACCATTCGGTAGGCCTTTAGACCTCGGCCGGTAGCAGAGGCTTTTAGCCGAAGAGCAAACCACCCGTTCTCACGGGTGGTTTTGATTCTAGTGCTGAAATCAGTTGAGCTGACTAGCTTTTGAGATGGCGAAATTGATTCTCATTAAAGAAAACCTAACGGATGTTAGTCGTTAGGTTTGAAAATCACTACTTTTATTGAGAATCTCTCCCTGTAGCTGGAGTTGTGTTTGTACTTTCACCAGAGTTGCTCGGGGTATCAGCCAAATTATTACCCGTGTTAGTATTGGTATTCGTTTCTGTTGTTGAACCTAAAGTTTGTTCAGAAGAAGCTGGAGTTGAATTGGAGTTACCACTAGCAGGAATATAATTATAGTTATTTGCAGGGACATAATTATTGTAGTAGCTTTGACTTTGGTTATTAGTTGTCGTTTGCTCTTGGTTTGCAATTGTAGTTGAGTCAGCGTCTGCTGCCCCCTCCTCGTTCCCTGTCTCAGTAGTTGTTGCACTGTCAAGACTTGCTTTAACAGCATCTATGCGGTTTTGAAGTTGATCCTTCGTTTCTTGGGTTTTAATTTTATTAACAGCTTCTTGGGCCTTGGTGACATTGTCGTCACTAGGATTTTGCTCAAGAGCGCTAACAGCGTCAGAACCATCCTTGATAGCCTTATCTTCAGCTTGTTTTTCAGCGAGTTTAATTTTAACGGCATCTAGACGCTTGTTGAAATCATTTTTCTTACTTGAATCAACCAATTTGTTCAATAGTGTTTCAACAGCTTTAATAGTTTGCTCAGATGGGTCAGCTTCGGCTTTTTTTAACAATTCTTCAATTTTTGTCAGGCTGACACTTGACGTGCTAGCTTTAGTCTCAACGGCGACTTTCACCGTTCCCTTATCCTTAAAAATGAAAAACATAGTCCCAGCAAAAATAAGGAGAATGAGGCTTGCAATCAAAGCGCCATTCTCTTTTTTATCCAATTTCATAGTCTCTCTCCTAAAGTGAATATAATTACTTTAATTACCCGTGGTGCTAGTTAATTTCAAAATATCTCAGATTATAGGCTAGTACGATTTGCTCTATCCTCAATTGCAATCCTGTTTCTCCTCTAGCTAGTGTTTGTTCCATATCGAAAAGCGTACAAAGTTCTGAAAAACGTGTCTCAATAGTCCTTCTCATAGCCATTAGTTTCCAATGATTATGTTGCTTAGCCCCTGCCATATTTTGACGTAAGGGAGTCCAAAGATGATAACCTTTTTGAACCAAATGATCTTTAAGATCCCTACTGAGGTAGCCTAAGTCTGCCAAAATATAAGCTTGTCGGCAATTTTCTAGTAAGTCATCAACCGCCCTAATATCGTGAACAGATGCTGGTGTCACAACGTAGTTCAGAATATAGCCTGATA
>ERZ1034980.1563-NODE-1563-length-13425-cov-10.414959_pt1 | contig 13425 bp, 7 predicted proteins | sample MGYA00520622_ERZ1034980 | MGnify/ENA primary metagenome ERZ1034980 (study PRJEB33766, sample SAMN09781791) | gut metagenome | biome: gut microbiome | host: Homo sapiens | place: Madagascar | study: EMG produced TPA metagenomics assembly of the PRJNA485056 data... | reverse complement strand
TTCTATCAGAACTTGGAGTTTGGTACAGGTGGTTTGCGCGGTATCATGGGCGCAGGAACCAACCGTATGAACAAGTATATTGTAGGTATGGCTACTCAAGGCTTTGCCAACTACATCCTCAAGGCTTTCCCAGGTGAGGAGAACCTCTCTGTAGTGGTAGGTCACGACTGCCGTAACAATTCTCGTCTCTTTGCAGAGACAGTTGCAGCTATCTTCTCTGCCAATGGTATCAAGGCTTATCTCTTTGAAAGCCTCCGTCCTACACCAGAGATTTCTTTCGCTATCCGCGAACTCGGCGCTAAGGCTGGTGTGAACGTAACTGCTTCTCACAATCCTAAGGAGTACAACGGTTACAAAGCTTACTGGAGTGATGGTGCTCAGGTTTTGGCTCCACATGATACGGGTATCATTGAGGAGGTGAACAAGGTTACTATCGATCAGGTGAAGTTTGAGGCTAACTGGGATTTGATTAAGATTATCGGTGGTGAGATGGATTATGACTATATGACAGCTGTTCATTCTGCTATGATCGACCAGGATGTCATCAATCGTCAGAAGGACCTCAACATTGTTTACTCAGCTATGCATGGTACAGGTCGTGTCATCGTTCCTCTCTGCTTGCGTTCATGGGGCTTCCAGAATATCAATGTAGTTCCTGAGCAGATGGTTGTAGATGGCAATTTCCCAACCGTTGTTTCTCCTAACCCAGAAAATGCTGAGGCTATGACCCTTGGTATGAAGCTCGGTACAAAGTTGAATGCTGACCTCGTAGTAGCTACCGACCCAGATGCTGACCGTCTTGCTATCGTTTGCCGCGATGACAAGGGCGAATGGATGATCATCAATGGTAACCAGACAGCCATGATGTTCTGCTACTATATCATTGAGAACAAGAAGAAGTTGGGCAAGTTGAAGCCAACAGACTTCCTCGTGAAGACCATCGTTACAACAGAGGTAATCGCTGAGATTGCTAAGAAGAACAACGTAGAGTTGCGCGACTGCTACACTGGTTTCAAGTGGATTGCACGCGAGATTGCTATCTCTGAGGGCAAGCAGCAGTACATCGGTGGTGGTGAGGAGAGCTTCGGTTTCTTGCCATACGATAAGGTACGTGATAAGGATGCTCCTGCTTCTATCTGCCTCATTTGCGAAATCGCTGCTTGGGCTAAGGATCAGGGCAAGACTCTCTACGATCTCTTGATGCAGATCTATGCAGAGTATGGTTTCAGCAAGGAATTCACTGTAAACGTAGTTCGTCCTGGTAAAACGGGTGCTGATGAAATCAAGCAGATGATGACTGATTTCCGTGCTAACCCTCCACAGGAGTTGGGTGGCAGCAAGATAGTAACTTGGAAGGACTACCAGACTCTGGAGGCTAAGCATGCTGATGGCAGTGTAGAGAAGCTCAATATGCCTACAACAAGCAATGTGCTCCAGTGGTTCTGTGATGATAACACCAAGGTGAGTGTTCGTCCTTCAGGTACAGAGCCTAAGATTAAGTTCTATATCGAGGTAAAGGATCCTTCATTCAAGTGCGCAGGTTGCTATAACCGTTGTACAGCAGCTGCTATGGAGAAGATCGAGGCTATCAAGAAGAGCTTGAACTTGGATTAATTAGTAGATTTTTATATTTCCGGCGAGAGGTCTCCTGACTTCTCGCCTTTTTATTGCTCTTTGCAAAATAAATGGGAAATTACAAATGAGAAGTTACAAATGAGAAATGAAAATGCTGGGACAACAGAAAACAGTCACGAGGTCACTATAAAAAGAAACTCCCCAGATTCGTCAGGAATCTGGGGAGTTTTATTAAATATAAATTAAATAATTTCAAACAAATAAGCGGTGCTATTTTTCAATAGATGGTGTTATTTGCATTGGAATATTACTTGCTCAAATTAGCAATTGTGGCAATCATGGCTGCGATGCTCGACATACTTGTACCGAGGCTCATCGTTTCTGCAATACTCATCTTGCGCTTCAACTTGGCAGGAACAACAATTTCGCAACCTGGTTGAACTTTAGCACCATGGCCAACCTTGGCAACCTTACCATTCATATAGATGATGTACGACTTACTCTTGATGGCATCAGAAGCAAAACCGCCAGCCTGGTCTATGTAGTAGCTTGCTCGTTTGCCCTTTTCATAGGCAACAGTATTGGCATACATTACAGCACCATTGATTTTTACGGTTCCTGTATATTGTGGAACGACCAGTCGGTCTCCTTCACGCAGTACCAGGTCATCATCGCAACCAGGATTCTTGAGTGCAGCAGCCAGGTCGATTCCTACAGGATATTCATCTGGAACATTGAATTTCTCCAATTCTGCATTCTTGGCTCCTTCAGCAACCTGTTGGAGATTGCCGCTGTTACTACTGCTTGCTGCCAACTGGAGGAGATTCTTCTGCTGTTGCTCACGCTGCATCTTCAGAACCGCTTCCATACGGGCTTTCTCTGCACTGTTGGCTCTACGAATCAAGCGAGCTCCCTTGATATATGCCTCATTGGTAGCTCCACCTGCCTTGTAGAACAGGTCGCTGATGCGGGAATTACGCTTGGTGAGTGTGTAAGCACCAGCAAACATAACCTCACCCTCGATGCTCACATTTTCCTGTTCGTTGTATGCAGGACTCTTGCGGATGGAAACTTCGTCGAAAGGCATCAGAACAAAGCCAGGAGTTCCATCAATGACAAAACCGTCCTTCAGGGAGAGGGTGAATGTCTGGGCAATCAAACTGTCTGGTTGCAATGCCTTGGCATCAGAAACACGGCGGCTTACGTTGACATTCACGGTGGATGCCTTGTCGGTCAGACCACCAGCCTGAAGAACGAAGTCTTCAATGGTTTCATTATCGGCATATTTGTAGGTTCCTGGATACTGTACCTCGCCGCGGATTGTGATGGTTCGCTCTATCTGTTTATCCTGTCGGGTAGGGATGAAGAGCACATCATTTTCCTTCAAAGGAATATCTGCCACCTTTCCGCTCATGATACCTGCGATATCCATACTGATAACTTCCAATGTACGGTCTGGCTTCATTCTGTGCATGATTGCTCTATTGGTGAATGCATCTTCAGTAAGACCCTCTGCATGTTCTACCAGAGAACGAACGCTGTTGATCTGTTCGCCGATATTGTACATACCAGGACGGAATACAGCACCCTTTATTTCTACCGTATTGGCATATCTTGGCAGGATGGAGTCGACGCTTACAGAATCGCCATCAGCAATGTGGAAACTGGCAAAGTCGAATTCGTCAACATTGAATACAGCATATTCTCTTCCTGTTTTTCTGTTCACACGTACCGATTTCTTATAAGCATCACCAGTGAAACTGCCGGCATACTTGAGCAGGGAATTGATGCTCTCGTTCTTTTTCATCTCATAGAACATCGGGCGTTTTACCTTACCCGTAATGTTGACCAGACAGTCGTATGGACCCACTACGATCACATCATTGTCTGCAAGTCGTACATTGCCTGTCAACTTACCATTGAGGATGTAGTCGTAGATATCAACTACAGTAACCAACCTGTTGTTTCTATATACCTTAATATTACGGAGTGTACCCAGATCGTTGGTTCCTCCAGCCATGTAGAGAGCATGGAAAACGGTAGCGAAGGCTGAGAGGGTATAGGTTCCAGGAGCCTTTACCTCACCCATCACATTGACCATAATGGTCTTGGTTTGGCCTACTGTCAACTTGATATGGCTGGAAGTATATCTGCTACCTAACGTACCGCGCAATCTTGCATTAGCCTGAGCAACGGTGAGGCCGCTGACATTCACCGGGCCATATCCCTCGATGGTAACTGTTCCATCTGGAGAAACAGTACTTTCGATGGTTTTCTGGGAAGCACCATAGATGTCGATGATGACAGCATCACCAGGACCCAAGCGATAGTTCTGTGGGGTTGCGATATTCATATTAGGCTCAAAGCTCAACTCCTTATTATTAAAGATGTCGCGACCGAAGACCTTCTTGCGATTGTACTTCTGTTCAGCCAGCAAATGGCGGAGCATCTGTGTAGAGTCAGGATAGATGCCATACATTTCATTCTGCATATCCATGTACTCTTCGTCATGATTGTCGTATGTATGATTATAGGAGTAGTCGCGCTGGCCTTTGATTCTATAGTTGCTATAGTTGCTGGCCTCTTTATCAGCCTCTTTCCCATAATCTTCACGGGTTTTACCATTGTTGGTACGTAGGCGCGAGCCGTTTGATGAGACTTTTCCTGTAGCGCTGGCAAGGCCGCCTTGTTTGGCTTCCTTTTCATAGCGAGTGCGTACACGTCGAATCTGTGAAATATCAACACCGCGTTGCATCAACTTGGTGACGATTTGTGCATTCGAGGTTCCAGAGCCGTGCTCCTTTACCACAAATTGCATCACTTGGTCGTCGGTCATGCTGGAAGATTGAGCCATGGCTACTGATGAGACCATGAAAAGCATGAGCGAAAAGATGATTAATTTCTTCATTTCACTATTAATTTTGTTTTGTTTCTTTTATAATAACTCAAAAATTTGCAATTTGTTGTAAATTTAGAGCTATTTCTTGAAACCGAAAATTCGTTTGATGAATTTCTTTACGACATTTTCTTTCTTCTGAGGGTTGACAATTGGAGTTGGTTTGCGAGAATTTGATTTCTCGTTAGCCTTCTTCTGTGCAACACCTCTTCCTCTTCCGTTGCTGCCAGGACGTACGTTTTCTGGTGCATTGCTGCGCTGGTTGTTATTGCGCTGTTCGCCGTTCTTGCGATTGTCCTGTCTGTTGCGGTTGTTTCTATTGTTGCGCTTTCCGCCTTGTCTGTTTTCACCCTCCTGCTTACCTTCGGTATTCTGCTGGCGGTTATTTCTTGGCTGTTGCTTGTTGGCGGTCTGTTGCTTATTTGCATTCTGCTGCTTTTCGGCATTCTGCTGCTTTTCGGCATTCTGCTGCTTGTCAGCATTCTGCTGTTTGCCGTTTCTGCCATTTCTGTTGTTTGGCTTGTTTGCAACCTGTTCGCCCTGTTGTTCACCTTGCTGGCGAGGAGCCTTTTCCTGACGGTTGTTCTGTTTGTTCGGCTTGCGCTTGTGTGCAGTCTGGTCGCGGTCTTTCTGGCGGCGGCTCTTTGCACTGGTCTTGCCGTTGCCATTGTTTTTACCTGGTTTCTTAGGCTTGTCCATCTTGACATACTCAGGACCTTCGCCACACTCTGCAGGCAATGGCATCTTTTCTACCACTTTTTCCAGGAACTTTTCTATCTGCTGGAACCAGTAGATATCCATTTCCGTAACCAAGGTAATGGCTCTTCCGTCTCTATCTGCACGCGCGGTACGGCCGATGCGGTGTACATAGTCTTCTGTGTCGTGCGGAACGTCGAAGTTGATAACTAATGTGATATCATCGATATCGATACCGCGGGCAACAATATCCGTAGCAACCAACACATCAATCTGGCCGCTCTTAAACTTGAACATGATATCATCACGTTCTTGCTGAGAAAGGTCGGAGTGCATTTCGCCACAGTTGATCTTCTGTTGTTGTAGTGAAGCAGAGAGCTGTTTCACCTTTGTCTTACTGCCGCAGAAGATGATGACGCGCTTCAGATCACCAGCCTTGAAGATATCCTTGATGATGCTCATTTTCTGAGCCTCATAGCAGACGTAGGCTTCTTGTTTGATTTTCTCGGCAGGTTTGCTGACAGCAAGTTTGATTTCTACAGGATTCTTCAGCAAGCTCTTTGCCAGTTCCTCGATCTTGGTAGGCATGGTTGCAGAAAACATGATAGTCTGGCAAGACTGAGGCAATTTCTTGGCGATGGTCATGATATCCTCAGAGAAACCCATGTCAAGCATGCGGTCTGCCTCGTCAAGGATAAAGAAGCTTACCTTACTTAAATCTACATTTCCCAGACTAATATGGGTGATGAGTCGGCCAGGAGTAGCTATTACTACGTCAGTTCCCATACGGAGACTCTTCAATTCCTGGTCGTAGCGGTTGCCGTCATTGCCACCATATACAGCCACGCTGCTCACTCCCTGCAGATAGTAGCTGAATCCCTGCATAGCCTGGTCTATCTGTTGTGCCAGTTCTCGGGTAGGTGACATGATGATGCAGTTGATGGCATCTTCTGGGTATCCGCCGTCATCCAACTTACTCAGAATAGGCAACAGATAGGCGGCAGTCTTGCCGGTACCCGTTTGAGCCACACCAAGAACGTCATTACCTTTCAATATCTCAGGAATACATTTCTCTTGAACAGGGGTGCATGTGTCAAAATGCATGTCATATAACGCATCGAGCACATTGTCATTTAAATCTAATTCGTCAAAATACATTTATAATCTCTTTATTATTATATATAATAATGTGTAGGCCTCTCTTGAAATAAGTGATGACCGTCATACATTATCTATTATTATATGATACAATCTTACATTATCTCGGTGCATTGCGATAGCAGAAATATGCTACGACGGCAAAGAGAATATTTGGCATCCATGCAGCAAGCATAGGTGGAAAATTGGCTTGTATGGCAAAGGTTGCCGATACGGTCTGAAGCATGATGTATCCGAAACTCAGGGCGAGTCCCACACCGAGTGCCATACCCATTCCTCCCTTGCGCTTCTTGGCAGAGAGGGAGAGACCGATGATGGTCAGGATAAAGGAGGCAAAGGATGCTGCTATTCGCTTGTGGTATTCCACCTGATATTGCACTACATTGCCGGAACCTCGGTCTATCTGCTTGTTGATGTACTCTTTCAATTCCGGACTGGTAAAGGTCTCCTGCTGTCCCTTGGAATATACCAGGTCGGTTGGTTCCATGGTTATCAGCGTATCTTTTTCAGCACCGCTGGTAATTTGTTCCTTCATACCTTGCAGCTTACGTACCTTCCAATTTCTGATCTTCCAATGGTACTTGGAATCTGAGATGGTATCGTACTGTACCTCCATCGCAGTAAGGTGGCTGACCAGCTTTTTCTCCTGAAATTTATCCAGACAGAAACCATATCCCCTTTTGGTCGTATTGTCGTAGTGCTGGATGTATGCGATGACTCCACGGTCCACCTGCAACTGCACATTGTCTGCAGACGTGTTCTTGGCCTTCTTCTTATACATGTTTTCAAAGTTCTGTCTGATGACGGTACCATGTGGTATCACGTATGCAGACAGCGAGTAGGAGAGTGCAGAGAGCATGACACACGTCAGCATGTATGGTCGCATCAAACGCTTGAAGGATGTTCCGGAAGCGAGGATAGCGATAATTTCTGAATTGCCAGCCATCTTAGTCGTGAAGAGGATGACGGCAATGAATACAAACAAGGCACTGAACAAGTTGGCGAAGTATGGCACAAAGTTGGCATAGTAATCGAAGATGATGGCACGCATAGGAGCGTGGTTCTCTGAAAACTTGGCCAGATTCTCATTGAAGTCGAATACGATGGCAATGGAGATAATCAGTGCGATACTGAAAAAATAATATCCCACGAACTTCTTGATGATGTACCAGTCTAATCGCTTGATATATCTGAAGAGGTTGAGAAACCTGAGTACCCTCAGGAATCTCAACTTGTGGGCAGTCCATTTCGCAGCCTTTACGAGCCATGCGAAATGTTTGCCAAACCATCGCTGAAACTTGTATCTTCTGCGATGTTTCCTTATTTGTTTAAAATTCTTCATTATATTTCTTTAAATTCTTCGTCCTAATTGGTCGATGATGGAACGCTTCCATTGTACGAAGTCGCCCTGTTCGATGTGCTGGCGTGCATCTGTCACCAGTCGGAGATAGAAGGCGAGGTTGTGGATGCTGGCAATCTGCATTGCCAAAAGCTCCTGTGCTTTGAAAAGGTGGTGGAGGTATGCCTTGGTTGTTATGCGGTCAATATCGCAACCATCTGGATCAACCGGGCTGAAATCCATTTCCCATTTCTTATTGCGCATGTTCATGGTGCCATTATAGGTGAACAGCATGGCATTTCTTCCGTTTCGGGTAGGCATGACGCAGTCAAACATATCAACCCCTCGTTCGATGGCTTCCAGAATGTTCTGTGGAGTACCTACTCCCATGAGATAGCGAGGCTTGTCCTTAGGAAGAATCTCATTGACCACCTCTATCATCTCATACATCACTTCTGTAGGTTCACCTACGGCAAGACCACCGATGGCATTTCCGTCGGCTCCCTTGTCGGCTACATACTTAGCTGCTTCTCTTCTCAGTTCCGGGAAGGTACATCCCTGTACGATAGGGAAGAGACTCTGGTTGTAGCCATAGAGAGGTTCTGTCTCATCGAAGCGCTTGATGCAACGGTCCAGCCAGCGCTGGGTCAACTCCAAACTTTTCTTTGCATACTGGAAATCACTTTGTCCAGGAGGACATTCATCAAATGCCATCATGATGTCGGCACCGATGATACGCTCTGTATCCATGACATTTTCCGGAGTAAAGATGTGTTTACTACCATCTATGTGAGAACGGAATTCGCAACCTTCTTCTCTCAGTTTGCGGATGCCAGTCAGTGAAAATACCTGAAACCCACCGCTATCTGTAAGGATAGGACGGTCCCAGCCATTAAAACCGTGCAGACCGCCAGCAGCCTTGATGACCTCCAGGCCCGGACGGAGGTAAAGATGGTAGGTATTGCCTAAGATGATTTGTGCCTTTACCTGTTTGCGAAGCTCGTCAAAATGTACGCCCTTTACAGAACCTACAGTTCCTACGGGCATGAAGATAGGAGTCTTTATCTGTCCGTGGTCTGTGGTGATGATACCGGTACGTGCATCACTTGCTTTATCTGTTACTTGTAATTCAAACTTCATGATAGTCTTGATGTTATTTTTTGTTTTCTTCTTCTTCGTCGTCAATCGTGAAATCGACAGGATGCTCCACCTTTTCGTCAGTGAGTGCAAACTTCCAGACATCAGCAACATTCTCTACATAGTGGAATTCTACACCCTTGCGGTATTGCTCTGGAATTTCCTCTATGTCTTTCTGATTGGCCTGGCACATCACGATATCTGTGATACCAGCTCGTTTGGCTGCTAAGATTTTCTCCTTGATGCCGCCTACAGGGAGTACTTTTCCACGGAGAGTGATTTCGCCCGTCATGGCAGTATTCTTGCGAACCTTGCGCTGAGTCAGGGCAGAGGCGATACTGGTTGCAATGGTGATACCGGCAGATGGTCCGTCTTTAGGAGTTGCACCTTCAGGTACGTGGATATGGATATTCCAGTTGCTGAAAATTCTGTAATCTACTCCGAGCAGGTCGATATGCGCCTTGACATATTCGAGTGCAATCACGGCAGATTCCTTCATCACGTCTCCGAGGTTACCTGTCAGCGTGAGCTTTCCTGCCTTGCCCTTGCTGAGGGAAGTCTCGATGAAGAGGATTTCGCCTCCCACGGAAGTCCATGCCAATCCGGTAACGACACCCGCATAAGCATTGCCCTGATAGATGTCACGGTTGAATGGAGGATTGCCCAAGAGGGTTGCTACCTCGGCTGGGGTGATGTTGGTTGTTTCCAATATGTCCTCATAAGCCAATTTGAAAGCCATTTTGCGCAAGGCTTTGTTGATCTGTTTCTCCAACTGGCGCACACCGCTTTCTCGGGTATATTGCTCGATGATCTTCTCGATGGCAGCTTTTGAGAACTTGATCTTTGGAGTATATTTCTTGAGACCGGTATTCTCCAACTCTCTTGGAATCAGATGACGCTTGGCAATCTCAACCTTCTCCTCTGTGATGTAACCACCTACTTCGATGAGTTCCATACGGTCGAGCAGTGGACGTGGAATAGAACTCAGGTCGTTGGCTGTGGCAATGAAGAGAACCTTCGACAAATCATAGTCGATATCCAGATAGTTATCATGGAAAGCCTTGTTCTGTTCTGGGTCGAGAACTTCCAGTAATGCTGAAGAAGGATCACCATTAAAGTTGGCCTGTGATATCTTGTCAATCTCATCAAGGATAAAGACAGGATTGGCGCTACCAGCCTTCTGAATATTCTTGATGATACGACCAGGCATAGCACCGATGTAAGTGCGGCGGTGACCTCTGATTTCAGCCTCGTCGTGCAAACCGCCAAGAGAAACTCTCACGTATTTACGGCCCATCGCCTGTGCAATGCTTTTGCCGAGACTGGTTTTACCAACTCCTGGAGGACCATAGAGGCAGAGGATAGGGCTCTTCAGGTCATCACGCAAAGCTCTTACAGCGAGGTATTCCAGAATGCGCTCTTTCACCTTTTCCATGCCATAATGGTCTTTGTCCAAAACCTTTTTGGCATGTTTGAGACTCAAGTTATCTATGGTGCAGTCATTCCAAGGCAAATCTACCATTGTCTGCAGGTAGTTGATCTGTGTGGAATAGTCAGGACTTTGCGGATGCAAGGTGTCGAGTCGCTTGAATTCCTTATTGAATATTTTCTCTATATTCTCATTCCAATTTTTGCTCTTGGCTTTTTCAAGAATCTCTTTCTTCTCTGGGCTCATATCGTTTCCGCCGAGCTCTTTCTTGATGTTCTTGAGCTGTTGTTGCAGGAAGTATTCACGTTGCTGTTCGTCCAGATCATTCTTTGTTTTCTGGCGGATATCAGACTGTATGTCAAATAACTGCTTGAGTCTGTTCTCATATTTGAGGGCTTCAAACATGCGGTCTGTCATACTATTCATTTCCAGCATCTTGATCTTTTCCTCTATGCTGAAAGGCATGGATGACAAGATGAAATTCGTGCGTACCAGCGGATTGGATATAGAGTTGATTGCATACTCTGCATCATCAGGTATCTCATCGCTGTCTTGGATCAGCTTGATGGTTTGAGAGAACAGAGAACTTTGCAAAAGTTTGAATTCCGTATCCGTTTTTTTAGGCCATTCTTCAGAAATGCTTTCCACATATCCGCTATAGAATGGTCTTTTTGTATCGATACTTTTCAATTTGCATTTTCCCAATCCTTGTACTACGATGGTAATCTGTCCATTTTGCTGACCAGGAAGTTCTACCATTTTGATGAGACGGCAGAAAACACCAGTTTCATAGAGGTCTTCCTTTTCAGGATCATCCAGATTGGCATCCTTTTGGGTAAAAGCGCAGAAAATAAGATCGTCGTGTTTCTGTTTGAGATAATCTACAACTGCGATACTTTGCTTTCTGCCAAGTATGATAGGGGTGAGAACAGTAGGGAAGATCACTAAGTCTCGGGTGCAGATAATAGGATATGTCCCGGAGTCTCTATCTTTTAGCAATTCCGTAATGTCGCCTTCAAAATCGGCGATCATGTGTAATTGATTATTTTTAATATTGTCCATATTCTGTTATAAATGCATTTTGACTTGCAAAGATAGCCTTTTTTGGTGAATTTTGGGTTGAAAGATACAAAATTTAATATTATAATGTGTAATTTCTTTCTTTATGGACTGTTTTTTGCTGAAAAGTAAAATATATTGCGTGTTTTTTCGTTAGAAAATTAAATGAAGCATGAATTTAGAATATGACAGGTTTTCGATTTAAAAAGTTTGAGATATTACAAGACCGTTGTGCCATGAAAGTGGGAACGGATGGCGTGTTGTTAGGAGCATGGGCTTCTGGCGGAACTCGTATTCTCGATATAGGATGTGGTACGGGGTTGATAGCCTTGATGATGGCTCAGCGTTTTCCTGCTGCCCAGGTGGTAGGTATTGATATTGACGAAGAGGCTTGTGGACAGGCAAGGGAAAATGTGGCAGCCAGTCCTTTTAGTGATAGAATTGATGTTGCCCATTGCCGGTTGCAGGATTATTCTGGTGAGGAATTTGATGCGATAGTCAGCAATCCTCCGTTTTTTCTGAATAGTTTGAAAAATCCGGATAGTAAAAGGGCAATGGCTCGACATGCGGATACCTTGCCGTTTAGGGATCTCTGGCAAGGTGTAAAACGTTTACTTTCTGAAAATGGGATTTTCTCGGTTGTGCTGCCTTCTGAAGTGAGAGAGTATTTTGTATCAGAAGCTTGTATATCAGGATTTTACCTTGTTAGACAATGTGCTGTAAAAACGGTAGAAAGAAAACAACCAAAACGCTATCTCCTGGCATTTTCCAGACATAGAAACGGTGAACTGGAAAATGCCACGGAAATCATGATGAATCAAGATGGAAATCGCAGCGAATGGTATGCAAAAATAACTGACGAATTCTATCTTTAAACGCATCGTCTTTAGGGGATGGTTTAAGATGGTTATATGCGTCTGCTTTTATTTAAATATTCAGTTTGCGTTGTACAAGTTTGCTTAAAGCCTCCACTTTCTTGCTTTGCTTGTTGAAGTCATCACGCATGGCATTCAGGTCGTTAAAGAACTCTGTAAATGCCGTTTGGATGGCATTTGGTTTGCGGGCATTCTTGTCTGCGTGTGGATTGACTATCATCTTGATGCCTTTTTCTTCAAGATGTACGTCAATTTCCGTTCCCGACATCACTGGGTCGCCATCATAGTGGATGACGCCCGGTTGGCTTCGGGTGATATGAAGTTTCTTGCAGCGGAAACTTTTTATCTTGGAGTTCTTGTCCAAAGTCTTGTTGAACATGTCGAAACTTACCTGTGGAGCTTCGAGCACATCGAAAGGTTCCATGATGATGACGTCCATCAGTCCATCGCTCATGGAAGCTTGAGGGGCTATGTATGCATTGTTGCCGTATTGGGAGGCATTGGCACATGAAATCAGGAAAGCCTTGTATTGTTTTGTTCCGGTCTCGTCCTCTAATGTATAAGTTTCCGGCTGGTACTTCAAGCCTTCTCTGAGGATATTCTCAGCATAGCTGATAGGACCACGCTTTCCGCTTTCTGCAAATTTCATGCTGACAAAGGCGTCAAATCCCATGCCGCATGTACAGAAGAAAGGATATTCATTGATGACTCCGTAGTCAAGGTCGTGAATTTCGCAATGATTGATGATTTCAATGCTTTTCTTCAAGTTCATCGGTATCAGGAGATGGCGTGCTAATCCGTTGCCCGAACCGCAAGGGATGATGCCTAAAGCGGTATCGGAATGGACGATGGAACGAGCCACTTCATTGATGGTTCCGTCGCCACCTACAGCCACAACGATATCCACATGGTTGTTCTTAGCTTCGGTGGCAATCTCCGAAGCATGTCCAGCTCTTTCTGTCATCCTAATCTCGTACTCGAAAAGCTCTTTGTTCAATGTTGACTCTATCAGACTTGGAATGGCAGCCTTGCTGCTGGTGCCTGAAATAGGGTTCATTATGAATACTATCTTTTTCTTCATCCAATGCAATAATTTTGTAATATGGTCTTGCAAAATTAGCAAAAATCCCCAAAAAACTGGTTTTTATCACATAAAAAAACGCTAAAATGTAACTTTCTTAGAAAAAAATAGGATTTATAAGTTCTTTTTTGTATCTTTGCACCCTGAAACAATTGAAAATAATAAAGTACACCTATTAAT
>ERZ1034980.1560-NODE-1560-length-13434-cov-94.902609_pt1 | contig 13434 bp, 11 predicted proteins | sample MGYA00520622_ERZ1034980 | MGnify/ENA primary metagenome ERZ1034980 (study PRJEB33766, sample SAMN09781791) | gut metagenome | biome: gut microbiome | host: Homo sapiens | place: Madagascar | study: EMG produced TPA metagenomics assembly of the PRJNA485056 data... | reverse complement strand
TTCAATGCCTAATTATTTATTTCGATTTTAATCCCACAAAAATTCGTGAAGAACCGAATAAAGAATATAATGCTTAGTTGGAGCCCTAAGGGCAAAGGGGCACAGCACTGGGATGCAATAACTGGACTTGTTGGAGAAGAATATCTTGGTAGTTTTTTTAATAGTTTGATGTTTTGTGCAGCAGGAAAGCGTGTTTCAAAGAATAAGCTACCAGACAGATTTAAGGAAACGTATAAATCAAGTGCGACGGATGATTACAATTATTTTCATAATGACTTAAAGGAAAAGGCGAAACTATATGGCCTTGTGAGAAATTGTAGAACAAGTAATAAGGGTGTGAATGCGCTACTAGAAGATATTAGACAATTAAAATATGAGCAGGTATATGTACTTATTTTTGCTGCGTTGATTCAATATGGAGAAAGTGTGATTGATGATGCAACTTTTCAGAAGTTTTTAGCGAAGGTGATTACATTAATTGTTAGAATGCAGGTTTGTGAAAAAAGTTCTAATAGACTAGATACTGTATTTTCATCTTGCATTAAAAAAATGAAGAATGGATCAGCTTCTCTGTCTGTTGTAATCAGCGAACTTAATGGCAGCATTTATTCAATTACAAATGATGAGGAATTTAAGGCTAGCTTTGCTAAATTTACTATAGCTGATAATTCTTTGGCAGAATACTATCTGAGAAAAATTGAAGATTACAGAAGAGAAAAACAAGGAAACCGTTCGAAGGTTGAAAAAGGATTGACTGTTGAACATATCATACCTGTAATTCTTGATGAGCCGGAGGATTGGTACGGAGATAATCTTATACCGGAAGAAATTAAAGCAGATTTCAAGAATACGCTTGTTGAAAGAATCGCAAACAAATTGCTACTGTTTGGAGATGATAATAGTTCTGCTAGTAATAATAATTATGAGCTTAAAAAGCAGGTGTATATTAATGGAAAGAGAGGTCAGGACCAAGGAACTCCTATAGGCACATTTGAATTAGTTAAGGAGCTGCTAGCAAATTATCCAAACATATTTAATCATAATGAGCTTAATAATAGAGCTGAAACACTAGCTGGATATGCAGTTGATATATGGAAATAACTAATCAATTATTTAAAACTTATTCATAGCAATAGGGAGTCGATATGTATAGTTCGGATAGACCAATAACAAATTATAATGATGATCTTTTGGGGAGAGCCGATTTTGCTAAGCAATTAGGAAAAGCTGTATTTGAATATCCGTGTTCTGATGGCCTCGTAATTGGTCTGTATGGGAAATGGGGATCGGGAAAAACTTCGGTTGTAAATATGGCGATACAAGAAATAGAAAGTCAATCAAAAGGAAGTGATTCTGCACCTTATATTTTTAAGTTCGCCCCATGGAATTATTCTGACAAAGATAATCTTATCTCACAGTTCTTTAATTGCCTAAAAAATAGCATTAATGCTGAAGATAACAGCAAGGTAAAGAAAGCCATAGGAAAAGCTTTAAGTGAGTACTCGGGAGCTTTTGATGCATTGAATGTCATTCCTGTTTTAGGTTCTGGACTAGCGGCAGTTTTAAAGACGATAGCAGTGGCTGGAGGAAATCAACTGGCAAAGGATATTGATTTAATTGATGCAAAGAAAAAATTAGAAAACGCGCTTAAAGAAAGTGAGCAGAAAATATTTGTTGTTATAGATGATATAGATCGTTTGCCTGCTAATCAAATTAGAGACATTTTTCAATTAGTGAAGCAAGTGGCTGATTTCCCTAATGTAATATATTTATTGGCGATGGATAGATCAGTCGTTTCAATAGCATTGAATGAGACAAATAATTGTAATGGGGCAGAATACCTTGAAAAAATAGTACAGGTGCCATTCTATATTCCAGAAATAAGCAAGGAGAAACTGAATGATGTATTCTTTCTTAGACTAGAAGAAGTGATAAACGCAAACAATACCAAAATAGAAGTTAGTGATTCTTATTGGAGCCGCGTATTTTTTAAGTGTATTGAACCGTATGTGAGAACATTGAGAGATGTAAACAGAGTCATTAATACACTAAGATTCAAGATGGCTATTGTTGCTCAGGAGACTTGTTTCGAAGATTTAGTGGCAATAACGACTTTGGAAGTATCAGTTCCAGAGCTATATTTGTGGATTTCAAAAAATAAAACGTTGCTTTGTGATGAATCATCAACAGACATATTTAGTTATTCGAAAAATAACGTTGAAATAAAAGAAAAATTTGTCAATGAATTTAAAGCAATGGGGATTGCTGAACAGACCGCTTTAGATTGTATTGAAACACTGTTCCCACAATTTGCAAAGATAACAGGAAATTCATATTATCAAGTTGATGATGATATGAATCGAAGACAAATGCGAATAGCTCAGCCTGAACACTTTGTTCCGTATTTTCAGTTAAATATATCAGAAATCAGTGTTTCTAGAAATGAAATAAATGCAATATTGTACTCATATAATGCTGATGAGTTAGCTGAAGTTTTTCGCAAAGCCAATAGTACCGGTGGAATAATATACTTGTTAAATGAACTTAAATCTTTATCACCTAAGATTCCAAAGAACAGGATTGGCTTGCTTGTAGAAATCTTATTGCATGAAGCAAATGCATTTGATGCGTATGAGATGAAATCTATATTCTCTATTTCGGCAAAAGATAAAGCTGAGTATTTAATTGAAGCATTAATAAAACAGTTAAATACAAATGAGGACAGGTTTAGACTAATAATAGAATTACTGAAACGGTGTAATATTCATGAGTTGGGAACAATTTCTGTTTTCATAAGTAGATTGGAACTAGCGTATGGCAGGCTTGCCGCAAATGGTATTAATAAGGACATGCAACTAATTTCAGAGATACAACTTCTCAATATTGAAGAAGTGTTTATAAGTAGAATAAAGCAAATTAGTAAGCAAGTTGAGCTATATGTGAGTGGGAATTTTAGGATGCTGATATATTTGTGGAAGTGCTTTGATGAAATCAATGCTAATGAGTATGTTGAATACATTGGAAAAGATGACATAAGTTGCTTGAAATATACTTGTCGAATGTCAGGAAAATGGTCTGGAACGAATGGAATTGGATGGTCATTTTCTAAGAATGATTTCAACCAAATAAAAGAAGACTATGTATTGAAAATCATAGAGGAAAGCGATAAAAGGATCCTGATTGATAATTTTACAGAATTAGAACTGATTCAGTTGGCTTCTTTTGTTCTTAATTACGAAAGAGATGAAATAGAACATGTTTCCGAAAAAGCGGCAAAGCAATTGGTAAGGGATTGGCGTAATAGTCTCGAAATCAAATAAAGCAACACGACGACCGCCAACTCACAACAAAAAATAATTCCAGAAAATCGCTGTCAATCGCTTGACATCCACCGGTACCGGAAAAACCTACGCCTCCGCATTCACGATGCGAGATGCGGTGCCGGGAAAAGCCCTCTTTGTGGTTCACCGGGAACAGATTGCGAAACGGGCGATGAAGAGTTATCAGCGAGTATTGGGAAAATACAAGCCGGACGGAAGTCCAATTCGATATGGCTTATTGTCCGGAAATGAAAAGGATTATGATGCGGACTATCTCTTTTCCATCATGCAGATGATGTCCAAAGAGGACGTGTTGGAAAAGTTCAGACCGGACGAATTTGATTCTATCTGTATCGACGAGACGCATCGCGCCGGTGCGGAAAGCTACCAGCGGATTTTGGAGTACTTTAAACCTCAGTTCCTGCTGGGTATGACTGCGAGTTCGGAACGACCGTATAATGAGAATAGACAGTGATGAAATTGCAGCGGAACTGTTCGAATTGAGTTTTGGGAGAAGACAGTGATGGATATCAAAAAGTTGATTGGAGAGACAACCGAATACGACAAGAAACAGTCAGTAGAGATACGAAGACCAAAGAGTTGGCTTAAGAGTGTGAGCGCCTTCGCTAATGGTGACGGTGGATATCTTATTTTTGGAATTGCTGACGACGGTACTGTTGTTGGTTTGCTTGATGCTGAAAAAGATGCCGAAGCCATAAGTGAAAGAATCAAAGCAAGAATGGATCCTATACCGGAATTTTTCTTGAGTTTTGAAGAGGAAGAGGATAAAACTCTTATTATACTTAAAATAAGCAAAGGGGAAGAAACACCATACTATTATTCCGGGGAAGGAACACTCGAAACATTTGTACGTGTTGGAAACGAAAGTGTCAAAGCAACAGCAACGGAACAGAAACGCCTTGTTATGAGAGGAAAGAATAGCTCATACGATTCTCAGGTATCTTCTTATGTTAAGGATGACTTTGCATTTACTAAACTTCGTGCAAGATACAAAAAGTGGACAGGTAAGAGTTTTGAAGATAAAGATATGATATCCTTTGGGCTTGTAGAAGCATCGGGAAAGCTGACAAATGCAGGGGCTCTTCTGGCAGACGACAGCCCGATTAGGTGGTCAAGATTATTCTGTACACGCTGGAATGGACTGAATAAAAGCGGAGGTACAATAGATGCGGTAGATGATGCTGAGTTCTCTGGAAGTCTTATCTATCTGCTTGAGAACGGAGAAGAATTTATAAAACGTAACTGTAGAAAGATGTGGAGAAAGACTCCAAACTCCAGAGAAGAAATGCCGGAATATGTAGAGCGCAGCTATCATGAGGTCCTAATCAATGCACTCGCTCATAGGGATTATCTTGTCAATGGCAGTGAAGTGCATATTGATATCTTTGACGACCGTATGGAGATTTATTCTCCAGGAGGTATGGCGGACGGTATTGCAATTCAGGACAGAGACCCACTGTCAGTTCCATCAACAAGAAGAAATCCTCTGCTTGCGGACATATTCGAAAGGCTTGGATACATGGAACGAAAAGGTAGCGGATTTGGGAAGATTATTGATGCATATGAGTTTCAGGTGAATTATACAGAGGATAAAAAGCCATATTTCCGCTCTGACAGAGCAGGCTTTGTCGCTATTATGCCGAACCTGAATTATGATGTCCCTCAAGGTGTCCCCCAAGGTGACCCTCAAGATGTCCCTCAAGATGGTACAATCGATGAGAGGATAATAGCACTTATAATTAAAGATTCGTCAATTTCAACGGAACAAATGGCAGCGTTTATAGGGGTTAGTGCCAAAACTATAAAAAGACATATAAAGAAAATGAACAACATAAAATATGTCGGTAGCGGCTACAGCGGTCACTGGGAGATAGAAGAATAATTGAATAAAAACCACTGTCAATGGCTTGACCTCCACCGGTACTGGAAAACCTATGCCTCCGAAGACGTATGCCGTCTTCTGAACTGGGAGCAAAACTTGACTGCTCAGAATATCGGTGGCTATTTTTATGATAAGCGAACGAAAACCCTTCCGGTTTATAAACGAACCGCGGAAGATCAAGACAATCGTATTTTTCTTTTTATTCGGAAAGACAAAAATGATAACGAGGCGAAGGAGTTCTACTTCTTGGGCGAGATCTATGCAGAGGGTGATCCGCAGCCGATTCAGATGGCGCAGTCCAAACGCGATGCGTTTGAAATCAACTATCGGTTGGATCGGCCGGTGCGGGACGATATCTATGAGTACATCGTAGAGGAAACGGTGTAAAGGAGGAATCATGAATAAAAAAACAATATCCGTTGTGGCAGCGGTAATCCGGGACGGCGAGCGGGTGTTCGCGACTCAGCGGGGATATGGAGAATTTAAGGATGGCTGGGAATTCCCCGGCGGAAAAATCGAGCCGGGCGAAACAGCGGAAGAGGCTTTGGTGCGGGAAATTCGGGAAGAGTTGGATACCGAGATTTCTGTGGGAAAACTGATTGATCGGATCGAATACGATTATCCGACGTTCCATCTGAGCATGGATTGTTTCTGGTGCGAAATCCTGTCTGGGGACCCGGTGCTGAAAGAAGCGGAGGATGCAAAATGGCTGACCAAGGAGACGCTGGACAGCGTGGACTGGCTGCCGGCGGACATCACCCTGATTGAACAGATTCGTGAGGAATTGGACATGGATACGAAGAAGACAGAGACACCAAGGGACATCGACTCGAAAATTATCAATGTAGTAAACGCAATGGATTTTTCAGACGGTTTTGCTGTAGAAGAAATCTCTGAACGCGCACTGGACAAGGCCAAGAAGATTCCGATATCAAATCTTGTGTTGTTGGGGACCGCTTTTTCGCAGATGTCGGAAGCCGCCCGTACAACCGTCACAACGGTCACCAGTGAGATAAAGATGGAGAATTTGTTTGTGGGAATTTGGCCGGAAGGTGCCAATGGGAGATTGTCTATCAATGAAATTGGTGCTACGGTTGGCAACATCATGGGAGAGAAAGGCATCGATTCACGGATGAGGTTCAAGCCAATCGGCGAAGTCCCTATGGAAAATACAATCACTTCCATTAAACCATTGGATCCAACAATGGTGGCAATTGCCGTGGCACTGATGGAAATTAACAAGAAGCTAGATGGAATCCAGAGCAGCATCGATGAGGTGCTCCGGTTCCTGGAAACCGACAAGCAGGCGAAGCAGCGGGGCAATCTGCAAACCCTTGCGGAAATCATGGAAGATTTCAAGCGAAAAGGGAACGATGCGGATTTCTGCAAGATCAAAAATCACACGGTACAGGAAATTCAGCGGGACGCGAGACAAGACATTGAATTCTACAAAACGAGAATCGAAACAGCCGCAAAGGAGAAAAAGACCTTTCATTTGCAAAAGGACGTCCGCGAATATGTGGGTTCCATTACGACGAGTTTTGCCGAGTATCAGCTGGCCTGCTATCTGTATGCGTACAGCACATTCTTAGATACCGTTCTGCGAAAAGATTTTGAGGAAGGATCCATCGACAGCTGCCGCAGCAAAATCATCCGCATTGCAGAAGACTATGATGCGCTGTTCCGGGAGTGCCGTGCGCAGATTGCATCTTATCAAAGAAGTTCCGTCGGGAATAAAATGGTGGGCGGCATCGGCAAAACCGCCGATACGCTGGGCAAAGCCATCCGAAGCATTCCGGTAATTGAAAAAGGTCCGGTGGACGAACTGCTGCTGGACGCCGGGGGTGTTCTGCGGGATGCGAATAAAGACACCGTTAAAGCCCAAGTGAACAATCTGGAAGTTCTTGAGAACAACCGAATGGGAGATTTCCTGAACGGAATTGGCGTAGTGGGTGCGCTGTGCAACCGGAAAAGTGCAATGATAACGGACGGAATAAATCTGTATGTTTTTGACTCGGAAACTGTGTAGTCGTGTTTCAGGATAGCCATTGAGACGCCGACCGGAATCCTGTATAATGAAACGAGTACGGAAACGGTACGAAAGCGGATGATATGATGAATTGTATTTTTAGGAAAAGGAAGGTAATGGTACATGAAAATTGCAGTAACATACGATAAGGATAACGGAACCGTATTCCAGCATTTTGGACATTCCGAAGCGTTCAAGGTATATCAGGTGGAAGACGGCGAAGTGGGTGCCGGTGAAGTGATGGGTACTGACGGTGCCGGACACGAGGCGCTGGCAGGCGTGCTGAAGAATCACGACATTGACGTGCTGCTTTGCGGCGGCATGGGCAGCGGTGCGCAGGCGGCGCTGGCAGAGGCCGGAATCGAAGTGTGCTCCGGTGTGACCGGCGATGCGGATCAGGCAGTGGTAGATTATCTGGCAGGAAAACTGGAGTCTGCGGGCGTGAACTGCGATCACCACGATCACGAGCACGGCCACGATGAAGAGGGCGGCTGCGGACACTGCGGCGGTGGTTGCGGAAGTTCTTGCGGCGGCTGTGGAAGCCAGGAGCTGCAGATTCTTTTCCCGGGAAAGAATGCCGGCAAGAAGGTAAAAACACATTACGACGGAACCCTGAATGACGGCACGAAGTTCGATTCCTCCTACGACAGAGGGGAACCGCTGGAATTCGTGTGCGGCGTGGGAATGATGATTCCGGGCTTCGATAAAGCGGTTGTGGAAATGAATCCGGGAGACGTGGTGAATGTTCACCTGACGCCGGAAGAAGCATACGGCGAGAGAACGGAACAGGCGATTTTCACCGTGGAGCAGAGCCAGATGCCGGGCTGCGAGCAGTTCAATACCGGCGACAAGGTGTTCCTGCAGAATGCATTCGGACAGCCGTTCCCGGCAGTGATCGCAGCGAAGGACGAGACGACCATCACCTTCGATGCCAACCATGAGCTGGCCGGCCAGGAGCTGAACTTCAAGATTGAGCTGGTGGAAGTAGCGGAATAGGGATAATTGAAAATGAAGAGAGAAAAGCACCGAGCAGCGATTGCGCTGCCCGGTGCTTTTTTCGCATGCGTGGGGAGAGGCGCCGCCGGCATGTCTGGGCGGGCGCGGCCGGCGGGAATGTGAAGATTTTGCTCCCCGAAACGAAGACACAAGGGTTCGCGGGGAGCGGGGAGCAAAGAGAGGAGGCCGCCGGTCGCGCGGAAGGGAGAAATCCGGCGGCGGAAATGTGAAGATTTTGCTCCCCGAAACGAAGACACAAGGGTTCGCGGGGAGCGGGGAGCAAAGAGAGGAGGCCGCCGGTCGCGCGGAAGGGAGAAATCCGGCGGCGGGAATGTGAAGATTTTGCTCCCCGAAACGAAGACACAAGGGTTTGCGGGGAGCGGGGAGCAAAGAGAGGAGGCCGCCGGTCGCGCGGAGGGACGAAATCCGGCGGCGGGAATGTGAAGATTTTGCTCCCCGAAACGGAGGCACAAGGCCTAGCGGGGAGCGGGGAGCAAAGAGAGGAGGCCGCCGGTCGCGCGGAATGGCGAAATCCGGTGGCGGAAATGTGAAGATTTTGCTCCCCGAAACGGAGGCACAAGGCCTAGCGGGGGTCGGGGAGCAAAGAGAGAAGGCCGCCGGGTGCGCAGAAAAATCGGGAGCCCAGTGGAAGGTTGAATTGAGATAAAGCAAAAGCGGACCGGCATTGGCGGCCCGCTTTTGCTATCCTTCTTATTTAATTTTTATGCTGGGTTCACGTGAACCATGCAGTGTTTTACATTTGGGAAATCCTGTTCGATATCGTCGTGTACCTGCTGAGCGATATCGTGGGCTTCATATAGGGTCAGGGAACCTTCCGCCTGGATTTCCACATCCACGTAGATCATGGAACCGAAATCCCGGGTTTTGAGGGAATCGATGCCTTCCACACCGGGAACGGCGAGGATGGTTTTCCGGAGGGCGTTGACCACCGGATCGCTGCAGGCATGATCGGTCATCTTGGAGATGGCGTCCAGGAAGATATCGAACGCTGCTTTGAGGATAAAGAAGCTGATGATGACGCTGGCCAGAGGGTCCATGATTGGAAAACCCAAGCGGGCGCCCAGGATACCCACGAAACTTCCCACCGAGGACAGGGCGTCGGAGCGGTGGTGCCAGGCATCGGCCATGAGAGCCGAGGAGCGGATTTTCTTGGCGTTGATTCGGGTGTACCAGAACATGCCCTCTTTGGTGACGATGGAGATGACGGCCGCAGCCAGGGCCAGTTTGCCGGGAACGGTGAGGTGCAGGTAGCTGCTGCCCACGATGTTCCGAAGACCCTCAATGCCGATTGCGGCGCCGGTGAGTCCCAGCATGACGGACAGCACGATGGAGGCCACGCATTCGAAGCGGTCATGCCCGTAGGGGTGATTCCGGTCCGGGGCTTTGCCCGCCATCTTGACGCCGATCATGACGATGATGGTGCTGATGACGTCCGATGCGGAATGGATGGCATCGGAAATCATGGCGCCGGAGTGGGCGACGATTCCCGCAACCAGCTTGAATGCGGTCAGAACGATATTCAGTGCCATGCTGCGGGCGGACACCCGCATGGCGATGGCTTCGTTTTCTTTCAGTTGAGCCTGATTTCGGCTTTCTTTTTTCATTTAAAACACTTCCTTTTTCGAGCGTATATATAATTATAATTCTTGTATTCTATACCTCGGACACCCTGTTAGACAAGAAAAACCCGAAATTGTTTTTCGAATAGAACGAAGAAAAAGGATGCCGCCGAAGCAGCATCCTTTCTCGAAAGGTATGTGTGTTATAGGTAGGTGTTTGCTTAGTTGTTCTTGGATGGGGATGGGGTCGGTTCGCATACTGCGGTGTAGTGTGCTTTACGAGCCTTGAACTCCGGATCCTTGTACAGGTTCATCAGGCGGCCCTCGTTCTCAAAGATATCGTCGCCGTGGGCTTTCTTGCCGGAGATGGTATCGTGAGCGTGCCATTCGGTAGCCGGGTCAAACTCCAGCTTGAATGCGCCATCCTTGATTTTCAGCGTACCCTGCAGGCCGCACAGCTCGCACTCTGCGGTTGTGGTACCCGGATAGATGTAGAATGCGTTGCCCTGGCAGTGCGGGCATGCACCTTCCTTACCCTTCCAGTAGGACTTCTCGGTCAGCTCTGCGATTGGAAATTCGTGGCAGTTTGCATTGTCTTCGATAATCTGCTGTGCTGCCTCCACCAGGTTGCGGCCGATTTCCTTCATGCGCTCTACCTTGTCATCCTGCATGATTACGTCCTTGGACCAGGAGAAGAAGTCGTTGTCGATAACCTTCCAGCCTGGGCTCATTGCCAGCATTGCGTGGTCGGTCTCAACACGAACGGCCCAGTCGGATCCGCCGATGCCTACGAAAGAGCATGCCTTCTGCTGGAAAAGTCTGTCCGGAAGACCTTCTTTGCCGGCTTCCTTCATCTGCATATTTGCACCGAAGAGCAGACCGGTATCGTGTCCCGGACCCATACGGTCGGTGATGATGTGGAAGAGACCGGATGCGCCGGATTCGTAGATTGGGTCTACGAACAGGAGACCGTCCGCCTCAACCATCTTCTGATACAGTGCCGCAAAATCATCCTTGCGGGTGCAAACCATGCCCTTGCCCATTACCAGGCCTCTGGAACATGCCACGCAGCCGGAGCAAGTCTGGATGTCCCAGTCAAACAGGTGGATAAATTCAATTTCCGCCCCCATCTTCTGAGCTTCTTCCAGAGCCACGCGGCACATGGTGTCGTTATTTCCGTTTTTGGTTCCCAAGGATACGCCTAAGATTTTCATATTAATTCCTCCATAGCTCGAATACTGTGTTAAAATATTTACATTTTGTAATATGAATATACATTAAAAAATGTCTGCAAACAAGCGGAAACCTTTGAAATTGCTATACATCATAGGTTATGGAATGCATGATTGAAGGGTTATAGTACAAAACAAGCCGGAAAAGCCGCAGAATTACGGGAGAATTTTATCAAAAAAATAACGAAATCTATTGACCCGACGGCAGCGCTATGGCCAACAAGCTGATCTACCAGACCGGCGAACCGGATATTTTTGTGGACGGCGGCCCACGGAAAAACCTGCCCCTACTGCGGGGGTGGGAATACTTTCCTGATTCAGGGCAATGAATTTAACATTAAGGAAATCGAAGTTGAATAGGAGGAACGGAGATGTTTTTTCAGCTATATGGAGAGACGGCCGGCTGGCAGCTGCTGGGTTGGCTGATGGTGTTTGCAGGTTTGGTTGTGATGAATGAGGTGGCACGGCGCTCTAGGGCGGACGGAATCGCTTGCTTCATCGCGCTCCCGGCGGCACTGACAATTTATTTTATCGCAATCTACGTCGGCGCGGCCAACGGTGCGGAGTGGGCACTGAACAACGATACCTACGTGCACATGAACAGCTGGTTCCATTACGCGAAGCTGTACGCTGCGACGGCGGGCTGTATCGGGTTCATGATTCTCAAATTCCATTGGGGAAAACTGGGAAAATCCCAGGCGTTTAAGGCGTTTCCTTTCGTCATCGTGGCCATCAACATTCTGATTGCGGTGGCGTCGGACTTTGAGTCCGCCATCCGTGCCGGTTCCATGGCCGGCGGCTGGTGGTTGTCTTCGGAAGGCGTGTGGCTGTACGGCGGCTGGTGGAATGTGCTGAACGGAATTGCCGGTCTGTTCAATATTTTCTGCATGACCGGCTGGTGGGAAATCTACCTTCGAAAAACAAACAGGATATGCTGTGGCCGGATATGATTTGGGTCTATGTCCTAGCCTACGACGTATGGAACTTCGAGTACACCTACCTGAACCTGCCGACCCACTCCTGGTACTGTGACCTGGCCCTTCTGCTGGCACCGACCTTTGCGGCGGCGCTGTGGAACAAGGGCGGCTGGATTCAGAACCGGGCCAACACCCTGGCGCTTTGGTGCATGTTCGCGCAGGTATTCCCGCTGTTCCAGGATGCCAGCCGGTTCACCACCGTCACTTCGGTATACGGTAAGGGCGGCATTTCCGCGGCAATGGGCAGCACCATGCCGACAACTGCAAATCCGGCAGCACAGGGCTTTATTGCCATTCTGTCCATTGCAGTGAACGTATTTGTCTTCGCTTACATCCTCAAGAGGGCGAAGGAACAGAAGAAGAATCCGTGGAAGCAGGGGCGCGGGCCACTCGTTTTCTGTTGCTGTGGGACGCCGGCTGTTGGGGAAGGCGGAAAGCGCCGGTGGTAATGTGAAGATTTTGCTCCCAGGGACGGAGGCACAAGGGCTCGCGGGGAGCGGGGAGCAAAGAGAGGAGGCCGCCGGTCGCCCGAGAGGGCAAAAAGTGCCGGCGGAAATGTGAAGATTTTGCTCCCCGAAACGGAGCCACAAGGGCTAGCGGGGAGCGGGGAGCAAAGAGGGGAGACCGCCGGGCGCGTGGAAGGGTGAAAACCGGCGGTGGTAATGTGAAGATTTTGCTCCCAGGGACGGAGGCATAAGGGTTAGCGGGGAGCGGGGAGCAAAGAGGGGAGACCGCCGGGCGCCCGGAAGGCCGAAAAGTACCGGTGGGAATGTGAAAATTTTGCTCCCCGAAACGGAGCCACAAGGGCTCGCGGGGAGATGGGAGCAAAGAGAGGAAGCCGCCGGCCGCCTGAGAGGGCGAAAAGTGCCGGCGAGAATGTGAAGATTTTGCTCCCCAGAACGGAGCCACAAGGGCTAGCGGGGAGCGGGGAGCAAAGAAAAGAAGTCGTCGGTCGCCCTGAAGGCTCAGATTCGGCGGCGGGAATGTGAAGATTTTGCTCCCCGGAACGGAGCCACAAGGGCTAGCGGGGAGCGGGGAGCAAAGAAAAGAAGCCGTCGGCCGCCCTGAAGGCTCAGATTCGGCGGCGGGAATGTGAAGATTTTGCTCCCCGGAACGGAGCCACAAGGGCTAGCGGGGAGCGGGGAGCAAAGAAAAGAGGCCGCCGGGCGCCCGGAAGGCCAAAAAGCGGCGGTGGGAATGTGAAGATTTTGCTCCCCGGAACGGAGCTACAAGGGCTAGCGGGGAGCGGGGAGCAAAGAAAAGAGGCCGCCGGCCGCCCGGAAGGCGAAAAGTGGCGGCCGTTAAAGAATCCGCCGACCACTTAAAAAAGCACCTCCGCGGAGCAATGTCATTAAGTTAGCATTGAGACACGGTTAGTCTTAAGAAAGGAAGCCTAT
>ERZ1034980.1556-NODE-1556-length-13454-cov-9.560639_pt1 | contig 13454 bp, 13 predicted proteins | sample MGYA00520622_ERZ1034980 | MGnify/ENA primary metagenome ERZ1034980 (study PRJEB33766, sample SAMN09781791) | gut metagenome | biome: gut microbiome | host: Homo sapiens | place: Madagascar | study: EMG produced TPA metagenomics assembly of the PRJNA485056 data... | reverse complement strand
AATAAACTTAGTTCAAATTTTATAGCCATTACCACAAAAGAACTTCTTAGTGCTAATGCAACAAACGAGCTTTTTATAAAAGCGCGCGCTTATGATTTAATAGCTTATGAACTAAAAATGCTAAATGATAGTTATAAAGAGCCTAAGTTAAATAAAGATGATATCAAAGCCTTAAATTCTGCCATGCAAATTTTAAAACAAAACTACAAAAATCCACCCACCATACAAAGCCTAGCGCGCAGTATTTGCATAAACGAAACCAAGCTAAAACTAGGCTTTAAAGAGCTTTTTGGTATGACCATTCATGCAAGCATAACACAAGCTAGAATGCAAGAAGCAAAGCAATTAATTAGCCAAAAAGAATTAAACCTAGCTCAAATTTCAAAAGAGCTTGGCTATAAACAACAACACAATTTCACCACGGCTTTTAAAAAATATTTTGGCATTAATCCTAGCAAGATTAAATTTTAACCACTGCCCCAAAAAATATTTGTGTTAAATTTTAAAGCTTATTTTGATAGCACATTATGATAATAAATCTTATAATATTTTGGTAATATTTATCATTTTTATGATAATATTTCGCATTTTTTTAAGGAGTTGTGATGGAAATTTTTGAGTTTTTAAGTAAGTATATTGACCATATAATCATTGCTATACTTGCTTTTATGAGTTTTTTGGTTATGTGGTTTAGTGTGGAGAGGGTTTTATTTTATATGAGCGCAAAGCCTAAAAATTACCCTAGCAAAAATGCCTACGAAGAGGCTTTAAGCAAAAATCTTACAATTTTATACATAATTTATTCAAATGCGCCTTATATCGGGCTTTTAGGCACGGTAGCTGGCATAATGATAACCTTTCACGATATGGGTTTAAGTATGCAAGCAAATGGCGGTGGTATCGATACAGCAGCCATTATGGTAGGTCTTTCTTTGGCATTAAAAGCCACAGCGCTTGGATTATTAGTAGCAATTCCTACGCTAATGATTTATAATGGCTTTATTCGCAAGGTAGATGTGCTTTGCTCTCGCTTTGAAGATGAAATAAAGGCAAGAGTATGAAATTGCCAAAAAAAGATGGCTTGAATATAGTTCCGTTTATAGATATTATGCTAGTTTTGCTAGCTATTGTGCTATCAATTTCTACTTTCATAGCGCATAATTCTATAAAAGTAGATTTGCCAAGTGCTAAAAATGCCGCCAAAGAAGATAAACAAGATAAGGTTGAAATTAGCATAAATGCGAACTCGCAAATATTCATAGCAAATGAACGCGTTTTTGAAAATGAGCTTAGCCAAAAATTACAAGATATAAACCCACAAACCCTAATAATTTTACGCAGCGATAAAGAGGCACATTTTGAAAGCTTTGTAAGCGTAATTGATGCTCTAAAACAAAAAGAGCATAAAAATTTTGCCATATTAACGGAGCAAAAATAATGAAAAATAATTTAATAGGCTTTTTTATTTCTTTAATTTTACACTCTATCTTGCTGATTTTTTTTATACAATTTAACACACCAGCCCAATTAACAGCTGCTCAAAATGAAAAACTTAGTCATATTTCATTAAATGATTTTATGCCAAAATTAGAGCCTAAAAATGAAAACCTACCAGAAGAAAACGAAATAGTAAAAGAGCAAATAGTAGAAAAAATAGTGCCTAAAAAACCAAAGCAAAAACCAAAAATCCCACAAAAAATCAATAAAACAGAGCAAATAACCAAGCAAGACCAAAACGCCACCACAAGCGAACAAACTCCAACCCAGCCAACAAGCCAAGCACCCACACAAGATAAAAACCAAGATGAAATTTTTGCTAAAATCGGTCAGCTAATAGCCCAATACGCCATCAAAAGATACCCAAACGATGCCAAAAAACGCCGCCAACAAGGCCTAAGTATCATACAATTTAGCTACAAAAAAAACGGCATTGTAGATGATATAAAAGTAATCTCTGGCAAATATGATAGCCTAAATAACGCCGTAATCAAAGCCATAGAAAAAACAAAACATAAATTCCCAAAAATCAACGCCGATGTTGTCTTTGAAGTGCCAGTAAGGTTTGAATTAAAATAAAATTTGCGCGCGTAAATTTTAAAATTTGCCACTTTCGCGCTTTTAAAATTTTAACTTAAAATTTATGCGCTTTTAAAATTTTGAAATTTGCGCGCAAAAATCATTAAAAATCTTGGCCGACTTTAAATAATCTAACATATCTCCCACCCACTTTTTTAAATAATTTTTTATTAACCCAGCCATCTACAACCTCGTAAAAATATTTTTTACTTATGCCTAAATACTCGCACGCATATTCAATGTATTTATCCGCGCATAAGCCATCGTATTTTTCTACCATTTTAATGCCTTCTTCGCGGCTCATTCGACCTTCTCTTATATCAAAAACAACATCATCATGCGCTCTCCCAAAGCCATTTTTAAGATATTTAAGCATTTCATTAGCAATCATCAAATCATCATCAACAGACGAAAATATCCTATAACGCCCAATATCTTCTGGCTTATCATCATATCTGCCACGCATTCCCCTGGCTATGGAGTAATCCGCATTATAAACGGGCGAATATTCTTTTATGTAATATTGTAAAAATATAGCCCTAAGACCTTTGGCTTTAATTTCATCAAGGGACGGGAATTTATAAATATTTAATTTTGTCTTATCAATGCCATCAATCTCCCAAAGCTTGGCATCCATCATATCTTTATTGGTTTGTGTGTAGATGATATTAAACCAATTATCATCTGGCTTAGCATTATTAGTTCCCCAAACCAAATCCCCATTGTCTCCCATTACAATAAGCGGGATATTAAAATTTAGAGCTGTTTTAGTAAGCATAGAAAAGCACATTTGCTCCAAAGGCTTACAAATATGGCCGTATTTTTCAAATGAATAAAGGGCTAATTTTTTGCCAATTAAAGGATCAGCCCAAAATTGTAATAAATCATAGCCCATATTTCTTAAATTATGTATATTATGCTCGCCGTTTTTGCTGATTGGTTGGCAAAGAACATTTATTAATAAAACATTAGCGTTATAATTTTCTTTAATATAACCAGCCAAAAAAGTCGAATCTTTCCCGCCACTTACGCCAATACAGCAATCATACATACTGCCATTATCCTTTGCTTTTTGCTTGGCGGTTTTTATAATCAAATCAAGCTCTTTTTTTCTTTGATCCCAGTTGATTGTTTTTAGGCTATCATAATACCTACACCCGCCACATATGCCCTGCTCGTCTAATTCCATGCCATATCTTGTATCCATAGACATACAACGCTTACAGTATTTCATCAATTCTCCTTTATTAAAGCGTATTGTATAACATCGTTATATTTGCCGTTTTTGTATTGAGCGTCTTTAAAAACACCTTCTTTTTGAAAGCCTAATTTCTCTCCAAGCCTTTGCATTCTAATGTTTTGTATGTGCGTGCCAAAGTAAATTCTATGTAAGCCTAACTCATCAAAAGCTCTTTTTAAGAGTATTTGGCTTGCTTGTGTGGCATAGCCCTTGCCCCAGAATTTTTTTTCGCCAAACAAAAAGGCTATTTCGGCGCTGTTGTTTTGGTAGTTTATGTTTTGTAATGAAATGTTGCCAATATGTGTTTTATCCAAATAAACAGCATACACTTCGCATTTAGGGTTATTTTGGACGGAATTTATATACTCCACAGCCATTTGCTTTGTGTAAATGCTCTGGCCGTGGCTGTTAAACTCGCACACTTCTTTATCATTAAGCCAGCCTACATACGCATCGCTTAAATCATCTAATGACAGCGGTTTGAGCTGTAAATTTTCACTTTTTAAAAGCATTATATCTTTCCTTTGTAGTTTTTTAAATCATCCAAATTTTGTGCCACCTTGATAAAAGCGTTAATTACATCATCTAAATCTTTTTTACTCATTCCCGGGCGCATATATTCGTGAGTTATTAAGGTATTGTGATACAAATCCTCCACAACAGGGCAAATGCCTTGTGAGTAATCATAAACTCTTTTGTTTTCTTTTTGCGCATAAGTCCAAGGAAAGCCTTTTAAGCCATAAGCGATTTTGTTTTGAAACAACGGGGACAAATAAAGCGGTTTGAGATAGCCACACCCGATTTTTATGCCCTCTGCTTCTCTTAATTCTATTGGCATAAGCTCAGCACAAAGGGCTTTGACGAAAATATCTCTATGCACGCCTGCTTTATCTTTGTCAAATAAAAAAGTATGCGCATAATATGAATGCTCTGCGCCCTCTCTAAGTTTTTGCATAGCTAAAAATGGAAGTTCTTTTAAATTTTGCTCCAAATAAGCAATGTTTTGCCTTCTTTCAAGCACTAAATTTTCAAGCTTGCCAAGTTGTTCATTAGCTATGGCGGCTTCGATTTCTGTCATACGAAAGTTAAATCCAAACATATTGCTTAAATTTTTATCGCCCTTTGCCTCGATAACAGCTTCTGCGTGATTTCTTATAAGTCTTAATCTATTTGCTAGCTCTTCATCATCAGTAACCAAAATGCCACCTTCGCCTGAATGAATGTGCTTGTGATAATTAAGCGAATAAATGCCAATATCGCCTAATGTGCCTGCAAATTTGCCATTTAGCTTGGCATAAGGGGCTTGCGCGCTGTCTTCTATGATTTTTAGATTGTGTTGCTTGGCTAATGCGTTGATAGCATCAGCATTGTAAGGCTGTCCAAAGATATTTACTACAATGATGGCTTTTGTTTTATCGGTAATTTTTTGTGCTATGGAATTTACATCTAAACAAAAACAATCCTTTTCAACATCCGCAAAAACAGGGATAGCATTGTAAATAAGCGGAGCAGTAGCACTTGCGCTCATCGTATAAGGTGATACGATGATTTCATCAAATGGCTCAGTGCCGATAGCCCCAACCGCACAATAAAGCGCAGAAGTTGCTGAATTTACCGAAATAGCATATTTAGCGCCAAAGAATTTAGCCCATTTTTCTTCTAGCTCTCTTACTTGTGGTCCGCCAAAAAAATCATCGTGCCAGCAACCTAAAAATTTTGAAAATATAGAAGTTTCAAAAACTTTCATCACCCTTTTTAATTCTTCTTCGCCTATGGGTTTGTAAGCGGGGAATTTGTCTTTTCTAACCTTTTGCCCGCCCAGTAATGCTAATTTTGACATAATCTATCCTCAATAAATTTAATAATATTTTCAGTAGCATTAAAATTTAAATCTACATTTTTATACACACAGCTATTAAATTTTAATGCCCTTTGTAATTCATTTTTTAGAGTAATTTCATCATTTATAAATGGCAAGATTTTTCTTTTTGTTAGAATAAATGTATTAGGATTTGTTTCATATTTTTGGTAACTTAGTGCGCTTTTATTTACAATAATACTTTCAAGCAATACCATTGAAGTTATAGAAACGATTAAATCTGACATTTTAATGGCTTGTAATGAGCTTATATTCTTAATTATAGTGCCCCCCCCCTAGCGATTTTTTCAAACTTGTCTAATTTTTCGCGCGGATGGGGTTTGATTAGCAATCTTGCATTATCGGGGATATGCTCTATTAAATCCTTTAAGCATTCTAAGCCGTAGTTATTTGTATGTGGCTCTGATGCCCATAAAATAAGCTTTTGCTTGCCTTTTAGCAAAGAAGTTCTAAGCCCACTTACATCAAGGGCATCAAAGCAATCTTTAATATACCTAAAATGCGGATTGCCTAATGGATACATAAGCTCTTTTGGCACGCCTTGTTTGCTTGCTTCATCTTTGGCATAAGTATCCATTACTATGAGAAAATCTGGCAAATAATCAAGCTCATTATATCTTTTGTTTTTGGCTAATTCTTTGGTAGAATACTTGGTAAATCTATTATAATTCACCCAAAAATCAAGTATAGCTAGGCACAAAATGCCGTGCTTGTGAGCGGATTTTCTTAACTCTTTTTCTGTCATATCTTTTGCGCTTGTGCCTGTGATGATGAAATTTGGCTTGACATTTTTTATCAACTCATCTGTATTGCCCGCATACTCGGCAACATTTGGCAAAATAAAAAGCGCAGGACCCTTGCCATATATAAAACACTCAAAGCCTTTTGCCATCAAAGGCAAAATCAAAGGTTTAATGGCATTTGCACCGCCAGGATCGTGTGCGAAAAACAAAATCTTACGCATATTTTATCGCCTTATATCCATCTTCAAGCGTGCATAATAGCTTTTCATTGCCATTTAAAAAAGCTATTATGTTATCAACCGCATTTGCCATAGCAAAATCCAAATCAGTTTTATAACTTTTTTTGGGCGCAAGTGTTTTATAGCCTTTGAATTTATCATTATCTTTAACGCTATATATCTCAATCAAAAAGCCACTATCAAGCATTCTTATGCGTGCTTTTTCAAACAATAAATCAAGCTCAAAAATCGTGTAATTATTACAATCGCACCCATTTATCACTACTTTTTTGTTATCCTCAAAGGTTAAAATCACGCTCTTTGTCGCATCATCATCGTAAAAATCACAAAAGGCATTAAAAGTGCTACTTTCTTTTATCTGGCCAAGCAATAAATTGAGCAAATTTATAATATGTGAGCCATTGTGTATAAAGCCTTTTGTGTAAAAAGCGCTGCCGCATTGATACTTGCCAAATTCATTGTTTTTGATTTGATGGGCTAAATTTTGAAAGCTTTTTGAAAAGTTGCGAGAATAATTTACTAAAATAGGAATTTGAATCTGTTTTAAAATTTCAATCTCTTTTTTATCCTTACAAACAGGCTTTTCTAAAAAGATGATTTTGGGTTTTAGTAAGGTTGCCACCTTTGATGCCATTTGCGCGTGGTATTCATCTGGGACGCAAATGCTTACTATATCGACATTTTGGGCTTCGTTTAATGAGTAAAGGCATTTTGTGTTCCATTTTTTTGCCATAAACTGGGCTTTTTTCTCATCAATATCATAAAAGCCTAGTAAATTAATGCTTGAATTTTTTACATAAGCGTGCGCGTGAGTAAGGATATAATCATCATTTATATCATCAAATCCACCAGCAATTTGCCCAGCACCCACAATCAAAGCATTATACATTTTATTATCCTTGCTTTTAGCACAAAGCCAGCTAGTAATTTTGCATACGCTCTTTTGCCTTGATCCCAAGTAAAGATAAGCCCACGCGAATACTAAGCCCAACAAGAGCAAAAAGCTTTAAAAGTGCCTTTTCATCATCGCTGCCAAGGACTCTGTTTTCATTATAAAATTTATGAAAACTAGCTGAGAGTGCTTTTAAATAATCAGTAATTTTATGTAAGGCGCGTGAGTTTAGCGCATCATTTAAAATTTCATTTAAACAAAGTGCTTCATATGCTAGATCTTGTGCGTTTTGATCTAGCTTGCTAAGATCAGCAAATACCACATCATTTTGGCTGATATTTGCCTTAGCAAAAACTTGATTTATGCGCGCGTGAGCGTAATTTACATAAAAAATAGGGTTTGAGCTATCTTGCTTTTTAAGCGCATCTATATCAAACTCCAAGGGACTAGTATTTGCCTTAGAAATAAAAATATATCTAAGCGCCTCAGCACCGATACTTGCTGATATTTCGCTCATCAAAATAGCCGTGCCACTGCGCTTACTGATCTTAAAAGCCGCCCCATCTTTTAATAAATTAACCATTTGCATTAAAATAACTTCAAGCTTATTTTCATCATAGCCTAAAAAATGTATGCCAGCTTTGATTCGCGCGATATAGCCGTGGTGATCTGCGCCCCAAATGTTTATATAATGATCATAGTTTTTATGAAATTTATATTCATGGTAGATTATATCACCAGCCAAATAAGTAGGACGCCCATCTTTACGCACGACCACGCGATCCTCATCATCGCCTAGTTCGCTACTAGCTATCATTTGCGCCCCATCTTTTTCATACATTTTTGAGCTTTTACTAAGCAAGGCCATAACAGGCTCTAAGCGTGGATATAACGCCTTTTCACTAGCCCATTCATCAATGCTAATATTTACATCTTGTAAATCATTTTTAATAATTTCAAGCACTAAATCCTTGCCAAACTGGGCTAATTCAAGCACCCTATTTTCATCATAAAAAATTTCTTTTCCAAAATGCTCCAAAGCCTTTGGAATAATAATTTCATCGATATATTCGCCTCTATAATACTTACTAGGATACTCAATATTTTCATTAAAAAGCAATTCTTTTGCGCGCAAAGCAACGCTAATGCCAAGCAAATCTATTTGATTGCCAGCATCATTTATATAATACTCAGTATGAACATCATGCCCTAAATACCTAGCTATGCGCGCTAAACTATCGCCATAAACAGCCCCGCGCACATGCCCTATATGTAATGGTCCTGTGGGATTTGCGCTTATGTATTCTATATAATATTTTTCTTTTTTAGAGTTATTTTTGCTGGCAAAATTCTTATCCTCTTTTAAAGCAGATTTTGCAATCTCATCTAAAAATTTGGCACTAAGTTTAAAATTTACATACCCGCCAAGCGCACTAACGCTGTAAAGCTCGCTATTTTCTAGCTTTTTAGCAAGATTTGTGGCTATGATATTTGGAGCTAATTTTTGCTCTTTTGCTAGGGCAAAAACAGGCATAGCATAATGAGCAAGGGCTTTATTTTTTGGCTTTTCAAGGCTTGGAGTAAAACCTAAAATAGGCGCAATTTGTGCTATTAAAGCATTTTTCATCACGCATTTGCCTCTGTATTATTGCCTTTGTTTTCTTGTTTTGGAGCGTTATTTGCTGTGATTTGCTCGCTATTATCATCTTCCATTTCTTTTTTAAAGCTTTTAATGCCTTTGCCTACGCCTTTTGCAAGCTCAGGTATTTTCTTAGCCCCAAAAAGCAAAACCACAATAGCCAAAACCACTAACCAATGCCCCATACTAAAACTTCCCATATCTATCCTTTATTATTCCAAATTTTTACAAACTCATCAGCTTTGATATTCGAGCTTTTAAGACAAATTGATATAAAAATAGCCCTAAGCTCGTCATAAGCTTTATTTACATCATCATTTATAATGATATAATCGTATTTATCTATATACTCCATTTCTTTGCTTGCATTTTTTAAACGCTCCTTAATGCTTTCTTGCGTTTCGCTGGCTCTATTTTTTAGCCTGTTTTCTAATTGTGTTGCGTTTTTTGTGGTTAAAAATACAGAGGTTATTTGCTTGGCGTATTTTTTTTGTGCCAAAAAATATCCTTGCACATCTATATCAAAAACGACTATTTTATCATTATTTAAGGCTTCTAAGACAGGCTTTAAACTAGTGCCATAATAATTACCATGCACCCTAGCCCACTCTAAAAATAAGCCATCTTTTATATCTTTTTCAAACTCTGCTAAGCTTATAAAATGATAATTTACCCCATCTTTTTCACCAGCTCTTGGCGAGCGCGTAGTAGATGAAATAGAAAAATACACATTACTAAACTCAGCGAACAAGCGCGATAGCACCGTGCTTTTACCACTACCACTAGGCCCTGATAGCAATAAAATTTGCCCTCGCACTACTTATCCTCAAAACTTATATTTATCTTAATATTTAAATCTTTTAAGGCTTCTTTGATTGTTGAGTTAGCTAATGTCGCGCCAAGAGTTTGGCTAAGTTTGGTGCTTAACTCATCTTTTGCCTCGTCTAAAACCCTTTCATTTGCGGCTTGTTGTGCTTGATTTGCTGCTCTTTCGTAAATATCCGCGGCTAGATCTAATTCTTTTTCATCAAGGTTCGTGGCTTTTTTAGATGCTTTGATTTTACTTGCAAAACTAGTAAGCTTAGACTGGCTTTTTTGCGTTACATCTTGCGTTGATTGATTTTCATCTTCTTTTAGCGCATTTGCTGGCACATTTTCATCTTCTTTTATAGCATTTTCATAGACATTAGCCACTTCATCAAGCTCGCTTATTTCATCTTTTATGCTTGGTTCTTGGTTTAAAATTTGCGCACTTTCATTTATTGTTTCATTATCTAAACTAGATTTTTCATCAGTTTTATTTACTTCATCATCTAAATTGGATTTTTCATCAATTAAGCGAGTATCTTGTAAAGCAAAATTCATATCTTTATTTGCATTAACATCAAGCTCGCTTATTTCATCATTTTCACTAATTTTTTCATCAATTTTGCTTAGTTCATCATCTAAGCTAGATTTTATCTCTGGGGTTAAAATTTGCGGGCTTTCTTTTGGCGATTCATCATCTAAAATATTGCTTTGTGAATTAAAATTTATTGCCTCATCAGTGCTAGATTTTTCATCCGCCTTGCTTATTTCATCATCTAAGCTTGGTTCTTGGCTTAAAATTTGCGGGCTTTCATTTATTGTTTCATTATCTAAGTTAAATTTTTCATCAGTTTTGCTTAATTCATTATCTAAACTAGATTTTATCTCTGGGGTTAAAATTTGCGGGCTTTCTTTTGGCAATTCATCATCTAAAATATTGCTTTGTGGATTAAAATTTATTGCCTCATCAGCACTAGATTTTGCTTCACGCTTGCTTATTTCATCTTTTATGCTTGGTTCTTGGCTTAAAATTTGCGGGCTTTCTTTTATTTCATCTTTTGGCTTAAATCTTAACTCCCTTTTAATTTTAAGTAGCTCTAGTTCTTCTGAATCATCTGGATGAACCTCTAACATTTTAGGCTCAACTTCTAATGCTGGCCTTTTGAGCGCAGGCTGTATATCATCGTCAAACCTTAATCTTATCACCTTGCGCTGTGGCTCAGACTTTGTTATTTCAGGCTCTGCTATTTTTGGCTCAGGCTCTATTACTTTTGGTTCTGGTTCGATTATTTCAGTTTTAGGCTCTGTTATTTCTGGCTCTGTGATAGCAGGCTCAGGCTCGATTATTTCAGTTTTAGGATCTGTTATTTCAGGCTCATGCTCTGCTACTTCTGGCTCTGCTACTTTTGGTTCAGGTTCTATTACTTCTGGCTCTGTGATAGCAGGCTCAGGCTTTGTTATTTCAGGCTCTGGTATGCTCTCACCTAATGCGCTAGCTAAATCTCTTTCTTTAAGTTCTAAAAATTCATCATCTAATAAAGCCAAATCTAATTGATTGTTTGCTTGCTCTTTGCTTTTTGTGTTAGCTTTTAAAATTTCATCTTTTTTCTCATCTGCATTTTCATCGATGATTTTAAAATCCATATTATCCTGCGTGGTTTCATCTTTTTTTAGATTTTCATCAACGCTAAATTTTAAATTTTCATTTGCTTTTTTATTTAAAATTTCATCTTTTTTCTTATCCGCATTTTCATCAATGATTTTAAAATCTGTGCTATTTTCTAAAACTTCACCTTTTAAAATTTCATCATCGCTGGAATTTAAAATTTCATCTTTTTCGGGTTCATTTTGATTATTAAACATCGAATTACCAAACATTTGATATTGTCCTTGATCGCTTATTGATTCAGTTAAATCTTGCTCTTGCGTGCTCGGCGCATCGGCTTTTGCTTCGTCTTGCCCAGCTTCATCTATTTTGCTTAGTTGCTCGCTAGTATCATCATTTAAGCTAATATTTAATTCATCTGCCGTATTTATATCGCTTTTTTGGGCTGTATCATCACTAAATTTTATATCATCTTTTACGCTTTCATTTTGCGGTGTTTGGTTAAAATTTAGCTCTTCATCGCTAATTGCGCCATTAAATTTTAAGTTTTCATCATCAAAGCTATTTAAATCAGCCTTAGCATTTTGGTTGTTTTGATCGGTAAAATCATCATTTGCGCTATCAAAATCTAGCTCGCTAGATGTGCTTTGATCGCTTTGGCTTGATGCTTGGTTGTTGATATTATCTGCTTGTTTATTCTCGCTTAAATTATCAATTTCATCGACCATCAAACTCAATTCATTTAATTCTTTTTCTTTTAATACATCACTGCTTGATTCTTCATTTTTGCTTGAATCCTCATCGCTTAGGTTTAAAATTTCATCGCTTAAGCCTTGATTAGAAGGCGCTTGCGTTGGCGTATCATCAAGGGTTAAACTATCGCTTAAAGTTAGGGATTTTTCATTTTTATTCAAATCTTCATTAGAAAAATTGAGCGTATTTTGCTTAGGCTTATCATCTAGTTTAATCTCGTCCATATCGTCTAAGTCTGGTATGATAGCCTCTTGATTTTGTGTATTTTTATCCATCAGGCTAAACTCATCAAAATTAGAATCGCTTGCTTTATTGCTAATATCAGTAAAATTATCTTTTGATAAATCTTTTGGTTTTTCTTGTGTGGTTTTAATGCTTGTTTTATTTGTGATTTTTTGGATACATTCTACAAAATCAGTCGGTAAAAACGGCTTTTCAAGCATATTCTTACCAACCTTTTTTTCAAAATTTCTAGGCACCAAAAACAAAAGTTCTTTACCATAAGGCGTATAATCTATATTTGGGTCTATTAACTCGCTATCGCAAATAAAAATATCAGCGCATTTGCCAGATATTTGCGTAATACTAGCTATTTCTTCTAGTTCATAGCCCATTTTTTCTAAGCTTAATTTCGCCAAGCGCGATACAACCGGGTTGTGATTTAGCAAAAATACTTTCATATAAAATCCTCTAAGTCCTACAAAAATTTTGGCATTTTAGCGAGTTTAGCTTAAAAAAACAAAAAAGGCAAATCATTCATTACTGCTGTAATTAAGATAGTAAAAAGCTTAATAATAGATGATAAAATCGCTATTAACACAGCAAAGGCTACGGCAATTTTAATAGGAAAACCAACAACCAATAAATTAAATTGTGGCATAGTTTTCATTAACATTCCAAAAATAAAATCAGCCATCAGCGACACAGCAAGTATAGGAAAAGCCAAAATAAAGCCAAACAAAAACATATTCACCACGCTTTTGGCGATGTAGCGAAGTAAATTTTGACTAGGATAAAACGACCCAAGTGGCATAATTTGCGCGCTTTTTGCCAGAAATTGCAAAATCAAATGATGTCCATCAAACAATAAAAATGCCGTCAAAGCCATTAGAGTAAGAGTATTTGAAATCAGCGGAGTAGAAACGCCAGATTGTGGATCTACCACGGTTGCCATAGAAAAGCCCATAATCATAGAAATTTGCTCGCCAGCCAAACTAAGCGAAGCAAAAACTATATTCAAAAGCACGCCAGCGCACAGCCCAAATAACAATTCTGCTATGCTTTCAAGCACTAAATATTCAACGCTTAGCCCGCTTAATTCAACCCTTGGCGTCATCGGTAGCAAAAACATAGCCAAAATCAGCGCTAATGAGCTTTTAACGACCACAGGGATTTGCATATTGCTAAAAAACGGAAAAAACACCATCAACGCGCCCGTTCGCACAAGCAATAAAAAAAAGGTTACAACATTGCCTTGGGTTAAGTATTCTATAAATTCCATTTTTGCGATTTAAAATTTTATTGATATAGGCGAAATCTTAGCTTAAAAAACTTAAAATTTACTGCTCACACGCTTAAAA
>ERZ1034980.1552-NODE-1552-length-13472-cov-6.898487_pt1 | contig 13472 bp, 10 predicted proteins | sample MGYA00520622_ERZ1034980 | MGnify/ENA primary metagenome ERZ1034980 (study PRJEB33766, sample SAMN09781791) | gut metagenome | biome: gut microbiome | host: Homo sapiens | place: Madagascar | study: EMG produced TPA metagenomics assembly of the PRJNA485056 data... | reverse complement strand
ATCGATTCAAAAATAAAGGCAAATCTTGAACTTCATAAAAGTTTAGACGACTTCAATAATAGAGACAAGTTCTCTACACACTATTGAGTATATTTACCATAAGACACCAAAGTGTATGATGAAGATGTATAAATATAGATCTCTGCGTATCCTCTTATTTTTGCTCTGCACCTTGCTGAACACCAGCACCCACGCACAATCACTGCATGAACAAACGGAACAACTCTTTGAAAAGTTTAAAACAGCTGCACGATTTGACTATAAATATCCTCGTGAAAAAGTGTATGTTCATTTTGATAACACAGCTTACCTTACGGGCGATACCATTTGGTACAAAGCATACGTAGTACGTGCATCATCGCTCAAACCCACTACACTCAGCAAAGTGCTTTATGTTGAACTACTTAATGCAGACGGACAAAACGTTGTTAATCAAGTTCTCAGAATTGATAGTATGGGAACGGCACAGGGTGCTATACCATTAGGTGATACCGTTTACCCAGGTTACTACGAAGTGAGAGCCTATACGCGTGAAATGGTGAATTGGGGAAAGTATGCTTGTTTCTCACGTGTGCTACCTGTCTTTACTGACGAGAATCCACAACACAAAAAGCAACACGGGTTTGACCTTGACCTTTCACAACTCTCCATTCCACAACCAGAGCCTCGTAAAACGGTTACCATAGGACAACCACGTCCTTATGGCATGACCACAAACAAAAAGCGAATGCTCGACTTCTATCCCGAAGGCGGAGAACGCGTTTAGGGCGTAGAACAACTTATTGCTTTTAAACTTACTGATGGTACGGGGCTTCCTGTTGAAGACACGCTCTCTATTTTTTATGCTGACGGACGATTGTGTACGACCACACAACCTTTACACGATGGGATGGGGACGTTCCTTCTACCTGCCGACTTTGACAAAGGCTATGCACGCATTAATGGCATCAAAAAGAGTCAAATTGAATTACCCAATTGCACTGCTGATTACTATTTAGGAGTGACTGAACATAGTAGTGAAGGAATCACCATTAAAGTAACTGCTGCAGACAGCATTTGCGAGCTTCATAAACTTTTAGCTATTGCACTCTTTAATCGCGAAAATGCCTGCTTCTTTGACACGCTTACTGTCAACCCGCAAACAGGAACTGAACTTTTCATTCCCAACAAAGCCCTTCGCGCGGGGGTGAGTCGCTTCGAACTTTTCAACATCGAGGGACAGGGACTTGCAACACGATTAGTTTGGAATCCGCTCAATCAGCGTGAAGCTGCACACAAAGTTTCACTACAAGTTAAACAAAACCAACGCGCATACGATCCCTTTAGCCCCGTAGCATTAGTACTTAAAGCCACACGTGGTGACGGAAATATCGTAAAGAATGCCAACCTTTCTGTGGCTGTACGCGACGAAGCGAGCAACATTATCACCACCACCGATGGGGGTATTGAGGCCAGCATGTTGTTAGCTTCTGAACTGCGTGGTTATATTCATCGTCCTGATCGTTATTTTGAGCGCAATGATGCCGCGCATCGCTTCATGCTCGACCTCCTCATGTTGGTACAAGGGTGGCAAGCGAACTCTTTTGATGTGATGTGTCAACGCGAAAGTTTTGCGCTTCGTCAGCCCATAGAAGATAGTTTGTTGATTAAAGGTACACTTTACAAGTACAACAACAAGAAGGAACCTTACCCCAATATTTATATCAACCTTATGGGATATGCATACAACGATGGGAAGGTTGGTACTACTGGCATTGAGGCACAAACCAAAACTGACAATAAAGGGCATTTCGCCTTTGAAGCGAAAACGGAATTGAAAGGAGACTTCTTAGTTACCTTCAAACTTCGGGACGAAAAGAACAAACGCAAATGGAGCAAACTTTCGCTCGACCGTTGGTTCGCTCCCCCACTCTGCCCTATCAGAGGCCCACAACTGAGCCTGCAGCCGTACGAATATGCCACAAACAACCCCAATTACACAAACACTGCTGCCGATACAAAGGAGGCTGATCTGTTTGAGTGGAAAGACACGATTAAGACCTTTCGCTTTTCGGTGCTTAAGCCTGCCGAAGTCGTGGCACATGTCAAAAAATACAAAGGACTACAAGGCGGCCGTAGCACCTTTAATGGTGGCGAGCGAAATGGAATTAAACACTGCGTAACCTACTATAACGTGCAGCGTGAGTGCGAACGGCTGAGAGATTTCGGTATTAATGACTTAGACATTTTCCAATTTTTCGACATTATGAATTGGAAACTAAGTTATAACGGAAGCGACTACACCATGGACTCTTCTCAAATAACTTCAAATATGGCAACTTATGCGGAAGAATACTATACACTTACTAATAGTAAGGTAGAAAATGCCATAAATAGTCATTCACATAATAATTCTACAAATAGTCAAAGCTTAAGCAACAACGAAGTGACTCAAAATAATGACGAAGATATAAATAATAATGATAATCCAAGTGAGAACGAAGATAATACACTACTGAGTTTTACGATTAAAGGACACAATTACACCGTTTACGTTAACAATCTTCCTCCATCGGTTTTCTTTCGAGATGAGGATGATAAGCTCTGCTCAAACTTCAAATCTGCTTCTATCGTTAAAAGCAATTTGCGCATTGATGGTGTAAGCGGTGAAGAGAAGCGTTTTAGTAGCGAAAAAGACAAAATTTATTTGTTTCTAAGCTCCGATGAATATAGAAGGCGCACAGGACGTGGCAAAGAGTCACGTCAAATTCAAGGATTTACGCCTGCCATTAAATACTATTCGCCCAACTATCGAAAGTTTGATTTGCCCTCAAAGAACGATACACGCCGCACGCTCTTGTGGTCACCACAGATTAAGACAAACGACAAGGGCGAAGCAACTATCATACTCTTTACCAACGCTCGCGAAAACGAAACACTTGATATCAGCGTGCGTGGCATCACAGAAGAGGGGGAACTGATTAATTGGAACTAATCAACTCTTGAGTAGATAAGAAATTGACTACTATTCAGTTTTACACGACACTCAAATTTTAACACGGATTGTCGTACATGGCACAAATGGCAAACGCCAAGTTACTTGAACGCTATGCTGAGGCAAGTTGGCAATCCGTGTAAAGAATGCGAGCCTTTAGATATGGAAAGTTAAGCATAACATACCATAAAACTATGAATCTGAAAAAGAAAACTCTTCTACTATCATACTTTCTACTATTACTTGTTGTCTCAATGACTGCACAAACAAGTAATCAAACAGAGCAACTCTTTGAAAAGTTTAAAAGTGCTGCAAGATTTGATTATACCTATCCACGCGAAAAAGTGTATGTGCACTTCAATAGTTCAAGTTACTTAGTTGGCGACACGATATGGTACAAAGCCTATGTTGTACGTGCTTCTTCACTCAAGCCCACCACACTGAGCGGGGTGCTATACGTTGAACTATTAAATGCTGACGGACAACAAATAACCAAGCAAACACTTAAAATTGATAGTATGGGAACGGCACATGGCGCTATTCCCTTACCCACCTACGCCTATGGAGGCTATTACGAGATTTTAGCCTATACGCGCGAAATGGTTAATTGGGGAAGCTATGCCTGCTTTTCACGTGTTTTACCCGTCTTTACTGACGCTAATCCTCAACACGTAAAAGAGAAAGGATTAGATCTGAGCCTTTCACAACTCTCGCTTTTAGCTCCAACACAACGCAAATACCCCACAGTTGGGAAGCCCCGCCCATACGAAATGAGCAATAACAAGAAAAGGTTGTTAGATTTCTACCCCGAAGGAGGAAACCGCGTGAAGGGAACATCACAACGCATTGCCTTCAAACTTACTGACGGAACAGGGCTTCCTACTTGTGATAGCATCTATATTTATTATGCTGATGGGGAAATATGCACACAAGCACTACCTGAACATGAAGGTATGGGTTCTTTTGAACTTCCAGCCGACTTCTCTGAAGGATATGCTAAAGTGCAAACAAATAAATCACAAAAGTATGAGTTGCCCCAAAGCACTGCGTCTTACGCTTTAAAGGCTGAACAAGCAGACAGCGTTCTTAACATTAGCATTATTACCGCTGATTCCATACAAAATGAGCTATTGGGACTTGCCATCTTCAATCGTGAGAATGCTTGCTACTTCGACACGCTTAGCGTAAAAAAGAATTCTAACTACCATTCTATTCCTTATAGCGCATTGCGTGGAGGAGTAAATCGAATCGAATTATTTAACCAACAAGGTCATAGTCTGTCAACTCGCTTGGTATGGAAGCCAATTGAAGCTACCGATAGTGCAAGATTTGTTCAACTTGAAGTATTACAAAACGAAAGAGCGTACAAGCCTTTCAGTCCTGCTGTAGTTATAATTCGTGCTCAAGATAATAAGGGCAAGCCCATACGCAATGCCAATCTTTCATTTGCAGCACGTGATGAAGCAACTACTTTACTCGATAACGCTGATGGTGGAATCAGTGGAGACTTGCTATTAGCATCAGAATTACGAGGTTACATCCATCGTCCCGACCTATACTTTCAAAAGAATGATGCAGCTCACCACCGTATGCTTGACTTACTCATGATGGTGCAAGGTTGGTGTGCAAACTCTTTTGACACTATGTGTAAAAAAGATAGCTTTGAACTTCTACAACCTATTGAAGATAAATTACTGATTAAAGGAACACTTTATACCTATAATAAACGTAGACCCTTATCTAAAGCAAAGATTGATTTAAAAGCCTATGGTTATGAAGACGGAAAGGTAACTGGCGGAAGCTTTGAGGGAACTACTACTACCGATAATGCAGGACAATTTGCTTTTATGGTAAACGCTAACATTGAGGGAAATTATCTATCACGCTTTAAAATTAACAAGATTGAAAAGGAACAACAAAAATGGTGCCGACTCTATTTGGACAGATGGCTTACGCCTCAATTACGTCCCTTTTGGTGCGACATGCTGACCATACACCCTTATCAGGGCATGAAAGATATTTCAAGTGTTAGTAACAATCATGTTAAATACTTTGAATGGACAGACACAATCGTTCCCTATAAAGTGCAAAACTTAAAAACTGCAACAGTAAGCACGAGACGAAAATATAAAGGACTAACAGGCACTCGATACTCATGGGACGGTGGTGTAAACAAAGGAATACGTGCATCACTCACATTTTACAACATTCAAAAAGAGTGCGAACGCTTTCGCGACTTTGGCCTTAACGACTTAAACATATTTGAATTTCTAAATCTAATGGAACTAAAGTGTAAGCCCTATAGTCAAAAAAATAATCGGAACATAACTTGTGCTTCTCACCAATTATCAATAGGTAATTCTTCTTTTGATAACGAAGCGGAGGCTTCCTACAACAAAGGCCTCGAAATATACAATAATACGCTACAACTTGAGAAAGCTGAAACTATCAACGAAACCGAGAGCGCAACCTTTCCAGCTTTCAAATTTTCATCAAGACAAGAAAAGAACGACGGAGGGTACGTCATTAACGGACACACTTATAAGTTCTTATTAAATAATCAACTTAACCCTACCTTCTTTAACGAAGAGAGTAATTGCTTTTGTAAGGACTTTGACTACGTTACTATTGTGAGAAGTGAACTCTTTGAGGATAATCTCTCTGGAACGTACAAAAGACGAAACCGAGGCAAAGATGCTGATAACAAAGACCTTTCTGACTACATTTACTTCTACGAACGCTCCGATGAATTTCGCACACGCAACGAAAAAGGATGTGAATACAGAAATATCCAGGGCTTCACACCTCCCATAAGATTCTATTCCCCCAACTACCGAAAATTTGATTTACCAACAAAAGCCGACACCCGTCGTACTCTCTTATGGGCTCCACAAATCATGACAAATGAGAAAGGGGAAGCAACTCTTATATTCTTCACCAACTCGCGTGAAAGTGAAACCCTTGATATTAGTATACGAGGTATCACAGCGGACGGACAATTTATTGATTGGAACTAAAGAGTACCGCAATTAATAGAGAGGGTGTCATAACATGATCTGACGCGAAAAATACTTTCAATAATGTTAGTAGCTTGATCTTATTTTGACACCCTCTAAATTGCAGCTTATCAAATACTGCTTCACACTGGACACAGAAACGCCCAATTTTGCGTCCTCTATCTATTTGGTAACAATACCCATTTACCTGAAGTCCACTTATACTTGACCGATTGCAATAAAGGGGTCAAATTCTTCTGTGCTTCGAGGGGAAGCACTGCAAGGCTTAGCGCACACGTTAATATCGGTTCGCGTTCACTCAGCGTCAATTGGATCGGGCAATTACGAAGTACGTCTAAAGATGATTGCAAACGCGTGGGAAGAGTCTCCCCTGCTGACTTTACAAACAAGTTGAACGCTGGTTGAGGCAAGTCACGCTTTACCTGGTGCCAATCGCTCCCCCTATAATAGGTAAGCCTTGAATAGGTATTAAGCCCTCGAACAGTGCTAATGCATACGATTAACGTGTCATGTGCCATGGGCAAAAGTTTCATCTGCCACGAACTGGCATCTGTACATCTAATCTGAATATAATCGTCCGTCTTGGTTAGCAACGCAGACTGACCACCATATACGTTTTCAACTTTCGGTGTTAAGTGGCTATTGTAGAGGTCGAGTAGGTCGAGCCGCGCCGTCTTGTCTAACAAAGGCAAAACCGTTTGTGGCATCTTCGCAAAATAAGCATCTATACGCTGACCCGCACTCGCACATAAGGTGAGAGACAACACAAAAATAAATAGTACATATCGTTTCATGAAGGCAAAAGTAGCAAAATTTTGAACACGCCCCTTTGTAGATTACACAAAAAAGCGTATTTTTGCAACCGATTATCAGACCATTACACTAAGTTGTTACCATAACAATTTGATAAACCATAAAAAAGCTATAGCAAAATGAAACAAGGTATTCACCCTGAGAATTATCGTCCCGTAGTATTTAAAGACATGAGTAACGGCGATATGTTCCTTTCACGTTCAACTTGCAAGACAACTGACACAGTTGAATTTGAAGGCGAAACTTACCCCGTAGTAAAGCTTGAAATCTCAAGCACCTCTCACCCGTTCTACACTGGCAAGTCTAAGCTTGTTGACACCGCTGGTCGCGTTGACAAGTTCATGAGCCGCTACGGTAAGAGCCGCAAGTAATTCTCCTTACTCTTAAGCTCTAATAGAATAGTTCTTATCAAAGGGCAAAGGTAACACCCAAGTGGTAAAGTGGATGTGTCTGAAAATGACGCGTCCACTTTTTTATTATAACTCCTTTATACGCTCTCCGTATGCCAACCGTTGCAAATCTCGCTTGTACTCCTATACCACTTGTACGCATAGCTCTAATTGGGTTAGGCGGAAGGGGTATGAAAACGCTTGAAAGATATGCTTTCATTCATGGGGCTGAAATACGTTACCTCGTCGACATCGATGAACAACGAGTTCTCTTAGCTAATCAGAAACTCACGCAAAGCGGACGTCCACAAGCTAAAGTACTTATAGGAGAAAAGGCTTGGGCTGAAGCCTGCAGCAAGCAGGACGTTGATGTCGTCTACATTTGCACGGAATGGCGCTCGCACACCACTATTGCAACAGAGGCTATGCGCTGCGGCAAACACGTAATAGTAGAAGTGCCTGCTGCCACTACGCTACGCGAGTGTTGGCAACTCGTCGAAACGGCTGAAAAGACAAGGCGGCACCTATTTATGGCTGAGAACTGTTGTTACGACTTCTTTGCGCTACAGACGCTCGAGATAAAGCGTCGCGGTCTCTTCGGACAAATAATGCATTGCGAAGGTGCCTACATTCACAACTTGAATGAATACAAATTTGCTCCACAACATGGCGACACGAAACACAATTGGATGATCCATTCGTGCGCTCAACATGGTGGCAATCCCTACCCTACCCACGCTATTGGCCCCATAGCCCAACTACTCGACTTTCACAATCAAGACAGAATGATGCGACTCGTTTCGCTTTCCTCGTCTATAACAATCCCCAACGAATGCAACTCCGAACTGGGGCATATTAATAATACGCTTATACTCACTGAACGTGGCGTGAGCATTCTTCTGCAATTGGACGTTAGCACCAATCGCCCCTACAATAGATTACAAACGGTATGCGGCACAAAGGGGTTTGCACAGAAATATCCCTTACCCACCCTCCAATTAGAGGGAGAAAAACTCTTAACTGGCAATGAGGCATTAAGCGCCATGCAAAAGTTTGCTACCTCACCCGCCTCACAACTATGGCAAAGGGGACATCAATTAGGAGTGCCTAACGAGATGAACTATGCCATGGACGCACGCCTTATCTATTGCTTACAAAACGGGTTACCACTTGACATTGATGTCTACGACGCTGCTGAATGGTCATGTTTGGCTGAACTTACACAACTTTCCGCCAGCCAAGGAAACATTCCCATTGATATACCACAGTTTAGAAGATAAAGAAACGATGCTTGCCACGCTTCATTGTAAATGAATAGCGGCAAGCATCGTTTCTTTTGTATGGTTAAGAAGCTGAATTATAAACCAACCTTTTCAAGTTCACGCTGCATTTGCTGTTGCAATTCGTGTGCTTTCTCAGCAGCAACGGCTGCAAAGTTTTCGGTATGGTCGGCATATATAATGCCACGAGAAGAATTGACAAGTAATCCACACTCGCGCGTCATTCCATACTTACAAACCTCCTCAAGTGAACCACCTTGAGCACCTACACCTGGTACTAACAAGAAATGATGGGGCACAATCTTACGAATGTCTTCAAACAAGCGCCCTTGAGTTGCACCTACTACGTACATCATCTTTTCATCACTTGCCCATTGGCATGAACGACGCAGCACCTTCTCAAATAAGCGTTCGCCCTCTTTATCTTCAGAGAGTTGGAAGTCGTGAGAACCTTTGTTGCTCGTCAATGCCAATAGTATTACCCATTTCCCTTCGTATTGTAAGAAAGGAGTAACACTATCCTCGCCCATGTAAGGAGCTACGGTTAGCGAATCGATGTTCATCTCTTCAAAGAATGAACGTGCATACATGGCTGAGGTATTACCTATATCGCCGCGCTTTGCATCAGCTATAATAAACTGTTCGGGATAGTTTTCCTTAATATACTTCACCGTCTTTTCAAAGGCTGTCCAGCCTTTTAGGCCGAAGCATTCATAAAATGCTAAATTGGGCTTATAGGCTACACAATAAGGAGCTGTAGCATCAATGATAGCCTTATTAAAAGCGAAGATGGGGTCTTCTTCCTTCAACAAATGCTCTGGGATTTTCTTCAAGTCGGTGTCTAAACCAACACAAAGGAAAGAGTGCTTAGCACGAATGTTGTCAATAAGTTGTTGCTTGTTCATTTCGTTGCAATAATTAAGTTGTGCAAACTTACACAAAAAAGTTCATACCTTGTTATGAACGAAAAGGTGTTTTTGGCTTTCTGGTATTTTTTTCCGTAAATATGGTATACGACCTCACAGATTTTGCTTATAAATTTGCACCATAATCATTAAACTTTACATTATGTATTTAGAAAATATCAACACTCCCGCTGACGTTAAGTTGCTTAACGGTGAGCAGTTAAAAGTGTTAGCCACCGAGATTCGACACTACCTCTTACAGAAACTTTCTGCACACGGAGGCCACATCGGCCCTAACTTGGGCATGGTTGAAGCCACTATCGCGCTACACTACGTATTCAACTCACCCGAAGACAAAATCGTGTTCGACGTAAGTCACCAAAGCTATACTCATAAAATGCTTACTGGGCGAAAGAACGCTTTTATCAACGCTAACGAATACGACGAAGTATCGGGATATACCGAACCGACTGAGAGCGAACATGACCACTTTGTGATTGGCCACACCTCTACTTCGGTTAGCTTGGCTTGTGGATTGGCAAAGGGACGTGACCTACAGAACGGTACAGAAAACGTTATAGCTGTTATCGGTGATGGTTCTCTAAGCGGTGGCGAAGCGCTTGAAGGGCTTGACATGGCCGCTGAACTTGATACGAACCTTATCATTGTTGTTAACGACAATCAAATGTCAATTGCTGAAAATCACGGTGGCCTTTATCGCAACCTTCAGCAACTACGCGAAAGCAAAGGAGAGGCTTCATGCAACCTTTTCCGTGCCATGGGACTTGACTACGTTTACGTTGACAATGGTAATGACATTGACGCACTTATCAATGCTTTTAAACAAGTAAAGGACACGAAGCACGCAGTAGTTGTACATATCAATACCTTAAAAGGCAAAGGCTATCGCTTTGCAGAAGAACAAAAAGAGCATTTCCACTGGGGCTTCCCATTTGAATTAGAAACGGGAGAAACGAAAGCTGCCTTTCAGTTCGGTCCTGACTTTGGCAGTCACACGACCAACCTCTTACTCAACGAAATGCAAAAGGATAAATCTGTGGTAGCACTAACTGCTGGCACACCAGGCATTTGGGGGTGGACTCCTGAAATGCGACAAAAAGCCGGCAAGCAATTTGTTGACGTTGGCATAGCAGAAGAAACGGCTGTTGCCATGGCGAGCGCCATTGCAAAGCGTGGTGCCAAGCCTGTGTTCGGTGTACACAGTTCATTTATACAGCGCACCTACGACCAACTGTCGCAAGACCTTTGCATTAACAACAACCCCGCCACAATTATTGTCTTTGGTGGCACGCTTACAGGGCTGAACGATGTGACACACCTTGGTTTCTATGACATCGTGCTCATGAGCAACATTCCGAATATGGTCTATCTGGCTCCAACTTGTAAGGCTGAATACGATGCAATGTTGCTTTGGTCATTGCATCAAACGGAACACCCCGTAACCATTCGCGTACCGAATGTGGCACTCGACGTGACTAACGACACCACTCCCGAAACGAGCTATAGCCAATTGAACCGCTATCAAATGACGCACGAGGGCAAGGACATCGCTATCATCGGTTTGGGTAGCTATTATTCGCTCGCGCAACAAGTCGCCGCAGCTTATATGGAAAAAGGCATTGACGCTACAGTTATCAATCCGCGCTATGCTTCGGGCGTTGACACCGAACTGCTTGAAAGCCTAAAGAAGAATCACCACACAGTCATCATGCTTGAAGACGGACAATTAGACGGTGGTTGGGGCGAAAAGGTGGCTCGCTTTTATGCTGATAGCGACATGCACGTTCGCTGCTATGGTGCACAAAAGGAATTTGTTGACCGTTTTGACTACACCGAATTTCTCAAGCAAAACGGACTTACCGTTGAAAACATCGTGAAATGATAAGACACAGGCATTAAACGAAAAAAGGGACAAAGCATTTACGCTTTATCCCTTTTTTTATATGTTATACTTCAATTACTTCGTCTGAATCAACTGAACGCCCTGACCACCAAATTTAGCAAATTTGGGCAGACGGCCTGGCTGAATAGCAATTGTTGTGTTGTGCATCTTACGAGTAGCAATCTTTCCCTTTGCAGGAGCTGACTCAGTGCCACTTTCACCTGAAGGAGTAGTGAAGCGCAATACCTCTACCTCACCCCATTCGTTATTGGCATTCTTTGCAGCAGCTAAAACTACAGCCTCAGTGTTAGGATCGATTTGATAATCCGTTGTCAGCGGTTCATAGAAGAACCAGTTACTCATTGGCATAGGAGGATCCATTGTTATATCGCTCTTGCAGCCTTCAGGGTCCTTGTCATACACTTTAGCAGTGTACACACCCATACGATAGCAGCTTGACTGATCATTGGGAGTAAAGGTGATAAACTGGCTATACTTTTGCTGGCCTTCCCAATCTGCTAACTTGTAGTCACCCAAAGTTATGCTAACTGTTGCAGCACCTTGGCCACCCTTTACCTTAGTAGTAAGATTGATTGTATCGCAGGGAGCGAAATTTCCCTTTGTGTCCCAAGCTTGAACAAAGATTTGATAATCTGTGCCTGGTTGCATATTTTTCCATGTATCAGTTACAGACTCCCAACCTGTTTCAGGCTTTTCGTGCTTGTAACCCCAACCTTGTACCATTTCAGAGAAGTTGCTATAACCCATCATCGGTGCCCATTGCACATACTGCTGCTGAATAGAACCCTTTTCGCCTGATAAAGTAGCATAGCCAGCTACATCATCATTGGCCAATGAAGTAAGCGAGAAGGTACGGTCTTGAATATCAGACAATTCTGTCGTTACTTTAGGATCGCCTACCAACACAGAAGGAAGTGTTGTAAACTCAGCACGGCTTACAGCACAAGGTGTGCCATAAGAGTCATAACCAACGGCAACGGCAACATAATCGGTAGCCCCCTTCGCACCAAAGTCAGATAATTTAACCTCACCTGACGTAAAGTCTTGGTTATAAGTAGATTTCGTATTTGTATCAATATACCAAACCAACTGTTCGTCAGACATCATGCCTGCTCTTGTCTTGGTGAGAATGTCGAACTTAAAAGACAGAGCATAAGCGTTACGAGTGGCGGTGAAAACCACTTTATCCTGATCTACACTGTTCACAGAAAGGTCGACAGCAGCCTCACCTGCAGCTTGAGGGAATGTTACTGACTGAATGCGATCGACAGCGTATGAAGTTGTTTGACCTATGCTATTGGTCACAACCATACGATCGTTTGACAATGTTTGGGCTGAAGCGCCACCAGCCACAAGTGCTGAAAGAAGGGTAACGTATAATTTTTTCATAAATAGATTGCAATTTAACGATAAGCGTACATGTTATTCTTACATGCAGTCATCTTTCTTGTTAACGTAATAGTGTTTTATTTTGAGAACTTGGCCACTTTGTTACCGACCTTAACTACATAAACTCCTGGAGTTAGTGTCGAAATGTTAATGTCTGCCCCACTCCACGCAGGTTGTTGCTTAACAATTTGACCTGTAGTCGTAAAGATTGTAAGCGTTGAAGGTTCACCAACTCCTGTTACGTGCAAACTTTGACCAACAACTGTTGCTTTAAAGTTGCCCGCTTTATCAGCAGTTACGGCATTGATACCGTCAGTGACACTTTCAAAAGTGATTGATGTAATGTTTTTTAGGTCGAACGTTTTTAAGGTTGTACCCTCTTCGGTGCCACCGAAGTTGATTTGGCTGTTCAAGAAGGTAGCTGAACCTAACTGGCTCAACGCACACTTCCAAGGCTGTTCGCTATCTGCAAGTGTTACCACCATTTGCTTTTGGGCTTTGGCTATACTGCCAAAAGCAAAAGCGCAAAGAGCAACGCCAATGAGTTTTTGTGTTTTCTTCATAAACAAATAGGTGTTACTTAGGTTGTCAACTTTTGTAATCAAGATTATATTACTTTTTTTAAAAAGAAACCGAAGAAACCATTTGCTCTGACAAGCTTTCAATAGCTCTCTTCAATTACTTTTTGTTAGTTTTACAACTGATTACACGACAAAAGTACACATAATATTTATAACAGCAAATCTTTTGTAAGAAAAAATTCAATTATTTTTGTTTAGTG
>ERZ1034980.1550-NODE-1550-length-13477-cov-19.874385_pt1 | contig 13477 bp, 12 predicted proteins | sample MGYA00520622_ERZ1034980 | MGnify/ENA primary metagenome ERZ1034980 (study PRJEB33766, sample SAMN09781791) | gut metagenome | biome: gut microbiome | host: Homo sapiens | place: Madagascar | study: EMG produced TPA metagenomics assembly of the PRJNA485056 data... | reverse complement strand
GCACCGTAGCGGTACCGGGCTCGGCAAATCTCTGGTGCCCCCGGGCGGATTCGAACCGTCGACACCCGCTTTAGGAGATATGATTTAATGCTACCCCCTACCATTCATCAAGCATCATTGAACATCATATAACCGCAGATAAACATAGCAGTTTGTGTCTTTTGCCTCCGGTAGCTGCGCCTATGCTTTTACAAACATATTACTAACGGCTTTAGCTAAACTGCACTCAATGAATTGTTGAAAACTATTCAAAGAAACGGAGTGCAAAGATGTCAGAACAGCCACTAATTAGCGGAAGAGGCACGTGTTGGAAAGACAAGAGATCACCTAACACCTATCGCTATTATTTTTCCCTTGGAGTCAAGGACCCTAAGACAGGGCGCTACAAACGATCCCCAACTTATACGGTTCGTTGCAAGACTAAAACAGAAGCTAAGGCTGCAATGCAGGCTAAGCTGGCTGAAATCAACTCCTCTGGCACGATCACTAAAACTAAAAAGCCCACTTTGCTTGCGTCCTACTGCTGGGCCTTTCATGAAAATAGGGACACCGAGCTTGCGCCAACGAGCTATGAAAGAGAAGCGTACGATTGCAGGCATATCGAAGACCTATTCGGTGCGTTTCAGACAATTGAGGGGCTAACTCCCGATCTAATCGAAGAAGCATATGCCGAAGCTCGTCGTACGGGAAAATACAAACCATCAGAGCTTGTACGAATCAATTCGAAACTGCGTCAGATTCTGTCGAATGCAGTCGCAAAGAGAATAATTGACCGAAACCCCTGCGCTACCGTTCATGTTCGCAGACCACGCAACAAAAGAGAATCACTGACAATTGACCAAGTAGCTACCCTATGCACACATCTTCAACACATTGAGCTCACCGCCGAAGCTGTTGGTACGCTAGTACTAGTGTATACGGGTATGCGGAAAGGCGAGATGCTGGGCCTCGAATGGCGCGATTGGGACCCTGCCAATAAAACCTTGAAAATTGACAGGCAGTACACCAACGACCATGAACTGAGGGCACCCAAGTCACAAGAAAGCCAACGCAAAATCCCCGTTGGAGAAACCTTGGCCGAACGTCTTCAATCATGGTCAGCCATACAAAAAGAGCTCCTGGCCTCTCTGGGGCTGTCCCAGACTGGCAGCACTCCCATCATTAGCGATATTGCTGTCAAGCAGGGGGTCCCTACTGTCTGTCACATGAAAAACTACATCTTCAACCATTGGTTTCGCGATTTCGCAGTTAGCTGCAATCTTGGAATCTATGAGCCGAACAATTCGACTGGCGGAAAACTATATAAGGGCATCTGCCCGCATCAGCTCAGGCATTGTGTAAGCACTTTTATGCTGGCGAACGGATCGGACGTTAGAAGCGTGCAAGGTATTCTTGGCCACGCGGACCCCAATATCACGCTCAAAACGTATACAAGCCTCGTTCAACAATCAGAAATAAAAGCAGTTAAAGGCTACGAAGACTTAATCAATGCCTATATACAGAGAAACGAGCAATAGTATGTTTTTCATTCATCATTTCGTCCATAATATTACGGTACTATAATATCATTTCCGCAGGTAGATGCTTTATTTGATTGACATTTAATAGGTTTTATTACATTCTAAAGCTGTCAGATGGCTACGCATGTAGTCATAAAAACCGGCCCCCCAAGTGCTTATGAACCTGGTAAGTCTTACAAGCACAGGGAGGGCCCTCATTGAAAGGATAGCTCATCATGGCTACTCCAAAGATTAGCACTCAGGCGTCCACACCGACTTTCCCCACTGGTGCCGCTCAGTGCGATCGGCTGCTCCGCGTTAACGATATCCGTGAAATCACTGGCTGGAGCGAAAACACCGCACGCAAGTTTATGCGTGAGTCCGGCAAGCTAATCCAAATCCATCGTTCGAATTACATGTTTGAAAGCTCGTTCTATGAGCTTTTCAAGCAGCTCGAAGGTCGTACCGCCCACTTTGACTAGGCGATAAACATGAGCGAGCTGCCGTCGATTTCTGACAAATTTAACGATGATGTTAATGGGCAACGAGAGATTGAAAGAAAAATGGATATCACTAATTTTATTGCAGTGCCCGAGTGGGCGTGCTGCGCCACCACCGTCGCTGCCGAGCGCCTCATCCTCGGCCTTGTATGGAAGCTTGGAAAGCCGTCCAAAAACAAAAAAGCCATGGGCTTTTGTGCGAAAAGCAAATGGATTGAGGAGCGCTACCATTTGAGTAAGAACACGATCTCCCGAGCCTACACCTCTTTGAAGGATAAGGGGTACATTCAAAAAGTGGGTGATGGCAGCTGGATGCTTAATTACGCTGCAATCTACCGCGCTGCCATCGAAAACGGCTGGGAGCCCCCGAAATCTTAAGCCCACAAACCGACTATCGAGGTCGAGGTCGTGGGAGTCGGCCACCGTCAGGGTGCCCGCAAGACATGCCGCGGATGTAAAATGAAACAGGGTCGAACCGAAACAGTTCCCGGACAATTGGCGTCCGGCCAGACACTTCGCTTCGGCCCTTTTTCATGCCCGCATCTAAGACAATCCCGTAATCATTCTCGACATCTTTAGCGCCATCACTCTCCCGCCACCAACACGTCGTAGGTGCTATTTTCAACGAATCGATACGGCCGTCCATTCACGGTCTTTAAGTCACGTGATACCATGAAAATGTGCGGTATTCAGTTAACCTAAAACTGCGACAAGACACCGACTCTGAGACGCCTTTTAGAACTCACTGATTGCAAGACGACTACAAATCAACAGCGGCAGCGTATTTGTTCCCAGCCGTACGGCATGGCGAAGCCATGCCCTTTGTTGATTGGAGTGCCGCATGATGGCAGACAACCCGAACGAGAAGAAAATCAGCGAGACGCCCAGCATGAAGTCCGTCCTCGATGAGGCCGCCGAGCGGATCGAGGCGACGTGGCGGCAGAAGCTTCTGCGCGAGACTGCCGACCTCAAGACCGAGAACGCGCTGCTCATGGCCCAGGTGGATGAATTCAGCCGCAAGCTCGCCGAGGCGACGGATCGGAATGAAAAGATTGAGGCCGACTGCAATGAGTGGATTGCCTTTATAGAGGAGAAGTTCGAACTCGATACCGCGAACCTCGAACTCAAGAACAACGAGCTCCACGCCGCGAGCGTCAGATATCTCGCCGATGCCAGGGAGCTCGACAGGCAGGTCGTCCAGCTCCACGCTGAGGCTGAGGCCATGGTCGATGAGATCGAGTGCCTGCGCGGCGAGCGTGACGCCGCGCTGAAAGCCCAGGCCGACACACTCCTGGCCCAGCGCGACCTGATGGCCGAGGTCGCCGCCCTCAAGGACCGCCTTGCCGCCTCCGAGCAGCGTGCGGCCGTGGCCGAGGCCAAGATCGAGGTCATGACCCAGATGAAGGGCGAGTAGGCCGCATAGCATCTAATTTTCTAGAAACCCTCTAGAGCATTTCTAGAGGGTTTCTAGAGCCGGGCGCAGCATTTTCAATCGGCACGATGTCTCGGTAGATAAGGCGGTGCCTGTCGTCGCGCCATTCGTCGCCGTGGTAGTGACCGAAGAACCAGGCACGGTAGCCGAGCCGGCAGTCGAGCTCGGCAAGGAAGGTTTGCAGCGGATCCCCGCGGTACTCACGTCCGCGCTCGCGGCACAGCCCCTCAGCAAGGACGGCCGGCGCCTCGTGAGTCACAACGTAGTCGACCTTCCAGCCCACGCGGTCGAGCGAGGCGCGGCAGTGATCCATCTCTTCCTCGCTCGGCATCTCCTCGGGCCACCAGCTCCTCCCTTCCCTGCGATACTGCCTGTCGTTGCTCGCGGCACCGCCCATGGCAAGGACCGTGAGCCCATCGATGCCGAACACCTCTCCACGCATCAGGTGCAGCACGCGCGGTCGCACCTTATGGACGAGCCCACCGTTCCACTCCCGTACCGGCAGATTAACCAAGGCGTGATGGTTCTCATGGTTGCCGTCTACGAAACACGTGGTCCACGGCTTCAACTCAAACCAGTCGAGCCAGTATTTCTCGGCGTTGGATCCATCCCAGACAAAGCCGAAGTCGCCGGCAACGATCACCACGTCATCGCGCGTCAGGGTCCGACCCAGCGGCCAATTCTTGAAGGCAAACCGGCTGGACCCGTACTCGGCCCTGCCGTGCACGTCGCCCGTCACATAGACCGTCATCAGTACGCACCCCATGGCAGGATTTTGCCCCCGAGCCTCACGATCCGGTCGTACAGCACCGTGTGCCGTTCGTCCGGATTGCCGTCTCGGTGAAAATGGCCGTAATACCAGCGCTTGTAGTCCAGGCGATTCTCGAGCTCGTCGAGGAATTCGGTCAGCCGGTCCACATCAGGGCGCTCCCAGCCTGGGTCCGGGTAGAGCGTCGGCGAGAGCATGCGCGTCGAGCAGGTATGGGTGATGACGCAGTCGACCTTCCAGCCGACTTCGTCGAGCTTTGTCCGCGCGGTATCGAAATCGCGCTCGTCCGGGAGCTCCTGAGGCCACCAGCTGGAATAGGGTACGCGGTATTCCCTGTCCACGCTCGTGGCACCGCCCATGGTGAAGACCGTCGAGCCGTCGAGCTCGAAGACCCCGCCGCGCGTCAGGTGCCGAATGGGCGAGGTGTCCGACAGGCGCTGCGTCAGCCCGCCATGCCACGGCTCCATGGGGCGCTCCTCCCAGTGATCGAAGCGCTCGTGGTTGCCGTCGACGAAGAGAACCGTGTAGGGGCGCGACTCCAGCCAGGCGATGTCGGCGCATTCCTCGGCAGAAAAGTCCCACGGAAAGCCAAAGTCACCGGCAACGATGAGATAGTCGTCGCTGGTAAGACTATCCCCAAGCTCCCAGTCGCGGAGCTTTTGCATGTCGAGTCCACCGTGGATGTCGCCTGTCACATAGACCGTCATCGGATCGCCTCTTTCCGCTTGTACACCGCCAGCTCGCGCTCGACCTGCCTGTCGCCGGTCTCGTTGACCCACCAGGGCCATTTCACCCGGCCGCATGGCTCTTCCGCTCCGGCGAACCATTCCCTCAGCTCGTCGAGACTCACCGGGGAGTGCCCGTTGGCATCGCAACCGACGTCGTAGCGCAGAAGGCCCTGCTTGCGGTTGAACTCGTTGTACGCGCCGCCGCTGCTGTGGATGTGCCCGTGGAGGTGCCACGATCCATGGTTCATGCCCTGCCAGTCGGCCATGGGGTAATGACACAGGACGATCTTCTGCCCGTCGATCTTGAGCACGCAGATCGGCGGCTCCACGGTGAACGCGCCCGCGACCGCCGGCTGGGTCCAGTCCTTGTCGTGGTTTCCCGGGACGAGGTGGATACGTCTACAGGCGATCCGCTTGCGCAGCCCATAGGCGTCCTGGGCGGTCATCTTGAATGAGAAATCCCCCAGGATGTAGAGCTCGTCGTCCACGGCAACCTTGCCGTTGATGTTGTCGACGATGGCGTCGTTCATCTGCCAAATCGTCTCCCACGGGCGGTCGGTGAACTTCAAGACGTTCTCATGCCCGAAATGGGTATCGCTGGTAAACCAGATCATATTTATGTCTCCTTTTATCGCTAAAAAACATTCTCCTTCGAGGTCAGGAGACGTATTTTGAGCGACATGAGGTGCATATCCCTCATGTTCCAAGCTCCAATCTGTCGGATTTGCCCGGATAAAAGTCTAAGGCTTCGATATCAGGCACAATTTGATTTTTGAAATATGGACGAATTCCTCGTCAGGAGGGTAGAATGGTGCCGACGGCAGCCCAAGTTGTAGTGAGCTGGGCAGAGCCGTTGCTTAACGAAGTTGGGTCATCGTCTTATCGACGGTGACCTTTCTTTTTGGGCTTCGAGCCCTGCTTGAGTGCCTTGGAAAGGCCGACAAGGGCCGTGAGGAGCGAGACCATAGCGGTCAGGAGCTTCACGGACTCAGTGAAATCGGTCATGGGCATCACCTCCCATCGGATGGAGGGCTCTGCCCGGCACGAGAACTGCCGCCAGCAAGGACGATTCTATCAGAGTGGCTGACTCCCGCCGATCAATTCATACTCCTCACCCTCGCCGAATTGCGAGCATGAAAGAATCGGCACTGGATGGCAGCGCGCTAGGGCACTGACGATAGGCTTTCCAAAACTAGCGAGGCGTGTCTCCGCGCGAGTAGTCACCGCGATCGACGACGCGATCGTCCATCTGTCGCGACGCGGCGTTACCGCCGTGCGCCTGGCCTGCGGCGCGGACACGGTCGTCGCCGGTATCGGGGACGGCGCCGGCGTAACGGTTGCGAATCTCCCTTGCGTAACCGCGACGCGCAAGAAGCTCATCGCGTACGGCGGGATTTTCGAGCAGGTCTTCGTCACACTTCGGTGCAATGAATTTAGGGAACGGATTGTAGGCGACACCTTTGCTCGCTTTCGCCTGTTCGACCCACGCCGAATACGCTTTCTTAAGACGTTGGATGTAAATCTCGCAGCGCTTCTCATAAGGAAGGGCTCGCTCGGCTTCCAGCACGTTATTTTTGGAGGCCGCATCAAGTTCCTTGACCGCGAAGCGCCCGTCAAGACGAGTCAGGTTGAAGGTACATTTCGGATTGCCGGCCTCTTTGATATCGAGATCCGTCGCATAGATTCGATTGTTCTTGATGAAAATATCTACGCCCCACGATGCAAGTAGTTTTTTGAACTGCTCCATGTTCTTCGGGTGGTAATCATTGATCGCAATATGGATCAGTTCGCGCAGATTGTTTTTGTAACTGTACTCTCCCCGATCGACAATCTCCTTTTCCGTGTCGCGCGGCTGGCGGTCGCGAATCTTCGAATTCTTCTTTCCCTTTTCTAGCTGAGCGAGATTCCAATCCTTATCGAGTTCGCGGACCCACGAGGCGCGTTCGTATTTCCCACGGCGTCCGCCAATCTCGCATCGTTTGCCTGTTAACAAATCGGTGCGGTTAATCGCCATGTGCACTGCGTAGCGTTTTCCCGCCTTATCGCTTTCCTCATGCAACGCGAGAATCACTTGTTGATGCGGATAGTGCTTCGCAAGCCATTGCTCCGCGTAGGCCAAACATGCATCGGGGGTCATCTTGCCTCCGTTGCATGAGCATTCTTCGGGGAGGAAAGCGAGGATCTGATGTAGCATGATTACGTTTTTGACTCCGGCTCTCGACGGTTTGTCGTGATGGAAAACCTTTCTGGTTCTATCCATTTTCGAAAACCAGCGGTCGCTCCATTCGATGTTCCAGCCACCACGCACAATCGCATCTTTTCCGTTGATGTATTTACGGACATTCTTTGCGTAGCGCTCACTCGATATGCTTTTCTGCTTAATGACGGTCATTTTGATCACCGCCGACGAAATAGCGCTTTTCAAGCTCGTCGATAAAACGGTCTAGCTTACGCCCAACTTGATAGACCTTCTCAAGCGTTCGGAAAACAGCTTTCTCGTTGTACGTGGGAAGCCCCTGGGCGTTCACGAAGTACATCAGCTGATTGAGGTTTGTTCCTTCCTTCAAAAGCTCGTGATAAACCTTGTCAATCGACGCCCGATCGACATCGATTTTCTCGACCTTCCCTTTGAGCAGTACGCGACGAGCATACGAACTGACAGTCATATCGAGGGAATCAGCATTGCTTTCGATTTTCTTTTTTTCTTCCGGCGAGACCCGGACGTGAATGTCATCGGTTCGGAATTTCTGGTCAGCGATTTCCGCATGACCAAAATCGATATCGAGATCGTCGGCATTGCACAACACGAAGCGTATGAGTTCCGCCTCGCTCATCTCATGTCGCTTTGCGATTGCAGCGATGGCTTTCTTCTCAACATCGGAAAGAGACGCCTTGACGGTGTGTGGGCGGAGCCTGCTCATGATTCTTCCTCCGGAAAACGAATCAGCGATCGGAGGGGCCTCCGATCAAAACCTGCTATGCGATTCGCTTTCCTTTTGATGAGGAACGGCTGGCGTCGTTCCAAAAATGAAGAATCGTCTCCGCGATTCTTCATCGCGAAGTTTCAACTTCACGATAACCTTATCGCCGTAGCAATCGATAAGCAAGGTCTGTGGCGTGGCATTTTTGGGGTCCGAATGGGCCCACAAAAATGCCACCCACAGTCATCTTGCAATCGTCGGAACGGCGATTGGGCGGAGCGGAGCGTAGACACGAAATGAGAGGCCTCGTTTCGAGCGAAAGGCTTCGCGGTGTCGTAGCGTCAGCGGAGACCGCGAGCGGAAGCGAGCTTTTAACGCAAAGGATGCTGAGTGTTGAAAGTTCGCTGTAGCGAGAGCGGAGCGGTAATGCGAACGCGGGGGATGCCGAGCATTTGAAGTACCGCGCAGCGGGCTTCGGGCGAGGGTTGAAGCAAGTCGAGGAAAGGTCCCACCGATTTGCGAAAGGTTTTGCCCGGAGCATCCGGCACAGCCGGATTCTTTGGGAACGGCCTCTCGTTTGATTGCTTTCCTATCGTTTACTCCCAGACTGGGCGTTTAAAAAAGGCGGCCGAAACCGGCCGCCCGCAAATAAATATGTATTCACCGAACGGAAGAGAAGAGGAACGATGCACATTACTCCCAATGGCCGGCGACGTCGACAACCCAATGCTGTCCCGTAGCCTGCTGCTCATAATGTCCCTGGTCCTCAGAGGTGGTATACGAATCATTGATTGCAGAACCACCGTTAGGATGCTGCGCATCGCCAAAAGTAGCGTGGGCGTGAGCGTCCATTTCGGCTGCAGATCCAAATGTCGCACGGCATGCGCTGCAAATCCAGCGTTCATGACGCGTATACACTACATTCGGCACCCAGACCTGGCTGTAATCAGTCTCCCAGTAGCCCTGCTCGGGAATCCACTTCTTCTGACTACCGCCGTTGGAAGAGGAATTGTTGCCGCCGGAACCCTGCGAATTGCCGGAATTCTGGTTTGACTTGGAAGAATCGCCCTTATTGTCAGACTTCGACGAGTCGGAAGACTTGTTATCCTCCTTCTTGGAGTCATCGGACTTCTGGTCCTTGCCGTCGGATTCTTTCTTCTCCTCGGTCTTGGTTCCAGAGGCTTGCGCCGCCTTTTCTTCACTTGGTTTCTTTTTATCTTTATTCTTCACCGCCGTGGCGGCCCTTTCCGTAGAGCCGCTTTCTTGCTTTGCAACGCTGGCACATCCAAGTTGAGGTGTCATGAGGCATACCAGAAACGCAACGATAATAGCCTTTGTTCTCACACCGATCTCCCTATCCATGAAGCCGAGCGTTGACAACTGGCCGGTGTCCAACGCCCGGTTCGCTTTTACATTTGCTCGCGGCGCTTCTTTCGATCGAGGAAGACGCCGGCTGCCACGAGAACGGTACCGCCGATGGCGAACGTCTCGCCGATGAGTCCCACGCGGTCGCCGGTCTGGGCGAGGCTGCCGGGCTGGGTGGTCTCCGTGCCGGCAAGGTGCTTCGGGCTGTATGCCGCCTGCTGCTTTGCGGCCTCCTCCTGACGGGCGATCTCATCGGAAAGCTCCTGCTCCGCCGCGATGCGGTCGGACTTCGCCTGCTCATAGGCGGCGAGTGCCGCATCATAGCCGGTCTGGAGCCCGTCCACCACGGCCTGCTTCTCGTCCAGGATGGCCTTGGCGGGCGCGACCTTGGCACGTGCCTCGACTGCTGCGGCGAAAAGCGCGTTGAGGGCGTCATCCGCGTTCGCGTCATGGCCGGAGGCGAGCGCCGCGCCGGCATCGATGGAGTTCAGCTTCGCCAGCTTGGCGTCTGCCTGTGCCTTCGCCTGCTCGGTGGCGGAGACCAGGGACTCGGCGGCGATGGCGTCAGCCTTTGCGGAGTCGAGCGCGGCCTTGGTGTTATTGACGGCCTTTACTGCATCCTGCTCGCGCTGCTGCGCCTCTGCGAGCTTCGCGGCAAGACCGGTGAGGATGTCGAGGTTCGACTGTGCGTCCTCGAGATCGGTCTGGGAGCCGGTGAGCTTGTCGGCAGCAACGCCGGTGTCGGCCTTTGCGGCATCGACGGCACGCTGGGCATCCGCGAGGGCGCTTGCGGTGGTATCCGCTTTTTGCTTGGCGGCGGCGAGGACCGCCGCCTTCTCGGTCTGATCGGCTGCCGCCGCGTCATAGACGCTCTTTGCGGCATCGAGCGCCTTCTTGGCGTCGGCGACGTCCTGGAAGAACTTCGCGAGGTCGGCGTTCGCATCCGTAACGTCCTGCTGCTTGGATGCGGTGTCCGCCTTGGCGGAGTCCAGCTTGGACTGTGCGGTCGTTACGGCTGCGTTGGCGGCATCAAAGGCGACCTGCTTCTGCTGGACGGCCGACTTTGCCGTATCGACTGCCGCGTTGGCGGCATCGAGGTCCGATTTCGCCGCAACCAGCTCGGTCTGGGCATCCGTGACGCCCTGCTGCTTGGCGGCGACATCAGCCTTTGCGGCATCGACGGCACGATGGGCATCGGTGATGCCCCGCTTCGCGGCATCGACACCTGCCTGTGCGGAATCCGCTGCGACCTGCTTCTGCTGGGCGGTTGCGGCGGCGTCGGTGGCTGCCTGCTGCTTGGCTGCGAGATCGGCCTTGGCTTCGTCGAGTGCGCTCTTGGCGTTCTTCAGGCCGTTGATGTAGGAGGTCAGCTTTTGCTCGTACTCGTCGACGGAGATGGGGTTCATGTTCCAACCGGAACCGGACCAGCCGGAGATCTCTGCTGTGTAGCACTGCGTCTGAAGCCCGGACATGGTGCCCTTGGTGCAGGTTGCCATTCCCATAACGGCGAGTTCGGGATTGATGATGTTCATGTAATGGCCGACGGTGCCGCTGCTGCCGTTCTCCCAGTGGCAGTTGTCTGCAACCCAATGGTTGATTGCGACACCGTTCTTTGCATAGAAATCATAGGCATCCTTGCCTACAAGACCGGTGACTCCATAAAGGGCCTCCGTTGCCTTGTCGAAAAAGCCCTTCTCCTGCTCGATCCACTGCCCACTCGGATCGATTCCGTAATTCCATGCCAGGTTTTCGGCAAAATCATATTGACGGGCATGATCGAGCACAGTGTCACTGTAGTTGGCATCCGCAATGGCACCGGCGATGAGCTTGTAGGTGACCTGGAGCTCGGACAGGCCGACCGACTTGCGGTAGTCGTTGATGGACTTCATCCACCTGATCGCATTGAGCATGTTATCAAGGGACGTGGCGTCCTTGGAGTTGCCGACTTCGGTCTTTCCGGCATATTTGGCGTTCAGGATGATGTTGACTGCGTCATCGGCACCCATGGCACGGAAGAAGCCGATGGCTCCCTGCTTGAGCTGCGCGTCGGCGGTATCGAGTTTCGCCTGTGCCTCGTCGACCTTCTGCTGGGCGGCGGTCACGGCGGCGTCTGCGGTATCCTTTGCGGTCTTGGCGTTCGCGAGCTCTTCGTCGGCGGCTGCCTTGGCGGACTCGGCGTCCTTGACGGCCCGCTTCGCTGCATCCAGCTTGGCGATGGCGCCGGCGTTCGCCTGCTTGGCCGCATCGAGGTCGGCGTTGGCGGCATCGAGTTTGAATTGGGCGTCGTTCACACCGGACGAGGCATCGAGTGCGGACTGCTGCTTCGCGGAGAGGGACGCCTGGGCATCATTCAGCTCGCTCTGTGCCGTCGCTGCGGCGGATTGCGCCTGCTCGAGCTCGGACTCGCACTGGGACTGCACCGCTCGTGCGGCAACGAGGGCTGCCTCCGCGTCCGCGACCTTCTGCTTCGCGGCTTCGTACTCAGGACCGCTGGCGCCTGCCTCCGCTGCGGCGAGGTCGGCTTTCGCTTGTTCGTAGGCGGCACTGGCGGCTGCGGCCTTCGCATCCGCCGTGTCCTTGTTCTGCTGGGCTGCGGCGAGGACGGTATCTGCGGAATCCTTTGCAGACTGGGCCGCGACCAGCTTGGACTGGGCATCGGCAAGCGTCGCGTTGGCGCGGTCGAGCTCGACCTGTGCCTTGCTCACGGCATCTTGAGCGTCGCGCACGGCCTGCTCGGCGGCACTGATTGCCTCCGGGGTGGCGCTTACGGCATCTGCCTTGGCTTTATCGAGGGTATCCTGGGCATCCTGGGCCGCCTTGAGGGCGGACTGGTACGCTTCGTCCTTCTTGGATGCATCCGCCTTGGCGTCTGCGAGACCCGCCTTCGCCTGCTCGAGGTCCTTGCCGGCGGCATCGGCGGCGTCCTTGCCCTCAGCGACCTGACGGGCGTACTCGTCCATCGCCGCACGGTCGGCTGCCGTGCCGGCGCTGACCGCCGAATCATAGGATGCCTTGGCCTGGTCGCGGGCGGAAGCCGCCTCGTTGTAGGGACCGGCGGCCTCATCGTAGGATGCCTTGGCGGCGTCCTCCTTCGCCTTCGCCTCGTCGACTGCCTTCTGCAGGTCCGCGATGGTCTGTGCGGCGGATTTTGCGCCGGTACCGGATGCCGCACCGGCGTGGGCGGCGATCGGCGACATCACGGCGGGGTGCTGCGTGGTCCCGTCACCGGTCTGGGCGAATGCCGTGAACGGTGAGATGAGGCTCGATCCGGTCATGGCGGCCATGGTCGCCGCGGTGACGGTCAGACGCGCGATTCCCTTCGGAGTGTGAATCTTTTTGCTTGGCAGTGCGGCGAAGTGGTCGCCGCCGGCAGCGAAGTGCTTTCCCTGAGTCATTGTGCTGTTCCATTCCTTTTCCGTGCCCTATCCGACTGGGCATCAGAGCTCTTTCCAATAAGGATAATTATGCGCCTTAACTGGGATTGTTGTATATAGTCCGTTGGCATAAATACAACAATCCATGACTCTTTTTGTCATGGATATCTCGCCGCTACAACAATCCTTTGGTCTACGGTGCAAAGAACTCAGATCAGAGTCTGGTTACTCACAAGAGCAATTTGCGAACCGCATTGACATGGACAGGTCTTACTATGCCTCGATAGAGGTCGGACGAAGAAATGTCAGTCTTTCTAACCTCTCTAAAATTGCCAATGGATTCAACATATCAATTGCTGCACTTATGACTGGTGTCAGCGATAAAACGGATTAGTCCATCATCATCAGCGAACGCAGTGAGCGTATCAATCGACGGCGTAGCCGGCGGCAAGGTCACGGCACGTGACCGCGCAGCGAGCTTTGCGAGCGAAGGGGACGGCATCGCCGTCCCTATTTCTTTATATTATATTTCTCTATTAATTGGTCTCACCAAAATGGGTATAGCACAAGCTTCTGAACAGGCGTTTTTATCAAAAACTCAAAGCAGTCGAATCATCAAAATGGTGATATTTTTTACCCAAAATGAGGAAGCGCTTCACCAAAATGGAACCGACTAACGGCTGTTGAAAACTTTTTATCCCCAAAATGGTGATTTCCTGTTTTCAGTGGAAAACTCGGTAAGTTAAATAATTTACTTACCAGATTTACAAACAAAAGCAGTTCTTAGCCCAAAAACCAGAACAGGTCAGAAGCAAAAATAACTCCTGACCTGCGATTTCTCTGGTGCCCCCGGGCGGATTCGAACCGTCGACACCCGCTTTAGGAGAGC
>ERZ1034980.1548-NODE-1548-length-13512-cov-11.078026_pt1 | contig 13512 bp, 13 predicted proteins | sample MGYA00520622_ERZ1034980 | MGnify/ENA primary metagenome ERZ1034980 (study PRJEB33766, sample SAMN09781791) | gut metagenome | biome: gut microbiome | host: Homo sapiens | place: Madagascar | study: EMG produced TPA metagenomics assembly of the PRJNA485056 data... | reverse complement strand
AAATTATTTTATTTAGATTACTTTGCAAGAGCTGCCTTAGCTGCCTCAGCAACCTTAGCGAAACCAGCTGCATCGTTAACAGCCATCTCTGAAAGAACCTTTCTGTTAAGGTCGATACCTGCAACCTTAAGACCGTGCATAAGATTGCTGTATGAAAGACCATTGATTCTTGCAGCAGCGTTGATTCTTACGATCCAAAGCTTTCTGAAGTCTCTCTTTCTCTGCTTTCTACCCTTGTAGCTTTCTGCAAGAGCTCTCTTTACAGACTGCTTAGCAATTCTGTACTGCTTAGATCTTGCGCCCATGTAACCCTTAGCGAGCTTTAAAATTCTTCTGTGCTTCTTCTTAGCATTAAGTCCACCCTTAATTCTTGCCATTTTAATATTCCTCCTAAACTATAACTCTTATACGATCTCTTTTTAAAACTGTAAATTAAAGATATGGTAAAATCTTCTTCATTACCTGTTCGTTTGTCTTATCTGTCATTGTTACTGTTCTAAGATCTCTCTTTCTCTTTGAGCTCTTCTTAGTAAGGATATGGCTCTTGTTAGCCTTCATTCTCTTAAGCTTTCCTGTTCCAGTAACTTTAAAACGCTTTGCTGCTGCTCTGTTTGTTTTCATCTTTGGCATGATACAAATCTCCTTTTAAACGATTATTTTTTTTCTGTTAAGAACATTGACATTGTTCTGCCTTCCATCTTAGGCGCCTTTTCGATAACGGCAATATCTTCAAGCTCCTTGGCGAAGTCTGTAAGCACATGCATACTTCCTTCTGTATGAGCTATCTCTCTGCCTCGGAATCTCATCGAAACCTTAACCTTGCTACCCTTTTCGATAAACTTTCTTGCTGCGTTAATCTTAGTATTAAGGTCGTTAGTATCGATATTAGGAGAAAATCTGATCTCCTTAATGTCAATGACTTTCTGTTTCTTTCGCGCTTCCTTTTCTTTTCTTGCAAGCTCGTATCTGTACTTACCGTAGTCGATAAGTTTACAAACCGGTGGCTTAGCTGAAGGAGCGACTTTAACAAGATCAACATCTGCTTCTCTTGCAAGCTCGAGAGCTTCTTTTACTGACATGATACCAAGCTGTTCGCCATCTGCACCGATAACACGAACTTCTTTGTCTCGTATCTGTTCATTAATAAATAAGTCGCTGATAATTATACCTCCTATAATTATGCAAAAAGTTAGAGCATTCTCTCACAAATGGTATTTCTCAATGGGCAAAAAAAATGGAACCCATTAAGGGTTCCACTTGTCTAAGATCTTATATATATGACGGAACACCGTCAGTACTAATTATCTTATTCATTACCCAAGCCGACGAAACGCCTTAGGTGAGAGTGGTAACCCTGCTTATTGTTTAACAACTTTAGTATAATAACATATATGAAATATGTAGTCAACACATTATCTCAATCAATTATTGCTTTCAGAATCTTACTCTTCCTTTGTCTCGTCAACAACAGGAGCTGCTTTAAGCTCGTCGCTGATTTTGATTTTATTAACCTGATTGCTTACAAGAGTATTTGAAATTTCGAACTTATCAACATCGAAGTCTTCAATCTTATTTGTGTTTGAATTCTTGCTGTTGTACTCGTTAACCTTTGCCTTAAGACCTTCCTTAAGATCAAGAATTGTTCCCTCAAGCTTCTTTGTATCCATATTGAAGTAATATGTTATTTTAACTGATACATTATCAATATCTACGCCTGATAAATTCTTTGTTGCATCTACAATGTACTTCTTAACAGAAGGATCCATTTCTGATACAGTCATATATCTTTCAACAAGTTCACATGATGCTTCATTGAACTTTTCCTTATTATCCTTAAGCAATAAGTCTCCGGTCTTTGTCTTGGTTGATGTCTGGAAGTAGTCTGTTGTCTTATATATTCTTCTTACGAAGCTTAAGTTGTCAGCTGTACTTCCTGTTCCTTCATATACATCAATCTTTTCTGCATCATCAGCATTTCCAACAATATATGTTTCTGTATATGTATTAGTATTGTTGATCTTATCTTCTACATGATCTGAGCTTTTAATTCTGCTTTCCTGAATAGAATCATCATAGTAAAGATAGTAGTCACCGGAAATTGAAATATCAACATTCTTTGACTCTCCACCCTGAGTTCCCTCAAACTGAATTGTTCCAGCGATAGATCTCTGAGCTGACTCTGAAGTACTGTTAGCCGTGAAATACTCCTTAATTCTGTTTTCTTCCTCGCCCGTATTCTTATTACATCCTGTCAATGTCACTGCAGATGCAGCAAGAATTCCGCCAATTAAAAATATTTTCTTCATAACACTTTTTCCCCGTTATATCTGTTATAAATGTTAAATATAATGTACCAATATAATATCTATATTATGTCGATAAAATATTATTCTTCTTCAAGCTTAAGAACACTCATGAATGCCTTCTGAGGAATCTGTACCTTACCAATCTGTCTCATACGCTTCTTTCCTTCTTTCTGCTTTTCAAGAAGCTTCTTCTTACGGGAAATATCACCACCGTAACACTTGGCAAGAACGTCCTTACGCATAGCCTTTACTGTTTCTCTGGCTATAACCTTATTTCCGATTGCTGCCTGAATAGGTACCTCGAAAAGCTGTCTTGGGATTTCACCCTTAAGCTTTTCACACATTTTACGGCCTCTCTCAACAGCACTTCCCTCGAATACGATAAATGAAAGAGCATCAACTTCTTCTTTATTGATAAGAATGTCGAGCTTGCAGAGCTTGGATTTCTTATATCCTGCTAATTCATAGTCAAATGAAGCATAACCTCTTGAACGTGACTTTAATGCATCAAAGAAATCGTAAATGATTTCATTAAGCGGAAGCTCATATTTAACGAGAGCTCTTGTCTGCTCAATATAGTCAACACCTTCATATATTCCTCGACGTTCCTGGCAAAGCTCCATAATTGTTCCAACATATTCACTTGTTGTCATTATTTCAGCCTTAACGATTGGCTCTTCCATATATGCAATAGAAGATACATCAGGAAGGTTAGATGGGTTTGTAAGGTCAAATTCAGTTCCATCTGTTAAATGTACCTTATATACAACACCAGGAGCTGTTGTAATAAGATCAAGACCATACTCTCTTTCAAGACGCTCCTGAACAACATCCAGATGAAGAAGTCCTAAGAAACCACATCTGAAACCAAATCCAAGAGCCGCTGATGTCTCAGGCTCATATGATAAAGCCGCATCATTAAGCTGTAACTTTTCAAGAGCATCTCTTAAATCCTGATATTTGGCACCATCTGCAGGATATAATCCACAGTAAACCATTGGATTTGTCTTCTTGTAACCTGGAAGAGCCTCTGCACATGGTCTTGTACTCTCAGTAACTGTATCACCGACATTTACATCCTTAACTGTTTTGATTGCAGCTGTAATGTAACCTACCATTCCGGCTGTTAATTCGTCACAAGGAACTAACTGGCCCGGCTCGAAGTAACCTACTTCAACGACCTCTTCAACGGCGCCCGAAGCCATAAGCTTAATCTTTGTACCCTTCTTAACAGTACCTTCCATGATACGTGCAAATATTACGGCACCCTTGTACTGGTCATAATATGAATCAAATATAAGAGCCTTTAAAGGTTCATTCTTATCACCTGTTGGAGCAGGAATCTTCTTTACGATCATTTCAAGAACCTGATCGATGTTAATTCCGTTCTTTGCAGAAATCATAGGAGCTTCGTCAGCTTCAATTCCTATTACATCTTCAATCTCTTCCTTAACTCTGTCAGGATCTGCACTTGGAAGATCAATCTTATTAATTACAGGAAGAACTTCAAGATCGTGATCTAATGCCAAATAAACATTTGCAAGTGTCTGAGCTTCAATACCCTGTGCAGCATCTACGATAAGGAGAGCACCTTCGCAGGCTGCAAGAGAACGTGATACTTCATAGTTAAAGTCAACGTGTCCCGGTGTATCAATAAGGTTAAATGTATATTCGTTACCGTCAGAAGCTGTGTACTTTAATCTTGCTGTCTGAGCTTTAATTGTAATTCCTCTTTCTCTTTCAAGATCCATGTTATCAAGAACCTGTTCCTGCATTTCTCTGTCAGAAAGAGTCTGAGTAGCCTCTATAAGTCTGTCGGCAAGTGTTGATTTACCGTGATCAATGTGAGCAATTATGCAAAAATTTCTAATTCTTTCTTGTATATCTGCCATTTATTATCTCCATGTTAATAATTGATTTAAATACTTGTAGTTAATTTACAACAGAAAAGAGCCGCCTGAAAAAATGAGCGACTCCTTTCTAAAGTATATATACAACTAAATCAATTAGTCGTTTTTATTGTTCTGAAGGAATCCCGGAACATCAAACTTGCTGTTATTTGATGGCTTAGCAGCTCTCTGCTGTACCATTGCATTTAACTTTTTCTGAGCTTCCTCTGATGCCTTCTTAAGTTCTTCTGCTTCTTTTATTGCTTTTTCTCTTGCTTCAGCTTCAGGATCAACTACAGGAGTCTCTTCTACAGGAGCTTCTGCCTGAACCTGTGCATCTGTTGATGATACCACTGTATGAGCCTGCGGTGCCATTGTATGATGCACCTGAGGAGCTGCAGCTGCTGATGCAGACTTCATGTTAGACTTCTGGCTCTCAGCTTCAAGGCTGTCATTTTCCATACCTGTAGCAATAATTGTAATCTTAATGCTGTCTGCAGTCTCATCTGAATCGATACCGAAGATAACATTAACTTCATCGCCAACTTCTTCATAGATGTAATCTGTTGCTTCTTCAACATCTGCAAGAGTAGCGTTACCTGAAATGTTAAGGATAATATTCTTAGCACCTTCGATAGATGTCTCAAGAAGTGGGCTTGATACAGCATTCTTAACAGCTGTAAGAGCCTTATTGTCATCTGAAGCTTCACCGATACCGATATGAGCGTATCCCTGATCCTTCATTGTTGTCTGAACATCTGCGAAGTCTAAGTTCATTGTAGCTGGCTTGTTGATAAGGTCAGCAATACCTACAACTGACTGATGAAGAACTTCATCTGCTCTTGCCATAGCTTCTTCAAATGAAATACCCTTGTCATAGATTTCGAAAATCTTCTGGTTAGGAATTACGATGATTGTATCAACATTTTCCTTAAGTCTTTCGATACCTGCAAGAGCGTTTCTCATACGAGGTCTTCCCTCGAACTTAAATGGTGTTGTAACAACGCCTACTGTAAGAGCGCCCTGCTTCTTAGCAATAGATGCAACTACAGGAGCGGCACCAGTACCTGTTCCACCGCCCATACCGCAAGTAACGAATACCATGTCAGCGCCTTCAAGTGCCTTTGCAATTTCGTCTGCGCTTTCTTCAGCTGCTCTCTCACCTACTTCGCTCTTAGCTCCGGCTCCAAGTCCGTTAGTTGTCTTAGCACCGATAGGAATTGTTACACCGGCTTTACACTTCTTGATATCCTGGATATCTGTGTTAATTCCGATAAGCTCAGCACTTGTAATACCTGACTCTACCATTCTTGATACAGCATTATTACCACATCCGCCGATACCTACAACTTTTATATTAGCAACCTGTTCTTTCTCATTACTACTTAGTTCAAACAAGGTTTTAACCCTCCTTCAATATCACATCCATTTGACCATAATAAACTAATGATATAATTAATGGATAAATAATTCAATATTTTATGTCATATATTCAGCAAAAATTATTATATTTATCAAATTTTTATAATTTGCGTGAATGTACTGTCGAATAAAAACAATATTCCTGCTATATGGCAACATCTGATATACACACAGATATATATACACTGTTATATGCACTTTGTTATATGCACTTCGTTATATACAAATAGATGGTATATAGATATTAACTACCATGTACCATCTATTATAAAACTATATATGCATCTTTGCAAAAAGTATAATCTTTGCAAAAAATATAACACTTACTCTTCTACTCTTCGTCTTCTTCAGTTTCATCTTCTGAAGTGTTTTCTGCCTCAGATGACTCTGTTCCCTCTGTAGTCTCCTCATTGGAGTTTTCCGTTGATTCACCACCTGTCTCTTCAGATGACTGCTCATTTGATTCTTCAGCCGGCTTTGACTCTTCTACTGTCTGCTCAAATATGATGTTTTTATTACCACCACTATAATCTTCCAGATGAAGAATTCCCTTCAGACCTTCAATATTGCTGTAGAGCTTACTTAACCTGAACACCTTCTCTTCAGCATTTTCAAGGGTACCCATATTAACAAATACATCCTTCACCTGATAATATATGGCACCATCTTTGTAGATTATCTTGTCAAACTTCAAAGAATATGTGCGGGCATAATGTGCATACTGAATAAGAGCATCATATGCCTTATCATCACTTACATGTGGTTTTGATCCAAGTATAAGATTATCAAATGTTATACCTTCTATAATCGGTGAACTGTCATATAAGTTACCTGAACTGTCTACAACATTTCCTGATTCATCTACGTATTCATACACACCTGCATAGTAAAAGCAGGCGAGTAATTCCTTTTCATGAACCACAACGTGAATTTTGTTAGGCCATAAAATATTTACATCATAGCTTGATATAAAAGGTATATTCTTATTCTTGTTTCCGAATATGGAATACATAAGTGTATTAGGATTACTACCACTGAAAATGTATTCGTTCAGATCTTCTTCATTTGCCTTTTTATTACCTTCATATGTAATCTCTGTAGTTCTGAATACGAAGAAAATGAATAAGACTACGGCAGCTATTATAGAAGTGATAAGTGTAAATCTGAAAAGCTTTTTATTTCTTTTTTTACGTTTCCGTCCTATATCAATCTTTACTGAACTCATACGCTTATACCTTTTCCTCAATATCTATCTTCTTTGAGACATTTAATACCAATCCCATTTCAAATAGTAAGAAGAACATCGAAGATCCACCATAACTTATAAACGGTAGTGTTACACCCGTATTAGGCATGAGATTAGTAACAACGGCCACATTAAGAATTAACTGAATTGCAATATGGAAGAAAATTGCCATACACAATAACATGTCTGTCTTTGTAGGGGCCTTCATTGCTATAACATATATTCTCCATAATAAAAGTGCAAATATAGACAAGAGAATTATAGCTCCAAATATACCTACTTCTTCGCATATTACGGCAAATATCATATCATTCTGTGACTCAGGTATATAACCTAACTTCTGAAGACCTTTACCAAGTCCCTTACCTAAGAAACCACCCGATCCGATTGCGTAAAGCGACTGAACTGTCTGATAACCTGTAGAAAGCTCATATTCTTCAGGATGAAGCCAGACTGCAATTCTGTTAAATCGGAAACTTGATGAATCGGCAGGCATATTTGAGATTATAAGAACCATTATGATACCGATTACCGCTGCAATTCCCAAAGCTATTAAATAGTTCTTAGGCTTTGGAGATACTATAAACATCATAAAAAATACAATTAAAAAAATGATTATAGAACTACTTAAGTTTGAACTTATTACATATACCAGCCCTGCAGGTATAATTCCGATTGCTCCTATGATGAATAATCTGCCCTTTAAATTATTAATACCTCGCCCGGCAGTCATTATCATTGCAACGATAGATATTATAACCGCCAGCTTAACAAACTCGGCAGGCTGGAAGTTAAAGAATCCCAGTCTGATCCAACGGGTAGCACCATTAACGCTGTGTCCCATCGGAATAAGCATAAACAGCATGACTATGGAAGCTACCAGAATAATCCAGTGCCTCTGCATCAGCCATTTATAATTAATCATAAAGCCGGCTACCATTAATACCAATCCGATTAAGACGAATATTAACTGTCTGTTAAAGAAGTAGCTTGGATCTCCGTATTCTAAATTGGCAGTATATGAACTTGAACTATATATCATAATCAGTCCAAATCCGATAATGAGGAAGAGACAAAATACTAATGTATAGTCAAAATGAAATATTCTTTTAAGTTTTTTTCTTTTAACAATTTTACTATCCGTAACAGTTCTCTTTTGCATAATTGCCTCTAATAAACTTCTAACTGATTATTTAGTCTATTTACCCTTTGACTAAATCTTTAAACAACCTGCCTCTTTGTTCGTAGGATTTAAACATATCCCAGCTTGCACATGCAGGAGATAATAATACGGCATCTCCATTTTCAGAATCAGCCTTACAAATAGAAACAGCCTCTTCAAGAGAATCTGCCATTTTAATATTTGTAAATCCATGTTCTAAAGCGCACGCTTTTATTTTTTCTGCAGTTGCACCAATAAGAACAAGTTCCTTAATCTTTCCATCGAAGTTTTCAATGAAATCATCATATGGTGAATTCTTGTCATATCCGCCTGCTATCAATAATGTAGGGCGTGACATAGCCTTTATGGCCTTTATTGATGCATCTGTATTAGTACCCTTTGAGTCGTTGTAATATACAACACCGTCAATTGTATCCACCTTTTCAATTCTATGCTCAACAGCATGGAAATTCTTTGTAACGTCGATTGTAATATCAGAAGGAACACCCGCTGCTTCTGCAATGGCAAGAGCTGCCATTACATTTTCATAGTTGTGATCACCAATGAGGTTGATATCATCAACATTTAATATCTCTTCTTCTCTATCTTCATATATTCTGTATATTACTCTGTCCTTGTAATAATATCCTGTGTCAGGCTTATTAACTCTTCCGAACCATAAAACATGAGAAGTACATCTCTTGGCAAATTCTCTTAATCTCTCATCATCGAAATTAAGAATTACGAAATCATCCGCTGTCTGATTCTTTGTGACATTAAACTTAGCTTCGGTATATGCCTCCATTGTCTTATGTCTGTCTAAATGATCCGGTGTGATATTAAGTATTGCCGCTACCTTTGCATGAAATGTATCAATTGTTTCAAGCTGGAAGCTACTGATTTCTATAATTGAAATAGAATCATTTTCTGACTTTATAACTTCATTAGTGTAAGGAAATCCAATATTTCCGGCCACAATTGTATTACTTTTCCATCTCTTAATTATATCACCAACAAGTGTTGTAGTTGTAGTTTTACCGTTAGTTCCTGTAATTGCAACAACGCTACCCTTTTCGTAAATATAACCAAGCTCAATCTCTCCGATAAGCTTTACATTTGCATCATTTATCTTCTTAACTATAGGATTGTCTAAAGGTACACCCGGACTTACCACAGCCATATCAAATGTAGCAATTACCTCTTCACTCATATCTCCAAGGAAAACTTCTACATTTCCAATGCTTTCCTGTATTTTTGATTTGTTCGCTGATACATTGCCATCAAAAACAGCAACTTCATATCCATGTGCCATAAGAAGCTTAGCGGCATTTATACCACTTTTACCTGCTCCTATTACTAATGCTTTATAACTCATAATTAATTACCCGATTTATTATTTATATCGATTTATTACTCATCTGATGAAGAAGTTGATTCTAAAGTAGTTCCTTCCGGTACTTCAATTCCACCTTCACCTTCAGATCCTGACTCTGAATTTCCATTTTCAGTTGTAGCTGTAGTATCCTTAGGAACTCCAAGATATGGAAGTAATTCTGCAAGCATATCATGTGTAAGCTCCTGAACATCCATACCTGAACCACTGGTTCCTGTAGTTCCCTGCGGCTCATCAATTACAACATATAATACATACTGCGGATTTTCTGCCGGTGCAAATGCAGCAACAGAAATTAACCATTTCTTTTCAGAACGAGGTAATTTCTGGGCTGTACCTGTTTTACCACCTATGGAATATCCATCTACCTTAACATATGTAACACCGTACTGTTCTACAGCTTCTTTAAGAATTCTCTTAATAACGTTTGAAGTATCGGCTGTTACAGTCTGTCTTACCGATGTAGGTGTAACACTCTTTATCTTCTCACCCTTTTCATTCTCAATTGATTTTACAATGTGTGGCTGATAATATGTTCCACCATTTATAAGAGAACAATATGCAGCCGCCATCTGAATCATTGTAACGTCAAAGTTCTGACCGAATGAGTTTGTGGCAAGGTCAGTTACAGACATTTTCTCAGCATCCTGTAAAATACCTCGCTCCTCACTTGGAAGGTCGATTCCTGTCTTGGAACCGAAGCCAAATAAGGACTGATACTTAATCATGTTGTCAGTACCTAAGTTTGCCGCAATTTCCATCATGGCTACGTTACATGAGTCACCCAGGGCCTTATCAAGTGATAACTGACCGTGACCACCGTAAATATGTCTCCAACAGTTAATTGTATAACCACCGATGGAGAGAGAACCGCCACAATAGAATTGATCACCATCTTTTACAACCCCTTCTTCAAGGCAGCCTGCAACAGTGATGGATTTAAATGTTGAACCCGGCTCATATACATCTGATACACAATAGTTTCTCCAAAGCTTGGCAAGATTTTCAGCCTTTTCTTCTTCACTCATTGCTGCAATCTGTTCATCAGTATAAACAGCTGTTAAATCTCTCGGATTATTAAGATCGAAGAATGGATAACTGCTCATTGCAAGTACTTCACCTGAATTTGGATCCATCAGAATCGCACCTGTATTGGCAGACGGCTTTGATGAATTGTAGTTGGCAATGTACTTGTCGATGATATTCTGAGCACCGTAATCAAGAGTAGTTACAACATTATTACCATCTACGGCAGATTTAAGATCCTCTGTACGCTCCATGGAATCATCCACATATGTGTATGCAAGTCCGTCTGTACCTGTAAGGTTAGAATCGTACTTCTTTTCAAGGCCAAGCTCACCGCCATTATTCTTGTTATAGAAGCCTATAACATCAGCTGCAAGTGTTCCAAATGGATAAACTCTCTTATAGTCGTCCTCGAACCATACGCCATCTATATTTTCATTTTCTTCCATCTGGGCTTTGAACTTATTAACGAAATCTTCTTCCAGTTCCGATTTCATTTTTCTGTATCTGCTGTCTTTCTGATTTGTAAGAACATCTTCTATCTCATTTTTATCAATTCCGAAGTATTCACTTACAGCATCAACAGTAGCGTCCTTCTTTTTCTCATCAGAATTAATAACAAATGGATCTAATACTAAATTATATACTTTCTTACTGTATGCAAGAACAGTTCCGTTTCTATCTACAATAGATCCTCTCTTACTGGCGATAGTACGGGATGAATATGCCTGATGGTTAAGTACTATTCTTGAATATTCTTCACCATCGGCAACATTAATAATTATAACTCTCACAATTAATACTAAAATAAGTACCATTGCAATCAAAAAGGCAATGCCTGATTTGGTTTTTATCCTTCCAAGCATCGCCTTACTATATTGTGAATAATCGTCACGCTTTTTCATTTTATACCTATATATCCGAATCAGAATTAGTTGTTTGGAATATTTTCATACTGTCTGATATATCCCAATGTGCCGCCATCGTATTCTACAATATTATTTGCATCAGGATATGTCATACCATACTCATTAACAGCTTTGTCATATATTTCCTGATAGTTGATATTAGATTCTACATCAACCTGTTTTTCATTATTATTAGTTGTTAATGTATTAAGCTCTTCCTGGAGAGTATTAATTTCTGATGTAGTTGTAATAAGATCAGAACGGAGATTAAGATAATTAACACCTAATGCAATGGCTGCTGCAGTTATCGCTGTAACCACGCCAAATAAAGCAAGGCTTCTTCTGTTAGCTCTTGCTGCTCTTTTTCTTGGAGAAATAGGAATTCGACTTCTTCTCGGAGCTCTCTCCACTTCAATTGCCGGAGCTTCTGATCCACGTACGTACGTATTATATCCTCCGCCATAATTGTTTGTATTGTTAGCCATTTTCCCTCTCCTTAATTATCAATAACTCTCTCAAATACCCTAAGTTTGGCACTCTTTGCTCTGCTGTTATACTCTAACTCTTCTTCACTTGGCAGAATTGCCTTCTTGGTAATAACTTTACCCTTTGATTTCTTTCCACATACACATACCGGGAAATTACTTGGACATGTACATGGATCCTGTGCGGTTCTGAATGCATTCTTAACAATTCTGTCTTCCAGTGAATGAAATGTGATTATACTTAATCTGCCCTTATCGTTAAGCAAATCAATCATCTTAGGTATAACGCCCTCGAGTCTGGCTAATTCATCATTAAGTGCAATTCTAAGTGCCTGAAATGTTCTTTTTGAAGGATGTCCCCCTGTTGCCAGACTTTTTGCCGGCATAGACTTCCTTATAATGTCATTTAATTCAAATGTGGTTTCTATTCTTTTCTTTTGTCTTGCTAAATCAATGTTATATGCTATTTTACGTGCATACTTTTCTTCGCCGTAGTCTTTGATTATCTTTGTCAATGTTTCAACAGATTCGTCATTGACAATATCAGCGGCTGTTCTCTGAACTCTGTTGTCCATTCTCATATCGAGAGGTGCATCAAATCTGTATGAAAAGCCTCTCTCAGGAACGTCTAACTGATGTGAAGAAACTCCTAAATCCAGCATAATACCATCAACGCGCACTATACCGTGTTCACTGAGTTTCTCAGGCATATATTCAAAGTTACTGTGTATGAAAATTGTTCCGGGTCTGTAATCATTGAGTTTCTTTGATGAACTCTCAATAGCTTCTATATCCTGATCAAAGCAGATTAACTGCCCCTTTGGACTGAGTCTCTTGAGAATCTCCATTGAATGACCTGCGCCGCCCAGTGTTCCATCAACATATATCCCGTCCGGATTAATATTTAAACTGTTGATTGTCTCATCTCTCAACACAGGAATATGAGAAAACTCCATTACAACCTCCAAAACATTACGGATTTCACATTAAATAGTGAAGCCCAACTCTTCCATATCGCTAAGAACCGAATCAATGTCATCTCCGATAGAGTTAACATTTGTCTCCCAACGTTCCTTACTCCATACTTCAATCTTATTACCCATGCCCACAAGACATACGTCTTTGTCTAATGCAGCATATTCTCTAAGAGTTGCAGGTATAAGCACTCGTCCTTGCTTATCAGGTTCAACTACAGTTACACCTGCATGGAAGAATCTGTTAAGCTGTCTGGTTCCTTTGTTAATAAGCGGTAAACTCTGTAACTTGCTGTCAAATGCAGCCCATTCCTCTTCAGTATACACAAACAGACATCCATCTAACCCTCTGGTGATGACGAAGCTCCCCTCCGGCACTTCATCACGGAACTTGGAAGGCATAATTATACGCCCTTTTGCATCTATGGAATGTATGAATTCACCCATAAACATAAAGCATGCCCTCCTAAAACTTCCTGACCATGTTCCACCACAGTCCACCACAATCTACTACTTTTTACCACTTTTTTATTTATTTTATATCATATGGCAGAAATTACAAGTTTTAATTTGAGCATCATTCACAGATTTATATGGGAAAAACCTATATTTTCGTCATATCTTGTTGTATTTAACGATATATAACACTATATGTTGTGTCAATATGTATTTAGTATGCATTTTCAGCCTAATTATTAAAT
>ERZ1034980.1543-NODE-1543-length-13546-cov-15.915203_pt1 | contig 13546 bp, 5 predicted proteins | sample MGYA00520622_ERZ1034980 | MGnify/ENA primary metagenome ERZ1034980 (study PRJEB33766, sample SAMN09781791) | gut metagenome | biome: gut microbiome | host: Homo sapiens | place: Madagascar | study: EMG produced TPA metagenomics assembly of the PRJNA485056 data... | reverse complement strand
GGCAAATATTTACCACAATCTTTGTGTTTTAAGAGAGTATTTGTATTTTATTAACTTTTACCTGTCATTTTAAAGTCCTTTTTAACGTTATTACAGTCATTTCTGGCCAAGCTCCCAATCGGAACGGGAAGGAGCCGCCGATACCCGATGAAACGTTCAGCATCTGACTGCCTTTGCGATAAACACCGCCCCACTCCTTGAATGCCATGCGGGCTGGTGTCCACTTGCCTATCTGCAACTGTCCCGCATGTGTATGTCCTGCCAGTGTCAGCTGTATAGGTCTGTCCCATACCTCTCTGCGCCAATGATGCGGATCATGGGTCAGCAGAATCTTGAATCCGTCCTTCCCCAGTCCCTTCATCGCCTTCGGCAACTTGCTGCGGTTACTGAAAGGAGGCTGTCCGGCATTCTCCACACCGATGATATCGATGGAAGCCATACCATGACTCACGGTGAAATGTTCGTTCATCAACTGATGCCACCCCAACTGGCATTGATAGTTATAGAGCAGCTTCCAGTTGTTTCTCAGTCCTGCTATCGTATGATTGTTGCCATACTCGCAGTAATCATGGTTTCCCCAAACCGAGAAGATGCCATCGTGGGCATGCAGCTGTTTCAGCGTTTCCAGATAAGGCTCCACCTCCCTGGCATCATTGTTCACCAGGTCGCCCGTAAAGAGCATCATGTCCGGCTCCTCATTATTGGCTGCATCCACCACCTTCTGCACGAAGTCACTGTCCTTAGGGAAAGAACCCAGATGAAAATCAGTGAAATGCAACAGACGATAACCGTCAAAGTAAGGTGGAAGGTCGGGCGATTCATAGGTCACATACCTCATCTCCAACCGTTTCCAGCCCTCAATGAATCCGAAGGCAAACCATCCCATCAGCGCCAGCGCCGGAAGGAGGGCGAAGAACCACGGCATCATGAAATCGAAGAGGATGAACACCACCTTGGGCATCACCGAAAACAGAATCGTAGTGAAGAGGATGCGGACGGAGAGCTTATGGAAGAAGCCCATCTGCAGCCCTACCTCTGCTAGCAGAAGCAGCAAGGAAGGCACCCACCATAGAATGGCTAGCGCCAAAGGCCACCCGCTCACTCCCAGATGCCAGAGCCAGATGTCGGGCAAGAGAGCAAGCCCTGCCATACCTATTATATATAAGAAGGATCTGAATATCCTTTTAATTATCTTTTTCATTTACCTGTTCAAGTATTTCTACGGTGCAAAGGTACATAAAAATCTGCTTAACCGTTCATGTTTGTAGATGTTTAACTTTATTTTTTTTGCCAATTCATCAGATTGCTGTATCTTTGCAAGCCGTAAACTGTAAAAAACATCATCAATAAATATGGCAAGAAGACTCAGAAAGAAAAGAATAGCTATCATATTGCTCACATTCACGGCCATCGTCGCATGGTCTACACATAGTTGCGTATCGCGCTGCACCTCATCTTCGGATAAGGAGAAGGCAAAGGATACGCTCCCCAAGGCGCATATCAACGATTCCATCAGCAATGCCCTCACCGAGGGAAAGGAATACCACAAGATGGATTCGCTCGTGGAGAGATACCTCAAGCGATGGGAAATCAACGGCGCACAGCTCGTCATCACCCGCAACGACTCCCTGCTCTATGCCCGCGGTTTCGGATGGGCAGACAAGGAAAGGGGCATCCGAATGGAACCGAACATGCTGATGCGCTTCGCTTCCGTTTCCAAGCTCATCACCGCCGTAGGCATCATGAAACTGCAGGAAATGAAGAAGCTCAAGATGAACGAGAAGGTATTTGGACCGAAGGGAATCCTGAACGATACCACCTACAACAACAGTATCAAGGACCAGCGATACTACAACATAACCGTAGAACAGCTGCTGCGCCATCAGGCAGGTTTCAACAACTATGCCGGCGACCCGGTATCCTCTACCCGCTACATCATGATGCAGAACCGCCTCACCACTCCTCCTGATCACAAGACCCTGCTCAAGATTCTCCTGAAGCGCCATCTGGGTTATACTCCGGGCGAGGGTAAATGTTACAGCAATCTGGGCTACATGATTCTCTCGATGATTATCGAGAAGAAGAGCAGAATGAAGTACGAGAACTTCATGCAGAAGTATGTGCTCCAACCTGCTGGATGCTACGACATGCATATTGCCGGCACCTACTACAAGGACCGCCGTCCTAACGAGACGAAATATTACATGCACCAGGGCAGCATCCCGGTATATGAATACAACAACAGTGGCAGAATGGTAGAAAAGTGTTATGGCGATACCGACCTTCCACGTCTCTCCGGTGCCGGAGCATGGTGTGGTTCTGCAGCTGAGCTGAGCCGTCTCATCGCCAGCATTGACGGTATGCCTCATGTCAAGGACATTCTCAGCCAGAAGAGCATCCAGTTCATGACCACCGAGCAGCCCGACCATCAGTATTCCATCGGTTGGAACTACACCCCAAAGAGCAATCGTCCGTGGATTCGTACCGGTTCTCTTGCCGGCACCTCTGCCATTGTCCTGAAGTACCCCGACGGTCAGTGCTGGATTCTCATCACCAACACCTCCACCTGGAAGGGTCACGGCTTCAGCAACGACACCGTGGCATTCTTTGAGAAGCTCCGCAAGCAGTTCATGGCAGATATGCCGAAGAAGGATTTGTTCATATAATGAAGGAAAAACTTGGTGCACAACAGTTGGTCAACGCATGCACAACACTTGATGTGCGAGCGCATATCAGCTGTTATGCAAGCGCACAACAGCTGTTGTGCGGCCGTAGATAGTAAATAACTCAGAAACATATACTGTCTTTTCCGACAATATATCACTAATATACGAATAAAAGAGGGTGCATCATAAATTCATGATACACCCTCTTTTCGTTTTTTATCAACTATTATAAACTTGTCAAACCAAGCTTCTCCTATCTTACGGCAACCTTCAGTCCCTTAGACTGAGCACAGGACTGGGTGGATGCCTTTACGATATATACTCCGGATGGAACACGGAGAATCATTCTCTGCTTATCAGGCAACTGATAGCTGTGAACCCTCTTGCCATCCAAGGTAAATACCTCTACCCTGCCCAACTTCTCACCATTCAGGGCTGATACAACAATCATGCCCGCAGCAGGTGAATAAACCTTCAACTGATTACTTTCAGCCTCAGCCTCAATCTGCTGGATACCGGTAGTACCACGAGTCTGTGTCAGGAAGTATCTGCCATGCTCGTTTGCCTGAATGCTCACCTCATTGCCATCCTGCAGTTCGGTATACTGTCCGTTGGCAGCATCATAGAGATAAAGCGGAGCATCGAGCTTGGCAACCCCCTTGAAGTCAAGGTTCACCATTTCGTTCTTTTCACCATTCTCCATGATGACACCCATTGGCATCCATTCAATCTTAGGAGTAGCATTCACCGCCACAGCCTGAGAACCAGCCACGGTATAAACCTGCGGAATACCACTCAGGTTCTGATCGCATAGAAGATCCACATCCTCCTGCTCATCATAATCATCAGAAGCCTCTTCTCTTACGGCAATGCGAGCCTTCGAAGTCTGCCCCTTAGCATTCTGAGCCGATACATTCACGTCTTTGAGATAATCAGAAGCAATGATGAAGCCTTGTGAGATAAGACGGTCTACATACATCGCAGAAGTGAACTTCACCTCACTTACAGAAGCTTCCTCCATCTTCTTGACAAAGAACGACTGTGTAGGTTGGATAACGAAATCCTTACTACTTAAATCTGTAGAAGAAACGCTTCTTACAGCATCTCCCTCAATCAGCCATACCGCATTCTGCAATCCTGTATTCACCTCGAAGAACTTCTTCAGAGAGATAGAGCAGGTATATGGATTAGCCACGAGATAGAATCCGCTGTTGTTATCAGTCAAGTTCTGAGTCATCTCTGCGAGATGCTTCTCATCGTTATTGAAAGCAACGAGGAGCTTGCCATGACCAGTGCTATTCTTATCTGAAGAAACGATAGCAGATACATCCGGCTTGGTTACATCTCCCTTCTTACTGCCAGAAGTCGTTGTTCCATCATAATCGAAATACTGATAGTTAGTATCTTCCTTTGGCAAACGGAGTATCGCATTTGGCAATGTATTACCATCTGTTGGTCTCTTCGGCAAGAGCGCATTACCAGCCTTGATAGCGAAGCCACCGAATGTTGTTCCATCTGCGGCATATCTCTCGTCCACCTTATTATATACGTGGCTCCAGTAGCCGAGATTGAGATTCATATCATCAGTCTTTGCACCTTCAGGATAATGAGATGCAGGATAACTCTCAGGTGTGATCTCCTCTACTCCACTCTTCATCCAGGCTCTCTGATAAACCGGATACTTGCTTCGGCTATACGCATCTAAAGTACTAGAATATGCCACCTTATCATTATACTTAATGTCCGTAAATGCCTTGGTTTCCTGTCGTCCATTACTTGCTGGCACATACATATCACCGGCGTAGATATACTGCAGAGGCGAAGCCATGGTGTACCATTTGTTAGGCACCAGCTCCTTCTCTACCCAAGCCTTGTCATATACAAGATAGCACTGGTCACGAAGCTCACCCTGAGGCTTGAAGTAAATCTGATGACAGGTATTGCCATAGAACTTCTCGCACTTCAGATTGCCCGATTCCAATCCCTTATCGGTAGCCGCCTCATTCCAGTAAGCCATGATGTCGTACTGGATATACTTCGTTGCCTCATTACCTTTGCCATTGGTCAGCTTGGTAGCGATGGCATTGGTACTACGGTAAACGATGTTACCGAGGTCAGGGAATGGCAAACCATTCAGATTACCGATAGTTACCTTGGTAAACTTCATTGGCACATAGCTGTTCAGCGTAGGAATCTCCACCTTTGCTGTAATACCGGATGCACTACCATAAGCCTGATAATCCTCATACTTATCATCATACAATTCTGTAGATGATGAGCGATGCCAGTTATCATCATTATTCCAGTTGGCATTCATACCGCCATCCGCAGTAGGAGTCCAGGTAATGAACTCCGGTACAATCTTCAGCTTGAGATAAGACTCGCCAGGGCAGTTGGTAGTTGCCGCTGAAGCTGTTCGCTTCTCGAAAACGAATCGGAGAACATAGTAATATCCCTCGTGGAAATCAGCAACTGCAGCATCATCAAACATGAGGTTGAGAGTAGCCTGAGTCGTTTTATCAAAAGCAGGCAACTCTGCTTTCTCCAATGTGGCAACCTGTGTATTCAGCTTCTTTTCCCATAAAGGATCATTCGTAGATGCAATATACACCTTTGTCGAAGCGTCAGCAGAAGTACCACTGTCATCAATGAAAGTAAGAGATCCTGTAATAACTGTTCCATCACTCATCGTAGCACTATGAAGAGGTACCTTCAAATATCCATTAGAAGCCTTCAACTTCTCCAGCTGTGGCAAACCAATACGAAGCGATGCCTCATAACTGCCATCATTGAATGGATAATCCACATCATTGAAACCGAAGTTAAGCTTAGGACCATCCTTCATCACACGTAAATCTACCGGTATAGCTTCTGTACACAACAGATAGGTTGTACCATTGATTTCGTATGGAATATAGCCATCTTTATTCTCTGTACCCTCAGGCTTCATATAGATTTTATGAGTATCACCCAAAGGAAGCTTATCCTTGCTGATGGTGATTTCATTACTTGCTGTTGCGCTCAACTTATGAGCATCATCCGTACCATCAAGATACCAGTAGAACTTAACATTATTCAATGTTATCTTACCACCATTATGAGGGTCAGCCGTAGTCAATTGTCCCTTGATTTTAACCTCATAGTTGTCAGCTTGATCGCAAGGAATCTTATAATCCGATACGATATTGCCATCAGCATCAGTAATGATAGGATGCTGACTCACCATTTCGAACCAGTTACTATATACCGAGCAGATTTCTGCAGGTGAGCCCCAATCAGCTTCATCCTTAGCAGGATCACCCGTAGATACAGATACATAATACTTCTTACCAGTAGTCAAAGGATAGTCTTTATTGCTGATCACAATATAGGTTTCACCTTCACTGTCTACTTCTATCATATTAGTACCATCGATTTCAAAGTTCTTACATTTTTCCTCTGAATCGTATACGTCTACAGTACCATAATCATTACCAGAAACTGTCTCCTCTGTTCCTGCCTTTATATTCTTTAATTTATATGAATAAAGTCCTTCACCTGTAACAGGTTTCCCATCTTCGTCCACAAAACGGAAATAAATCTTGGTATCTTGATGACCCAAAATTGCATTCAATGTCTCGTGGATAGCACGTATCTTCAGCTTGATGGTTCCAGTTGTAGCACCGCCACATGCCGGCTTCTCCTGGAGCACCTGCACCTTGGCTGGTTCGATATACATACGGATATCATCTACGGCATAGTCAGCACCATCAGTAATTTTACAATAGTTATCAATTACTACTCTAAAATCAGTATAATTCTCTACACCAGATTCCTTCTGGAGGACAATTTTACCATAAACCTGATACCATTTAGCTTTAACAGGATTCTCAACATTGGTTTTAAAATCACCCGAAGAGAAAGAATGAAGAAGCTTCTGGCTTTTTATATTACCATCTGTATCGTAATTCATACCATAGAGTTTAAACATAACCTGTGGAAGTACACCCGAGCCATTAGTCATATCTGCAACATTAGCAGAAAAGGCCAGCTGCATACCCGTACAGAGGTCTGCCTTGAAATCAGCAGCGGCTATCTGACGACTCTCATCAGAAGCATCCACATAAAGGAAATGACCATACTGAGACCCATTCGTCATTTCATAAGTTCGATCATGCAATATACCGTTATCCCACCAAACATAATTATCCGTACCACCATTTCCAGAAATACCAGAAATATTAGCAGTTTTATAAAGTCCATAATCTCCATGAAGTGGGGAATGTCCAATACCACTATAACCACTAAGACCAGCATCATAGTCTATCAAATCACGATATACGAAGCTATAGGCACGGCGATCCCATCTTGATGGCAATCGATCTTGGTTGTCATCTGGAGTTGTTGGGGCTGCCACCGTTTGCTCAACATCATCATCATCAAATGATATAGGTTTGGTTGCCATTTGATAATGCTCATCAAGATATGATATGGTTCTGTTATTATAGCCTGCAGCAGTTATCTGATCATGCGTCATTGGATGGAAATCCATAAAACGAACATCAAAGTTAGCTACAGGACACATCTGTGTATCTGAAGCTTTCAAATAAGCTACAACAAATACAGGAATACCTTTATCTATAACCGGCTTATCTTTATCATCAATAGCCGAGCCTTCTAAATTATACCATGTAGCATCATTCAATTTTTTTTCACTTAAATCAAGAAAGCGACCATCCCCAGATAACTCGCAATATTTTGATTTAGAAACATCATAAATACGCCATACAATAGAACCTCCGTACTGGGGAACAGATACATATTTTGACTTATCAAAATCAGCTTCAGTTATATCATTATCATATACAACTTTTTTCAAGCCATCAGGTGTCATCGGATAAAATGAGTATCGAGAAATATTATTCAATTGCAAACGCAATGTTGTTTCTGAGTTTTCATCCTTATAACCAAATGTAACCTTCTTATTATCTTCATAAGTATAGGCACCATCATCATGATTACATAATGCAGCCATGATATCATCAGCAATCTTCTTTTTGGGCAGAATATGGAAAATGTAACGAATAGACAAAGTAGGTTCATGGAGAAGATAAGTCCTTGACTCATCCATTCCGTCAATATATCTACTTACATCACAGGCTATAGTCTCCCCTTCCCATGAAGCGTCAACATGGGAAGTACTATAATTAACACCTATCCGGTCTTTAGTAGGATGTGCACCGATATTATTGGCGAACAATCCCCAAGTTCCCTTCTTGAATAATTTTGTTTGTGTCTCATCACCACAAACTATTAGATGATCTGATTCTTGATCAGTATTATAATCATACCAACGGAAATAACCACGAGGTTCTAGGGCATTACCAGAAGCTTCATACCACTGGAAAGGCAGGGATAAGAGAATCTGCTGTTTGTCTTCAGTTCCATCAACATAGTAATAATACTCCCATTCATGGGTCTTCTGATAGGTTTGGCCATTCACCATATCCCAATCCCCCTTCTTATTGGCGATACCTTCGTAATGCTTAAATGGAAGATTATCTGGAGAATAGAGCTTTACATTTATCTTGCTCTTGAAAGCAGATGGTTCTTTTGTAATAACCCCATATTGAGCCTCATATCCTGTAAGGTCATTGCTTAACAAACAATATACCTTCATATCAGAAGACCATGAAGAACCGGAAGGCAACTCGAAAGTTACATTCAATCCATTAGGCAATAAAGAAGAACCCTCTTTTGACAACAAGGTATAATACCCCACACCATCAGAAGTTTTACGCAAAGCTAAAGCGCTATTACTTGAATTAGCGCTAATGATTTTGCCATCCTTATCAGCCAATACCCAACGCATATAGAAGTCGCTGACATCTTTCTTATCAGCAACGCCGAAATCAGAAAGAATCTCAGGAACTACATCTTTCAAACTTACCTCAAGTTTATTGTCTTTATATATCGCATCTACATCATGACTTGCTGCTGCAGCTCCATTGTCGGCAGAAAGCTCCAAAGAAAGCGCATCAAGTGTTTCCTGCTTTACAAACTTAAAGGAATATTCTCCATTAAGAGTTGGCTCTTGAAGCATATAAGTGCTTCCATTATATGTTACCACCTTAGCATCATCATCGCCATTATTTGCCCAGGTACACTTCAAGACATAATTCTCTACATTTGCGCCTGTTGCAAGTTTTGAGAAATCAAAGGTCACAGTACGAGCTGCCTCATTGGCTATATCGGTTGCATTAAAGAAAATCAAATCAGAACCTTTAACTGCTGATGAAGAATTACTCAATATATCTGTTATGTGATGAACAGGAGTTGTTGATGTCTCAGAATCAAACAACTGCCAACGCAAATACTTGGCATTGAAGTCAGGCAAAGTTACATTGGTAGATGTCGCTGCTTTTGGAATAATAGAAGTACTTTCTGCTTTTGAAAAGTCAGCAGAGTTACTGCCATACTTAATCGCAGAAGACTTCAAGCCATCTTCTGTATATATATCGAATTCCATCTTTTTGACGCCAGCAAGATTCTCTTTTTCGGTTAAGAGTTCGGCATCATTAGAAAGGAGGAGAACGAGTTTTGCATTATGAATATCCGTACTCTTTGGATCTATTTTATACTGAAAAAGTTGAGGATAAGTTTCAAAACCAAACTTTGTTTTATCATAATACACATAATTCTTATCTTTCTCGTGAGCAGACCAATCAAGATTCTTTATTTCGTGACCGAACGAATAGTTATTACTAATCACCCAACTTGATATATCAAGCTTAGCTCCATCTTTCTCAAAATAGAAACATGCATAATTGTAATAATCTTTAATATAATCACTCCATTGCAACTCTACAGCTGTACCCTTTACATAGTAGCCATCACTAGCCCATCCTTTCACTGGCATTAAAACCAATGAAAGGAGGAGGATGAGAGTGCGATATATGTTTTTAATCTTATTCATAGCGATAGTATTTACGTGTATAATGTTTACGAGCAGCATAACTGCTTAAATCCTTGGTGAAAAGTATCTTGTATGTTAGAGACTTGCCGGTTTCGCCAGGCACAGGAACTGTGACCTGATAGAGGGCACTCAGCTTGTCGGCTTTGTCATCTTTGAAGATACCTTCGAAATAGCCTGTGGTTGTATTCCATGATGGAGGGGTTTTAAACACCTTCTTGGCATTATCTTTGGCAGCAGCTTCATCAGCCATACCATCTTCTTGGATTAACTCCCATTTTACATTGTTATAGTCGATGGTTCCTGACACATTGGTGTCATCACCCTTTACCACCTTTGGCTGGATATGGAATTCTTCTTCCGGATAATAACAGGTATAGGAAAGAGTGGTTCCGTTATCTTTTATGGATGGATAGAGACCGATGGCAGTGAAGGCCTGAACATCAAACTTCAACTTATAATCATCTAATGAGATTGGAAGAATGTGATGGTCGTTGCGAGCTATCGTTGTCCAATCCTGGAACAGGGCGTAACGCTTGACTCCTGCTGAAGTATTCAGGTTGATGATGAAATACTTGGAAGTATTGCCCGCTGCGCTTTCATTCACATAGAACGAAATCTCATTCTCTGTTTCGTATTTATCTACTTTCGCTGGTATTGTCTTAGTCAGCTTATAAGTATAATTCTCCGTTGTAGCCTGCCCTACCAGATTCGGAATACATTTAACCTCATCTTCATTTGCACCAGTTAGGTTAGATGAACCAGTAGCGCCAGAGGTTCCTGAAGCATCCGAATGCTTTGGCAACAACATGATATTACCATCTTTATTGACATCAGTTGAAGAATTTGAAGTTACATCATTCAACGTAATGTCCTTGATCACTAAAAGAGTAGAACTTGGATTCTTGAACTTTAATGTAATCTTTGCCAGCATTCTTACTACCCAAAGTTCAGTGATGCTTGGCTTACCAGAAGCATTTATCGTCACTTCCTGCTTATTGCTCATAGGAATACCTTTGCAGTCTGGGTCATTCACATTGAATCCATTGCCATTCATCTTCCACTTCTTGTTGTCGAAATCAACATCTGCACCTTTAGAGATGCCTAGCTCGGTGGAAGTAAGATTGGCAAAGGAATAAACCTGGTAGGTAGCAACCTCTTTAGGAAGATCTGTTATCGTAACCTCATCTTTAATACGATTACCAGCCGATACATTGTTGTTCTCTGCAAAAGAAACAACCTTGCCGTCTTTTACAAAGGCTACAACCCAGCTCTTCATGTTTTCTGCATCTACGCCATCATTCCATGACAAACTAGCTCTGGTTCCGGAAGAAGGAGCTGTAGAAAGAGTCATGTGGACGGTAACCTTGTCGCCTGGGTTATCGCCTCCACTGTCTCCCTGTATAGGGTCAGCACTATCAGTGGAGCAAGCCGTCATAAAGGCTAGCACCATCAGAATCAATGCCGTATGTATCGTCTTAATCGTTTTCATTTTATCTGAAAGTTTAAGTTCAAACTATACTTTCTGTTTATCTGTTTATTTTGTTGTTACATTGTTGTCTCGTCGTGAGTATAGGTTGCCCATTTTCTCACGTTGAGGGTAATCTTCATTCCATCCGGTCCCTTGCCAGTAATTCCATCGATACGAACTCGATAAATGTTATTGCGGACTATGCCATAATGCATTATATCATTAGTTGTACCACTACCTGTAGGGTCGCTATGACGAATGACGTAGGTGTAGCATTTTGGAGTACCGACTGCACCCGTTTTAGGACTACCGAATTTACCATTAGCCATATCTTCAGCTGTAGCAACCTGCCATTGATCTGCATCATAATATGTACCCTTAAACACCAATCCTGTTGATGTGTCTAGAGAATTATCAAAGGAAGTATTCTCCATGACATAATCAAGAATATAGTACCTATAATTATACGGAGTGGTGACTTTTGCATTATCATTATCTTTTCCATGACTTTTATCGGCTTTCTTCACCTTATAAAAATCAGAAAAAGTCATTGACTCCCAATCTGCTATACTTTTCATTTCATTACGATAAGCAACACCTGTGCGAACAGTCGTCCATGGACAAATCACATAGTTCGTTGAATTATGATTCGCATCTTCTGTTTCCTTTGAAATGTAGTTTACTGTAGCCTTGTCGTTACCATCAGTAACTCTTTTTATGAGGTATTCACCTGAGGTTACATCGTTATATGGCATAACAGACTCTAAAACAAAACCACCAATAACATTATTCGAGGCATCGGTTACATTATAATTATATGTATATGTTCTCGGCGTTGTTTTTTTATTTTCCTGGCAATAAGCATTTGGCATGATATCAATTCGAGCTGCCAGTCTTTCAATATCTACATTTACAATATAAGGATCTTCCTGAGAACCTATATGTCCATCAGGAGTTAGTTGGGCATCCTTTAAGGATGACATCAAGAAGTTGCTTGATTTTGTTATATCTGCATCATCTCGTGTACAAACATCCATAATAAGTTTATCGCGGATATCTTTCAATGTTTTACCTTGCCATTCAGAAGTCATATCACCAGCATTAGCAACTACAAGCAGATGATAGTTCTTTTCAATAATTGCATTCTGTATCTGTATCGGTGCAGATTGCCATATTCTAGAATTACCACCACTAGTTGTAGAGAAGTGCTGAAAGTAAATAACCTTTTCTATGATGGCACCATCATCACTCATATCATTCTTGGAAGACGAATAAAGCAATAAGTTTAAGTTGGTAACGGTTCGCTCATTAAGTTCACCTACATCATCTCCATCACCATCCTCTCCACCAGAAGGATTCTCTGTAAAATGATACTTATCATCTTCACCTGCCCTACTCGCTCGTGTATCTCCACTACCATCCACTGTTACCTTTACCTGCAAATATGCCTTCATATCTTTGCTTGGCAGAGGCAAATCACTAGTAGTGTCACTCGCACAGGATGCGAACGACATCACCAGCAAAAGGGCTAGCAATGAGAGGGTTATTGTCTTTATCTTAAACATACACTTTCTTTTTTTGAATCGGCTTATGGGAAGCCGGGTAGGACATATTAATTGAGTTCTTCGAACTGGATGCGCTTGCTCCAACTCAGTACATTCACGCTGATGGTGATGTAGCAATACTTGAGCTTGCCACCCTGGATAAAGAACTGAAGTTTGTAATCATAGGCACGGTCTAGGAATTCCTGTGCACTGTAACTGTACTCCTCGCTGGTGCGAAGACGACTCAAGAGGTCAGGAAGATTTACATTTACTACTGTATTTCCGGTCTCCTTACTCTTGATGAGGAGATGACCGTCCTGTTTGTAATCATCGTGCTTCAGAATGCGGGAAGTCATGAAGTCGGCATGAGCTATCTTGCCCTGCTCTGTTTCGTCAACAGTATTCCATGTGGCATGAGGAGTATAAACAACCTTACGGCTCTCGTCGAGAGAGTTATCCCAAAGAATACGGGCATTATGGTCTTCGATGGTCATCGTGTAGTCGTTGACATCCATATCCTGTGGAGAGTCAAGGTCACGAAGCGCCACATTGATCTTCTTGGTATCACGCACCAATGGGATAGTAGCATAGGCGGCTTTAGATGAAGATACCTCAACAGATTCGAGCATCTTGCCATGCCAAAGGGTGTCCAATGGCATGGCATGATTCTCAACTTCATCATAATCACCACGGCTCTGATGGTCGAGGTTCACCTCCAACTTCTTGATATTGTCGCCCTTAGCCAGTTCTGTACGAACAAACTTGGCGCGACCGGATTGCAGTTGTTCAGCATAAGCATTCTGTCCTGCGAGTGCAAGGAACTGATATTTGCCAGGCTGTAGGTTCTCGACGTGCATTACATAATTTGGGTCTTTGAGAGGCGATGATAGCGCAGAATTCGTCTCGGTCTGTT
>ERZ1034980.1541-NODE-1541-length-13557-cov-13.869575_pt1 | contig 13557 bp, 11 predicted proteins | sample MGYA00520622_ERZ1034980 | MGnify/ENA primary metagenome ERZ1034980 (study PRJEB33766, sample SAMN09781791) | gut metagenome | biome: gut microbiome | host: Homo sapiens | place: Madagascar | study: EMG produced TPA metagenomics assembly of the PRJNA485056 data... | reverse complement strand
CCGCATCATTGGTGGTTCTCACACAATCAAATCCTACAGTAAACTTACGCCGTCTTTGACGAGCTATGGTTATTTATGCTGTTATATGCTAGTATAAACTATATTATATGATTAAATTGTATTGCACAGACGAGATAAATTTATTCGCTGATAAAACATATTATGGGAAGGAATAAGATCATATGACCTTAAATGATATTGTAGATGGTTTTAATACAACACCATTTCTTTTTATAGGGTCTGGAATCTCCAGAAGATATTTAGGACTTCCGGATTGGAGAAATTTACTAGTTCATTTTGCTGCAGAAATTTGCGGAAATGAATTTGCATATCAATTGTATGCTGATAAAGCAGCTGATACTCCCTCGTTGATGCGCATGCCTAAAATAGCTTCGCTAATAGAACGAGATTATAATGAAGCATGGTTCACAAATCCAGCTAAGCGACATCTTGATAAAGAAGAAATGGAAGCTGTAAAACAAGGTGTTTCACCTTTTAAAGCGGAAGTGGCTTGGTACATTAAACACTCTTTTTCTCCTCAACCTCAATATCAAGAAGAAATAGCGTTGTTTCAAAAAATTACAACAAAGAGTATATCAGGCATTATTACAACCAATTACGATACTTTTTTAGAAAATCATTGTGAGGGATACAAATCTTATGTCGGCCAAAATCAATTGATCTTCTCATCATTACAGGGCATTGCTGAAATTTATAAAATTCACGGTTCGGTAGAAGTTCCAGAAAGCATAGTGATCAATGAGAAGGACTATCAAAACTTTGAACTGCAAGAAAAATATCTTGCCGCAAAACTAATGACTATATTTGTAGAATACCCAATTATCTTTATGGGCTATTCTATTAGTGACAATAATGTTCAAATGATCATTCGCTCTATTGTTGACTGTCTTGATGAAGAGCAAGTGCGAAAGCTTTCTGATAGATTTGTTTTTGTGGAATATTTACAAAATCATAATGGCGTGGAGATATCGCCATATACAGTGATGGTGGGTGAAAAGCCCTTGCTGATGAAAAAAGTAGGCCTTAGTAATTTTTCTCTATTGTATCGTGCATTAGATAACAAAAAGGCAAAAATCCCTGTTCGTCTATTACGTCATTTTAAACAGGAGCTATATAGCTATGTTATTACGAGCAGCCCGACGGCCACAATGCATGTTGCCTCTATTGATGATGCAAGAATTGATGATGATTTTGTACTGGCTATTGGTAGAGCCTCAGAACTTGGCTTGAAAGGATTAAGCGGTCTGGATGGCAGTGAATGGTATAGAAACATCGTACTTGGAGATTTAAATTTCAGTTCAGATGAGCTACTAGAGTATGCTTTTCCTAAATTGTTAAAACAGAATTCCAATAAATTGCCAGTGAATAAACTTTTGCAAGATGCGAAGGAAGGACACCCGTTGGCTGAGAAGATAGCGAGTGAATTTACTTTTGAAAATATCATCTCCCAAACAATAAAAAATCAACGGCATACGGCCATAGGTTTTCATTCTGTCTTAGAAATTTGGAATAGAAAAGAAGATTTTCTTGAAAAGAGAACTAGATTAATTGCATATCTGACGGAAGACCAGATTGATGTTGATGAACTTGAGACTGTATTAAGAGAATTATTTAATGCAAACAAGAATATTTTGCAAGAAGAAACACCTCTAGTAAAAACAAATATTAGAAGACTAATCATGATTTATGACTATTTGAAATGGGGAAAGAAAAAAGAGCCCTTTGGCTAAAGCATCTGTAAACAGACACCGACCAAAAGACCCTTTAGAATCGATACACCTATTAGATTAGCATCTGCATGCAGACACCTTTCTGACACAGCGTATTACATTCAAAGAACAACTTAACTTTAATTCAAATGACATGATTAGTCAACAAATATTTGGTTGTCCCCTGTTCGCTTATATTTGGTTGTCACTGTTCGCTTAACAATGGCATTGGGCATTGGGCTGAGCCGAAGGCTATTCATAAATCAAGTCTTGTGGTAAAATCTCTCTTAGTATTTACTAAGAGGGATTTTTATGAATTTGGAAGTATTGATTTCCTGTATGAATCAGCATGATATGAAGATTGCTGAGATGACAGGGATCCAAACGGATACACTTATTATAAATCAATGTCCTCAGACAGAGACTCTGAACGAAATTAGATCAGATCAGAAAACGGCTGGAGTGAAAAATCAAGCGCATGTGAATATCCGTATGCTAGATACAAGCACACGAGGTCTGGCGAAAAGTCGTAACCTGGCTATCCAGCATGCAGTCGGAGATGTGTGCCTTCTGTGCGACGATGATGAACAACTGGATTCATCATATGAGGAGACCATATTGAAGGCATATGAAGTGCTATCGGATGCGGACATCATCTGTTTTCGTATCTCGAATCAACCGAGCCGTCTGAAACAGGAAACGCAGCGCCTTACGAAATGGACAGCGATGCGCATCGCATCCTGGCAGATTACTTTCCGCAGAGAAGCGATATTGAAGAGTGGAATTCGATTCGATGAAGATATGGGGGCTGGAACCGGAAATGGTGGAGGAGAAGAAGTCAAGTTTCTGAGAGACTGCATAAAAGCAGGACTGAAAGCGTATTATGTTCCGAAGAGTATAGGGACTGTGGCGCAGACAGAATCCACCTGGTTTCGGGGATTTGATCAAGACTTCTTCTATAAGCGAGGGATTACGAACCGATATATGCTGGGACTTCCGGTATCCATTCTGTATGCGGCGTACTATACCCTGCTGAAAAGAGATTTATATAAAGAATATGTGACACCCTGGCAGTCATTTAAGTATACTTTGGATGGAATCATGGCGAATGACATCTCTAAGCAAAAGAAAGGTAAGCGTTTGTAGGCGAAATGGTTTCTGTGATAATTCCAACCTATAACTCTGAAAAGTATATCGCAGCGACATTAGAATCGGTCATCGGACAGACATATTGTGACCTGGAAGTTCTGATAATGAATGATGGTAGTCGGGATAGAACGGCTGAGATTGTTCAGGAATATGCTTTGCGTGATCCGCGGATTAAGCTTGTTAATCTTGTGGAGAATAGAGGAGTTTCTGCTGCGCGAAATAAAGGCGTTGAGATGGCATCTGGAGAGTGGATCGCGTATCTTGACAGCGATGATTTATGGAAGCCGAATAAAGTGGAAAAGCAATTAAGATTTGCAGAAAAACTTCAGGAGAGATTTTCAACTCGTCCAGATCTGATATTTACTGGGTCTGGTTTTATAGATGAGGACGGAAATGAGCTAGCTTCTATATTACATGTACCGAAGAAAGTAGATTTCAAAGAACTTCTTAAGCAGAATTTGATTTCATGTTCATCTGTATTGATTCGCAGATGTTTGATGATTAAATATCCGATGCCGTGCATAGATGATGCACATGAAGACTTTGTTACATGGCTGCGTATTCTGAAAAGCGAGGATATCTTCGCATATGGTCTGGATGAACCTCTGCTAATTTATAGAGTGATGAAGTCATCGAGATCTGGTAATAAACTGAAAGCCGCGATCATGACCTTTAAGGCATATAGATATATTGGTTTGAACTTTGCACAAAGCCTCTGGAACTGGAAATCGTATGCGATTCGAAGCTTGAGAAAATACCGAAAAATCAAATGATGAGTGGTAACTGTATATTTGGAATACTGAAAAATCAAAGGTTAAGTAGTACCGGCGTATTTGGCTGACTGAATATAATCGATTGGTTTTGACAATCACTTATAAAACGAGGCAATTTTTATGAAATTACTGACATTTGTGATTCCTGCATATAATAGTGAAAAGTATTTGGATAAGTGTATTTCCAGCATGCTGAATCCGGATATAAATCATGAAATAGAGATTATCGTAGTGAATGATGGATCTACGGATGCAACTCCGAAAGTTGCGACGAAATACTGTGACTTATACCCGGAGACTGTTCGTCTTATTAATCAGGCTAATAAAGGCCATGGCGGTGCGCTGAATACTGGATGTGCAGCCGCCACGGGAAAATATCTGAAGGTGATCGATGCAGATGACTGGGTTAATTCTGAACAGTTGCCTTCATTTATTCAGAAGCTGAAGGGCTGTGAAAGTGATGTGGTGTTGACACTCTATCACACGATCAACATATCAACTGGTGAAGTGAAAAACTGGCGTTGCTTTCCGCAGGAATTTGATAAAGTGTATACCTTTAAGAACGTGCTGCAGGGTTGGAAGGCATTTGACCGTGCATTGACATTTCATGGAATAACGTATCGTACGGATTTTTATCAGAATCATACGGATCCTTTGCCAGAGCATGTATTCTACGAGGACCATGCATTTGCAACTTTTCCGTGTTGCTTTGCTAACGCAATCACGCCGATGGAACTCTTTATTTATGAATACCGGATTGGCGACTGCGATCAAAGCGTCTCGATGGCAAATCAGGTAAAACGACATACACACACGGAAACGGTGCTTGATTTTATGGAGAGGCGTTACAGTGTTATGGATGATATGGATGGTAAGCATTATGTTGCAAGGAAAATCGAAGCTTTATTGATGAGCTATTTTTCCATTACACTCCTTTCGGATCCGGATCGTAAGGAAGGCCGAAGCTTAGCTGAAACACAGTATCGGAAGTGTAAAGAGTTCGCACCGGATATTATGAGCTCGATGAAGAATAAATATCGCATCTTTCGCATGATGAATCGGCTGGGATTTACGATTGACACATGGGAAAGAATACTGCATAGTTCTTTCTATAATCGTCTTAGGGGAAATCATTCTTTTGATTGATTTTATTGCATCCAATATGACAAATAAGGAATATATTAAAAAAATACTGAAATACCTCTACACGATACTAAGTCTGATCGTTGCCTTTCTCACGGCAGATGCTATATGGTACTGGAATGTTGCCCCTGGTTGGAGCCAGGGGTTTTTTGGCGTTGAAACACTGCTTATTGTAGGACTACTCTACAGTGTCGTGTATTTTTTCTTTGCCAAAATGTATGACGCACATAAAATAGGCCTATATCGATTACAGGAATTATCCTTTTCTCAGATGCTTGCCTATGGAATCAGCGACGCGGTGCTGTTTATTGCAGCCTTTTTCTGGTTCCATAATTTCCAGAGAATTCGAGTTCGCCTGTTTCTTCTGGCATTCTGCCTGCAGCTTGTGCTGATTTTACTGAATACGTTTATCTTTAATCGACTCTATGCTCGTTTTGATGAACCTAGAAAAATCATGATCATCTATGGCTCGGAGGATTATAAGCGGCTCCTTAAGAAGATAGAGGAAAAGAAACAGCGGTATCATGTTGTTGCTGTTATGTCAGAATCAGATGATCTTAAACTTGTTTTTGATACGCTATCGACCTGTAAAGATGTATATCTCTGCGATGTGAAGGATGAGATTAAGGATCGAATTATTCTTTATTGCAATGCACATCAAAAAGATATTCATATCTCGATGGATATCGGCGATCTGTTAACCTTAGGGGATGAAGTTTCACATTCCTTTGACACTCCATTTTTGAGAAATCGAAAAACACCGGTTGCATGGTATTATGCTTTTGCAAAACGCCTGTCGGATATTGTGATAGCGCTTGTAGCTATCATCACGCTGTCGCCGATTATGTTGATTACAGCCATTTGCATAAAGCTGTATGATCGAGGGCCTGTATTTTACAAACAAACCCGATTGACGAAAGATGGAAGAACTTTTGAAATCATCAAATTTCGAAGCATGAAAATAAATGCTGAGAAAAACGGCGCACAGCTATCGAATGTACATGATGATCGTATCACACCGGTCGGGAAAGTGATTCGGAAACTCCGGATCGATGAACTGCCTCAGCTCTTTAATATTCTGAAAAATGATATGGCAGTGGTTGGGCCAAGACCAGAGCGGCCGGAGATTGCATCAGAGTATGAAAAGAATATACCGGAATTCTCTCTGAGACTTCGGGTGAAGGCGGGCCTTACTGGTTATGCTCAAGTATATGGAAAGTATAATACGACGCCACTGGATAAACTGAAACTGGATCTCATCTATATCGCGCAGCGATCAGTGCTGTTTGATCTCAGAATACTGTTTTACACAGTGAAAATCATCTTTATTCCGGAGAGTACAGAAGGAATACCGGACGGGCAAAGTACAGCAGAACCAGGTGATGTATAAGTCATAAGAAATGAATGAATATGTATAGGATTACAAATGTTTAATATAGGGTTATTAACAGCACAACATAAGCAAAGCTTTGTAAAAGTGGCAAATGCACTGTTCTATTTCGCGCTGGTTCTATACTGGTCACTCAGTATTGTGTGGACATCAACGGCTATGGGAATTTTGACTTCTCTTGGCTATATTATCGGAATAGCAGCAGTGATGGCGCTGCTTGTATTGCGTGAGGCGATATGCTGTCTTGCTATAAGGCGGTATGATTTTCGGGATGTAATCGGTCTTTTAATTTTGGCGCTGTTCGCATATATCGCTAATCGTAATGAAAGTGCAACTGTGGCAGCAGGATATCTTTTGATCTTTGCTGCCAGAGATATGGATTATAAGAAAATCTTTCGGTATGCGATTGCGACGACTATAGTAGGAATATTTGTTATTTACTATGCTTCCATGCAAGGATTCATCACTTATGGCACCTGGATGGAAGGAACGACGGTTCGGCATGCTTTTGGGTTTATTTATCCGCTGGTGATTCCTGCATATCTTTTAAATATCGGCATGATGACGTTCGCTGTGCGGGAAGAAAAGATAGCATGGTGGCAGATTGCAGTACTTCTTATTTTTACTGTCCTTATATATCGCTGGTGCAAGGCGGATCTTTCAAGTGGATTGATGGTAGTACTACTGGTTGCGATGCTGGTGGTGCGAGCTTATCCGGAAATCATTAACAGTGAACATCCTTTCTGGAGATATACGGATCGATTAGCTGTCTGGTTTTTTCCTATAGCGATTCTTATAAGTGTTGTTTTGGCTCATTTTTATAATTCTGATAAATCATGGATGCAATTGCTTGATGAGATTACACGTGACCGCTTATCCCTTCCGCATGCAGCACTTCAAAATTATGGTGTAAAGCTTTGGGGACAGCAGATGTGGTTTGTCGGCGCAGGACTTGATAATTTTGGTAATGAAGTAAGCGGTGCATATGATTATGTAGATAATGTATATATTAATATGCTCATCCGGTATGGAATTGTTTTTGTCGTTATTTCGGTGATTTTGATGGTGTTAACGATGGAATATTGCCGTTTACGCCATATGCGTATCATACTATGGCTGTTTTGTCTCATGGCAGTGCATGGTCTGCTGGAAGATAAGATGCAGACCGTTTACTTTAATTCGCTCCTTTTACTGGTAGGTCAAGCTGTTCAAAGATATCATGGAACAAAAAAGCATACACAAAAACTTCATATGGAATAGCATATTTCAGGTGCTTACGGTTATTACGCCTTTGATTACGGCACCGTATGTTGCGAGGACTTTACAGCCGGAAGGCGTCGGCACGTTTTCGTTTGTGAATTCGGTGGCCTCGTATTTCGTGCTGATCGCAAATCTCGGCACGGCGACCTATGCTCAGCGCGAAATATCCTATGTTCAGGAAGACATAGAGAAAAGAAGCGAAGCGTTCTGGAATGTATTCTTTCTTCGCTTCGCCACGTCGTCTGTGACCATCGTTGCATATTTTGCTTTTTCCTTCTTTAGTGAATATAAGCTCATATTTTATATTCTGTTGATCAATATCATTTCTGTGATCTTTGATATCTCGTGGTTTTATCAGGGAATAGAGGATTTCGGTACCATTATGCGGAAAAATGTATTTTTCCGCCTTCTGACAGTTCTTTCCATTTTCGTATTTGTTCATCATGAGCGTGACTTGCCGATCTACTGCCTGATTCTGTGCTCAGGAACATTGGCGGCGAATATGTCACAGTGGGTGCAGCTCTCTACACTTATTCGAAAACCGGATTTCGCTCGTATTCGACCGTTTTCAGATATCAGAACGGTGCTTTCGCTATTTATTCCGACGATCGCCATACAGGTCTATACGATCCTGGATAAGACCATGATCGGCCTGTTTTCAGGTGTCGGTGCGGAAAATGGATACTATGAAGAGGCGATGAAGTTTGCGCGACTTACGCAGACGCTCGTTACCTCGTTTAGCACGGTGATGATTCCACGCATCGGCAGTTGCTTCGCACAGGAAAAGCTGGAGGAAGTGAAAGAGTATCTATATAAATCCTATCAATATGTATGGGCGGTTGCGATCCCGATGAGCTTCGGACTGATCGGGATCTCGGATAATCTCGTTCCCTGGTTTCTGGGGACGGACTATGCAAAGGTAAGCCTTCTTTTAAAGATTCTGGCCCTCCTGCTGATCAGTATCGGCATCAATACGATTACAGGAAATGAGTATCTGATTCCCACGAATCGCCAGAATCTGTATACGAAGACGGTTCTGCTCGGTGCAGCAGTGAACGTATGCTTTAATGCACTCCTGATCCCATCGCTGATGTCGACGGGGGCGGCGATCGCTTCCGTGCTTGCAGAAACGGTCATCGCAGTGTACCAGCTATATCTGGTGCAGCATGAACTGTCGATCAGGGAAATCCTGCAGCGTGCATCAAAGTATATTTGTTCAGGGCTGATAATGCTGATCGTGCTTCGTATTGAAAACCGTTTCTTCGCACCATCACCGCTCTATACTGCTTGTATGATTATCACGGGCGTCATGATATATGGATGTAGTTTGATTATTTTGAAAGATGAATTTGTGGTCGACCATATGAAGGCGGGCTTAAAATCCGGAAGTGATGTAATAAAGTATTAAGATTATGTGGAGAATTTGTATGAATTCATAGATATACGCTGTTTTTCGAAGATTCTATGATAAAATACTCTGCATAAGAAGATATGAAGGAGACATACATGGACCAGTATCAGAATATCAGTTTCAACGAAGAGGACGAGAGCGAAATCAGCCTGCGCGATCTGCTATATCATATCCTTCGACAGTGGCGTGTGATTTTAGCAGCTGCCGTCTGCTTTTGCATATTACTAGGAGGCTTTAAGCTGGTAAAGGGGCTTAACGTGCTGAAAAGTGATGATATGACAAGTACTCAGGAAGAGTACGAAACGGAGCTTGCGGAATATACGATCAATAAAACCCGCTTGCAGGATCGGATTAAGGTATTGACACAGTCTATACAGGATAAGGGGGAATATTATAATCAATCGGTTCTTATGAACCTGAATTCGGATGCGGCTTATAGAAGTACACTCACATATATCGTGAATGCTACGAAAGATGATGCGCTCGTAGAAAGAGATAAAAGCGTTGATACTGTGATCAATCGGAGAATGAATGGTGTTCTAGGGGCGTATGCATCACTGTTACAGAATGGAACAATTCTGAGCAAACTGGGGGAGAAGACTGATCTAAATTTGAGTCAGAAACAGCTGGCCGAGATGGTATATGTGCAGACTGACTATCAGGCGAAGCTTCTCCATGTTACGATCATCGGCAAAACTGAAAAACAGGTACAGGATATTACGGATGCCGTACAGGACGAACTGCAGAATGCAGCTCTGCATATTGCATCGCCGGCGGCCTACTACCAGCTGAATCTTATTTCGTCTTATATCGGTGAAGATGGAGGCAGTCGGATACTGATCGGAACAGTGCCTAAAGACGGAACCAATGGGGATGATGCGATATATCAAACCAGTATCGATCTTTTACAGAAGGAGTATGTGCAGGCGGTCGCAGATATGCAGGAGCAGCTGCTTACCTGCAAGGATCAGTTAACTAAACTTCAGGAACCAGTAGCACCTGCGGATACATCCAGGAGTTCGGTTATTAAGGGAAGCATAAAGTATGCACTTTTTGGCGCTGCGGCTGGTGTATTTTTAATGGCACTGTTTTATGCTTTGCGATATATCTTCTCTGGAGAATTAATGACCTGCGACTCCTTGACTGATAACTATGGGCTCATGGTGTTAGCAGACTATCATGCGCCGTTCAGAAAACATCCGAATTCGATGGATAAGCTGATTGCCCGTATGAATGGCATCACAGAGGAGAGCTCGTCTCTTGAATGCGTTTATGCACTGGGGGCTGCCAATATCTCGGCGCAAATGCAGAAGAGCGGTGCATCAAAGATTCTTCTTACTGGAAATGCATGCACATCTGATTTTGATGCTACAGCTGCTGCAGTAAAAGAAAATCTGCAAGTGATGGGCCTGGAAGTTGTATCTGCAGGAAATATCAATGGCAGTGTGGCAGCTGTTCAGAAGCTGCAGGATGCAGACACGGTCGTATTGATTGAACAGCTGGGTATTTCTCGTCTACAGGACATCAAGAAAGAGCTTCAGATGCTCCGTAAGCTGGAGAAAGACATCTTAGGTGTCATCGTTCTATAACACAGAAGGAGAAGCGATGAGCAAACGACGGATAGGTTGTTTGCTCATCTTTTGCATCTTATATGAAACGGAAAAAACTGGAATTACTGATCACAGCGATCATATATATCATGACGGCGCTGCTGTCCACGAGCATAGCGATCCTGATTCTTCGCAATTACTCGAAGCTGACGCAGGAGTTTATGGCAGGTAATATCGGACAGCTCGCCATCCTTCCGGCAGTTGTGGCCGAACTACTTGCGATGTCACTGGCGCTTTACGATGGAAAGTATGCCTTTGAACGAGCACCGATCTGGACTTATGTTTGGAAGGCGATTAAAGGAACATTGTTCTTCGCAGGTGTTTGGGCAGCCATCCTCCTGATTCAAAAGAATAATATTACAGAATCACGTTATTTCTTCGTGGGAACGATCAGCCTGCATCTGGTGCTCCTGACGATTCTTCTTTATACAGGCCAACATCTGATTATCGCAAACTTTTATAAAACAAATGCGGCGACGATCGTCGGTATCGTAACCACGCGAGGAAGGGCAGCTACGATTTCGGATCAGCTGAAAACGGACTGGTCGCGACGCATCGCCGGGATCATGCTGATCGATGAAAAGAAAAATCGGGAGCACTCAGCGGCTGAAATGGAGAATGAGGATATTTCAGAGGCAGAGAAGAGCGCAAAGGCTGGAGGATCGATTCTGGAAGAAATCGATCATGTGCCGGTCGTGGCCGATGCACAGACCCTCGTCGAGTGGGTCCGTGCGAATGCCATCGATGAAATCTTCATCGTCGTACCAAACAACGAAGCTCCGCTGATCGTCGAAGCTGTGGAAAACTTTATCCAGATGGGCATCGCTGTGCATCTCAACATGCCGAGTATCGAGCGCCTGGGAAAGCGACTTACGCGAAAGACGAAAAAATATGTACCGAAGACGATGACCCGTCTCGCCTACCTGAATAAAATACCGATGATCATCTTCGAGCAGCCGACGGCGAAGCTTCGCTATGAGGCTGCGAAGAGAGTGATGGATATACTGGGCGGTATCATCGGATCCATCGTGGCGATCGTCCTCTATGTAGTGCTCGGCATCATCATCAAGTTCGACTCACCAGGACCGATCATCTTCGCCCAGGAACGTGTGGGAAAGAATGGCCGAAAGTTCAAGATGTATAAGTTCCGCTCGATGTACCAGGATGCAGAAGCCCGTAAGGCAGAGCTCATGAAGCAGAACGAAATGAATGGACTTATGTTTAAGATGAAGGATGACCCGCGTATCACGAAGGTCGGTAAGTTCATACGGAAGACGAGCCTCGATGAATTTCCGCAGTTCTTTAACGTTCTGTTCGGAGATATGTCTCTGGTCGGCACTCGACCGCCAACCGTGAACGAGTTTAACGAATACTCAAACTACCATAAACGCCGCCTCGCGATGAAACCGGGCATTACAGGCATGTGGCAGGTGAGTGGACGATCGGATATTAAGGATTTTGAAGAAGTCGTAAAACTTGATTGTGAGTATATCGATAACTGGAGTTTGATCCTGGATCTGAAGATACTGGTAAAGACAGTGGCTATTGTGTTTACGAGAAAAGGGTCAGAGTAGCCGAGCTTTTTTCTTGGCTTCTTAAATGTTTGGTAAGAGAGTTGTGATTACAATTCATGGCTGGAAAGATAAATTTATGGTTAAACTAGAAAACACCGCATAAATACAGCGTTTTGACGGCTTGACCATCTTCTTGAAAATTCTATTTCGCATATGGTCGAGAACGCATTTCCGTTGAAATCTACTGCGTTTGACAGTTTGATGGTTATTATATTTAGTGAATCCAACATACATACCCAATGATGTTGATTCCTTAATTACTATCCATATGTGGCAATAGTAAATGAGAATAAGAGGGAGTCAAGCCTGAGTGATACGAGAGTTTCATTCAGGCTTTTTCTGGTGTTCCGAAAACAAAGTTTTTAGTGTGAGGGAAAAATTTATGCAGCAGGTGGCAAATAAAGGAAATTTAAAAATCTGTTTAGTTGGCTCATCAGGCGGCCACTTGACTCATTTATATATGTTAAAGCCTTTCTGGAAAAACAAGAATCGCTTTTGGGTGACCTTTGATAAAGAGGACGCAAGAAGCCTTTTAGAGGGCGAGAAAATGTATCCTTGCTATTATCCTACTAATCGCAGCCTAAAAGCATTGATTAAAAATACGGTGATTGCGTGGAAAGTGCTGCGTAAGGAAAAGCCGGACTTAATCATTTCTTCCGGTGCAGCGGTTGCGGTTCCGTTCTTTTACCTTGGTAAATTGATGGGTGCAAAACTTATTTACATAGAAGTATTTGACCGCATTGACAAGCCTACTGTAACCGGCAGATTGGTATATCCGATTGTTGACAAGTTTATTGTGCAGTGGGAAGAACAAAAGAAGGTTTATCCAAAGGCTATCAATTTTGGCAGTATCTTTTAGAGGGGAAAAAGATGATATTTGTAACAGTTGGAACACATGAGCAGCCATTTAACAGGCTTGTGAAAGCAGTAGATGAATTAAAAAGAGATGGAGTCATTACCGAAGATGTTATTATGCAAACTGGGTTTAGCACATACGAACCGAAGTATTGCCAATGGAGCAAGTTGATCCCTTACCAGCAAATGATAAAAAATGTTGAGGATGCACGAATTGTTATTACCCATGGAGGCCCTGCGAGCTTTATCATGCCGTTGCAAATCGGTAAGACACCTATCGTTGTACCCCGTCAGCACCGGTTCGATGAACATGTGAATGACCACCAGGTGGAGTTTGCAAGAAATGTTGCCGAGAGAATGGGGACCATTATCCCGGTTGAGGACATAAGCAAACTTGGTGATGTGATTAAAAATTACGATGAGATTGTTGCTAAGATGGGTCATGGCATGAGCAGCAATAATGAGAAGTTTTGTGATGAGCTTGAAAAGATTATTAGAAAATTATGATTCTGAAAGATGAGTGAAATGCGAAAAATAGTGATAGTGAGTACGGTTGGGTTAATTTATGATGGCATAACAAGCATTATAACATCATATTTGGAAGCGATGGATAAAACAGATTTAGAAATATATGTTGTTTCCACAATTAAAGCTGAACCTAA
>ERZ1034980.1539-NODE-1539-length-13561-cov-5.281505_pt1 | contig 13561 bp, 13 predicted proteins | sample MGYA00520622_ERZ1034980 | MGnify/ENA primary metagenome ERZ1034980 (study PRJEB33766, sample SAMN09781791) | gut metagenome | biome: gut microbiome | host: Homo sapiens | place: Madagascar | study: EMG produced TPA metagenomics assembly of the PRJNA485056 data... | reverse complement strand
CGGCCCACCAAAAAGCTGATGCGCGCGCCGGTCACGTTGAAGCTCTTGCTCAGGGAGAAGAACTCGACTGCGCAGGTCTCGGCGCCGGGAATGTTGAAGATGCTGTGGCCCACGGCACCATCAAAGATGATATCGCTGTAGGCGTTATCATGGATGAGCAGAATCTTATGTGCATTGCAGAAATCCACGATTTCCTGGTACAGCTCCGGGCTGCCCACGCTGCCCACCGGGTTGGCCGGCAGGGATACGATCATAATCTTGGCCTTATCGGCCACATCGTCGGGGATCTCCTTCACATTGGGCAGGAAGTTATGCTCTTTGGTCAGGTGGTAGTAGTACGGCACACCGCCACCCAGCTTGACGCCGGTAATGAACACCGGGTAGCAGGGGTCCGGCAGCAGCACCACATCGCCGTCGTTCAGCAGGGCAAGGCCCATGTGGCCCATGCCGTCCTGGCTGCCGTTAAAGCTCATGATCTGGTCCGGGGTAATGCCGTCCACATCAAAGCGGCGCTTGTAATAAGCGCACACGGTATCCAGCAGTTCCGGCAGGTCCCGCAGGGAATACTTCCAGTTTTCGCTCACCATGGCGGCATCGCACAATGCCTGCTTGATGTGCGGCATCGGCTCAAAGTCCGGGGTACCGACCGAAAGATTGTACAGCTTTTTGCCCTGTGCTTCCAGGGCCACCTTTTTATCATTCAGGGCGGCAAAAATTTCCGCGCCAAACAGGTCCAGCCGTTTTGAAAATTCCACTTCAAATGCCATGATTTTCTATCTCCTCTCCCAAGCCTGGGGTTATCCTCTATCCGGCAATACCAAATCATTCTAAGGCAATACAGCGGGAATCATCTGGTATTGCTCTATCTCACTTTGCACGCTGAGCGCACAAATAGGCATCAATATCAAAGTCCAGCAGCTGCGTATCCTTTTTTAAGTACAGCGGGTGGTGCGGCTGACCAGATTTTAACAGCGGGCCTGCCGTGTACCACTTTGCGCCTGCCGCTTTGCCGTCGGCGGCAAAATCCCGCATACAGTCCATCAGGTAATCCCGTTTCAGGATGATGTTCCCCCACGCCGCCCACACGGCAGGCTGGTCCGATAAAGACAGCAGATACCGGAACGCCTTGCGGTTTTCCGCGTGCAGAGCGGGGTTCAGCGCATGCTCCATATCATCGGGGCGGGTGGCGCGCTGGGCGTACACGTTGAACATCAAAAAACTGTCATACCCGTTGGCCAGGGCAATGCGCTGGGCGCTCTGCAAGGTGGGGTCCAGGGCATCCGGGGCCGCGGTGGATGGGTTGATACCTACGCAGATCAGCGGCTTTTTACCGCGGGTGCCCAAAATGTAACGGTACTCGGAGTAGGTATTGGGCACATACAGCCAGCGGGCCGCATCATAATCCGGGGAAGGCTGCAGCGCCGCCTGCAAAGCGGGTTCAAACAGCGCCAGTTCCAGCCCGGCGGTGGGGCCTTTTGGGATATGCATACAAGAAACCTCCTGAGGTACAGTTAAAAAGCTGCGTTTTGGACTGCATAGTAATTACTATACCACCGCCGCATACCTTGCGCAAGAGGGAACCGCGTGATATAATACCCTTTAACCTTTCAAGGTTTTATGCAACAGACTTTTTCAAAAAGGACGTGTTAAGATGGAAAAGCGCCACAATTATGCGGCTGCCGGATTCCTGCTGCTGGGGATCGGCGCAGCGGGGCGGGCGTTCCTGGGTGTGCCGGAAGGCGTTACCATGGCGGAACTGAGCCTGACCGTGCTGCTGGTGATCGGTGCCCTGCTGCTGACACGGCAGGGGCTGGTTACGCTTGTGTGCGGGTTGGCGGCCACGGCACTGGAGCTTGTTTTGTGCGGTTCCTGGGTGCAGGCCGGCGGAGTTTTGGCCGCTGCTGCGCCGTTTTTGCGGCTGGCTGACCTGTGGCTGCTGCTGGGCCTTGTGTGGGGCAGCCTGCCTGCGGCCCGCCGCGCTGTGGACGACCTGAAATACACCCGCTCCACCCGCATGATGCTGGTTGCCTGCGGGGTGCTGCTGGCTGCCCACACGGTGCTGCGCATTGCCAGCCTTGCTGCGCCTGCCAGCGTGCCGCTGGGCAAGGCTTCTTCCGGCAGCTTTGTGGTATTTTCGGTACTGCTGCTGTGGTACACCGTGCTGATGGTCAAAGCATACAACGTTCAGCGCACCAAACATTGAGCATACGGCCGTTCTGCGCCCTTTGGGGCGCGGGATGGCCGTATTTTTATTCTATTATTTTGCGCGGAATCTCTTTACATCTTTAATGCATAAAAGTATAATAAATTCATCTATTCCCGCGTAAGTTGGTGGGTTGTGGATGAAGAGGAATGGAAGAGGTTCGGAAGAGATTAGAAGAGGAGTGTATATTCATGCAACTTGATCTTTCCCGGTTTTCACCGGCTGAGCGCAGCACTTTGCAGCTGCGTGTATTATACGAGGGTGCAGGCTACCGCAAATTTCGCTGCTCCCATTTTGAGGAATATTCGCTCTATCAGCAAAACGAGCGCTTTCTTTCGGATTCCCAGGTCATTACCTTTACCGACCTGGACGGCAAGCTGCGCGCCATCAAGCCGGACGTAACGCTTTCGATCGCCAAGAACGCCCAGCCCGCCGCCGGGGAATGCAAAAAGTATTATTATACAGAGCAGATCTGCCGCCCCAGCCGCGAAAGCCACACCTTCTCGGAGATCAGCCAGATGGGCCTGGAGTGCATCGGTGCGGTTGGCGCTGCCGAACAGGCCGAGGTTGTGCGCCTTGCGCTGGAAAGCCTGGCCAGTCTGGAAGTTCCCACCGTGCTGGAAGTCAGCCATATGGGCTTTGTGACCGCCCTGCTGGACACCCTGCATGTGGATGCCGCTGCCCGCCCGCGCCTGTTGGAGCTGCTGCGCGATAAAAACGCCCACGAGCTGCATGCCGCCGCGCTGCAAAGCGGGCTGGATGAAGCCGCCGCCAACGCGCTGACCGCTATTTTAAGCCTGCACGGCCTCTTTGGCACCACGCTGGCCGCCGCCCGCAGCCAGTGCCAGTGCGAAGCCCAGCAGGACGCCCTGCTGGAACTGCAGAGCCTGCAGAATGAACTGGGCGATGCCGGACGCGGCATGCAGCTGGATCTGAGCCTTGCCGGTGATATGGAATATTACAACGGCCTGGTGTTCAGCGGCTATGTGGCCGGGGTGCCCCGTGCCGTGCTGAAAGGCGGCCGGTATGACCTGCTGGCCCAGCGCTTTACCCCCGGTGCCTGCGCTTTGGGCTTTGCCCTTTACCTGGACGAGCTGGAGCGCCTGAGCGCTCCCCTGCCGCCGGTACAGCAGCAGGGCACCGAGCGCCAGTGGCTGAACATCGCCCTGCCCAAAGGCCGCCTGGGCGATAAAGCCTACGCGCTGCTGGCCGGGGCCGGGTACAGCGCCAACGAGGACTACAACGACACCCGCAAGCTGGTGGTGGAGAACCCCGAAGCCGGGGTGCGGTACTTCCTGGTCAAGCCCAGCGACGTTGCCATTTATGTAGAGCACGGCGCTGCCGACATTGGCATTGTGGGCAAGGATATCCTGACCGAATCCGGTGCCGATGTGTACGAGCTGCTGGATACCGGCATGGGCAAGTGCCGCATGTGCGTGGCAGGGCCCAAAGACTTTGTGGACGATGAAAGCCGCGCCCTGCGCGTTGCCACCAAGTTTGTGAACATTGCCCGCGCCCATTACGAGAGCATTGGCCGCGATATTGACATCATCAAGCTGAACGGCTCCATTGAGCTGGCTCCCATCCTGGGGCTTTCGGATGTAATCGTGGATATTGTGGAGACCGGCACCACCCTGAAAGAGAACAACCTGGCCGTACTGGAAGAGTTCATGCCCATTTCGGCACGGTTCATTGCCAACAAAGCCAGCTACAAATTCAAGTACGCGCAGCTGACCGAACTGCTGAACAAGATGAAGGAGGCGCTTGCCAAATGATCCGCATTTTTGAGTTTGACGCTTTGAAGCCCGAAGAGATTTTGAACCGTGATATCCGCGCGGAAGCCAGCGTGGAAGCAACCGTGGATGCCATTATTGCCGATGTGCGTGCCCGCGGTGATGCCGCCCTGAAAGATTACGCCCTGAAATTTGACCACGCCCAGCTGGACGAGCTGCGGGTGAGCCAGGCAGAAATTGATGAAGCCTTTGAGGCCGCCGGTGAGGATTTTGTGACCACCCTGAAAATGGCCGCCGCCAACATCCGCGCCTTCCATGAGCACCAGGTCCACAAGAACTTTGTGATGAACGACACCCCCGGCATTGTGCTGGGCCAGAAATATACCCCGATTGAAAAGGCCGGTGTGTATGTGCCGGGCGGCACCGCCGCTTACCCCAGCACCGTGCTGATGGATGTGATTCCCGCCAAGGTGGCCGGTGTGAAGGAGATCGTGATGACCACCCCCGCCGGGCCGGACGGCAGGGTGAATCCCTCCATCCTGGCTGCTGCGGTGATTGCCGGCATTGACAAGATCTTCAAGACCGGCGGCGCCCAGGCCGTGGCCGCGCTGGCTTACGGCACCGAGAGCATTCCGGCTGTGGACAAGATCGTTGGCCCCGGCAACATTTACGTTGCCACCGCTAAGCGCAAGGTGTTCGGCAAGGTTGGCATTGATATGATCGCCGGGCCTTCGGAGATTCTGGTGCTGGCGGACGGCAGCTGCAACCCCGCCTGGGTGGCAGCCGACCTGCTGAGCCAGGCCGAGCATGACAAGCTGGCCAGCCCCGTGCTGGTAACGGACAGCGCCGAGCTGGCCAAGGCCGTGCAGGCCGAGCTGGAAGTGCAGATTCCGCAGCTGCCCCGCGCCGCCATCGCCCGCGCCAGCGTGGACACCAACGGCAAGATCATTGTAACGGACGACATGAACAAGGCCATTGATGCCGTGAACATCATTGCCCCGGAGCATTTGGAAATTTGTGTGGACGACCCGTTCGCCGTTTTGAACAGCGTAAAGAACGCAGGCAGCATTTTCCTGGGCAAGAATGTGCCAGAAGCACTGGGCGATTATTTTGCCGGCCCCAACCACACCCTGCCCACCAGCGGCACGGCACGTTTTTCCAGCCCGTTGGGCGTGGACGATTTTGTGAAAAAGTCCAGTTTTATTTATTACACCCGCGATGCCCTGGGCAAGGTTCAGTCCCGCATTGCCGATTTTGCCGAGCATGAGGGCCTGCACGCCCACGCCAAGAGTGTGACCATCCGTTTTGAGGACCAGTGAAGGATGGGGTACCGGAGCGGAAACACCCCCGGTTAAAACAATATGATTACAGCCAGGACGGCGTTTATTTTATTACGGTTTGCACACAAAACCGTGCGTGCATTTTAGGGACCGTGGTAGGGCGGGGTGACCTCACCCCGCCGGTGGTAAGGTTAAGCAGGATTGGAAAAATTGTGGACCGGTATACCACCACCATTTCCGCCGCACACGCCCAGGTCAATGTGGACAAATACGCCATTATGCCAAACCATGTGCACCTGTTATTACGCATTTGCACCCCCAAGGACGGCGGGGTGGGGTCACCCCGCCCTACCGTCGCCGAGGTTATCCGCGGTTGGAAATCGCTGATTACCCGAACGGTTGGACATTCTATCTGGCAGACATCGTTTTACGACCACATCATCCGCTCCCCGGACGATTACAACACCATCTGGCACTACATTGACGCCAACCCCGCCAAATGGGCGCAGGATACACTTTATGTCACGGACTTTCCTGATCCGGTGCGGCAGCCCGGCTGCTGCACCAACAAAGAGGTGACCAAAATGAGCCGTTATTTTACCAAAACGCTGGCTGCGCTGGAGCCTTATACCCCCGGCGAGCAGCTGAAACTGCCTGACCTTGTCAAGCTGAACGCCAACGAGAACCCCTACCCGCCTGCCCCCGGTGTGGCGGCGGCGGTGGCCGGGGCAGTGCCGGGGCTGCGGCTGTATTCCGATTTGACCGAAGCCGCGCTCTGCGCCGCCATTGCCCGCCACTGCGGCGTGCAGCCGGAAAATATTTTGTGCGGCAACGGCAGCGATGAAAACCTGCTGCTGGCGCTGCGCGCTTTCTGCGATGAAACCCACCCGCTGGCATTTGCCGATATCACCTACAGCTTTTACCCGGTTTTGTGCGATTTGTTGCACATCCCGCAGCATGTGATCCCGGTGGAGGAAGATTTTTCGCTGGATTTGAGCAAGTACCACGGCCTGAATGAGACCATCGTGATTGCCAACCCCAATGCCCCCACCACCCTGCTGCAGCCGGTTGCCGCCATTGAGGAAGTGGTGCGCACCAACCCCGACAGCATCGTGATCGTGGACGAAGCGTACATCGATTTTGCCGGTCCGGATGCCAGCTGCGTTCCGCTGACCAAGAAATATGACAACGTGATTGTGGTGCAGACCTTCTCCAAATCCCACAATCTGGCCGGTGCCCGCGTGGGCTTCTGCGTGGCAAACCCGGAGCTGATTGCCGATATGAACCGCATCAAGTTCAGCTACAGCCCATACAACGTCAACTCGCTCTCCCAGGCTGCCGCCGTGGCCGCCATGGAGGATGAAGATTACTTCCGTGATACGGTGGGTAAGATCTGCGCCACCCGCGCCGACACAATGACCAAGCTGCGGGAGCGCGGTTTTACCGGGCCGGATTCCGCCACCAACTTTTTGTTCGTTACCACCAGCCGCATGCCCTGCAAACAGATTTTTGAACGCCTGCGGCAAAAAGGCGTGCTGATCCGCTATTTCAGCGCCCCGCGCCTTTCCGATTACCTGCGCATCACCATCGGCACTCCGGAACAGATGCAGCGATTCTTTGAGGAGCTGGATTTGATTTTGGGATAAAGCGGCATGGGGACGGAATTACCAGACCGCAAAGGGAACCGGTTAAAGGGGTATGATTACAGTGCCCGCGGCGTGTATTTTGTTACCATATGCACCCAAAACCGTGTATGTAACCTTGGTTCAGTTGTAGGGGCCGATGCTCGCATCGGCCCGCATGACGGGCTCAACCCTGATGTGCATATTGAATTATCACCGCTGGGCCGCATTGCTGAACAGGCATTATTGCAAATGGATGGTTTGCTGCATTATGTAATTATGCCAAACCATATTCATTTTTTGGTGGGCATCCAACCCAAAGCGGACGGGACGATGCAAGCATCGTCCCCTACAAATATTTCCCAGGTTGTCCGCATTTTCAAAGGGCGCGTTGCTCACAGGGCCGGGCATTCCGTATTCCAACGCTCTTTCTACGACCACATCATCCGCACTGAAACCGATTACTGGGCCATTGTGCAATACATTGACGAAAACCCGCTCAAATGGGTTTTGGACCCGCTGTATCAGGAGGGAACGCCATGAACCTGTATGACAGAATTAAACCCGGCAAACGGCGGCACGGCTGGGGCGGGGCGGTGTTCCTGGCGGCGGCCTGTGTGGTTCTGGTAATCTGCATTGGCACCATTGGCTGGGCGGCGCGTTACCACCAGCGCTACCGCAGGTTTTCCACAGATTTTGCCGCCAGTGTGGAAAACGCGGGCAAGATCGGCGCTGCGCTGACCCGCAACGGCGAAACCTCCTCCCTGGACCCGGATGCCAGCAGCCGGTTATGCCGGTTGATCTGCGCCGCCGGGGCGGGCAAAGTGCAGCCAAGCTGCCCGCAGGGGGAGCCGCTCACCGTCCGCTACCACAGCGGCGCGGTGCTGGACCTGTGGGAAGTGGAAATACCCGAAGAGACCGCCAAAAAAACCACCGGCGTTTTTGTGCGTTATACCTTTGCCGATGGAACGGTTTACCAATATGACACGGACCAGATCCAGATGAACGAGGTCCGGCTGGCCCTGGGGCTGCATTAACCCCAGGTATTAAGAGGGGCGCTGCAACAGCAGCATACAAAAAGGGGGAACGTATATGATCGCAATTATTGATTACGGCGTGGGCAACTTGTTCAGTCTGGCTTCCAGCCTGAAAAGCCTGGGGCTGGAAACTGAAGTGACCCGCGACGCTGCCGCCATCCGCGCAGCAGACCACATCATTCTGCCCGGCGTGGGCGCTTTTGCCGACGCCATGGCCAAGCTGGAAGCCACCGGCCTGGTGCCCGTTATCAAGCAGGAAGTGGAACACAAGCCGCTTTTGGGCATCTGCCTGGGTATGCAGCTGCTGTTTGAAAAAAGCTATGAGTACGGCGAACACACCGGCCTTGGCCTGATTCCCGGCGAAGTGTGCCCGCTGGCAGACGATTTGAAAGACCCCAGCCTGAAAGTGCCGCACATCGGCTGGAACCGGCTTGATCTTGTTCCGGGGCGGGAGGATGACCCGCTGTTCAAGTACACCAAGCCCGGCGAGTATGTGTATTATGTACACAGCTTTTACGCCAAAAACTGTGCCGCCAACACGCTGGCCACCAGCGAGTACAGCATCCCGGTAACGGGCGCTGTGAAAAACGGCCTGGTATATGGCACACAGTTCCACCCCGAAAAATCCGGCGATACCGGCCTGCGCATGCTGCGGGCCTTTGCAGAATTGTGAGGTACAGCCATGAAGTTATATCCTGCCATTGATCTGCGCGGCGGGCAGGCCGTGCGCCTGTACCAGGGCGATTACGACCAGATGACCGTTTACAATGCGGACCCTGCCGCCCAGGCACGGGAGTTTATTGCTGCCGGGGCCAAGTACCTGCATGTGGTGGACCTGGACGGTGCCAAGGATGACACCACCGCCAACATGACCACCATTGCCGCCATTGCTAAGCAGGGCGGGCTGTTTATCGAGGTCGGCGGCGGCATCCGTGACGAAGCCCGCATTGAACAGTATCTTTCCCTCGGCGTGGGGCGCTGCATCCTGGGCACCATTGCCGTAAAGGATTTTGATTTTACCGCCCGCATGGCGCAGAAATACGGCCCCAAAATTGCCGTTGGCGTGGACATGCGCGATGGCCTTGTGGCTGTGAACGGCTGGAAAGAAGTCACCCCCGAACCGGGCGTTGCTTTCTGCCGCCGCTGCGCCGAAGCTGGCGTACAGGCGATCATCGCCACCGATATTTCCCGCGACGGCACAATGCAGGGCACCAACATGGACCTGTACCGTGAGCTGTTGCAGATCCCCGGCCTGGAGATCACCGCCTCCGGCGGTATTGCCCGCATGGAAGAGCTGGCGGAGCTGCAGGCCATGGGCTGCCACGCCGCAATTTTGGGCAAATCCATCTACACCGGCGCCATCGACCTCAAACAGGCTGTGGCGCTGTATCAGGAATAAGGGGGCTGGGCGCATGATTACCAAACGCATTATCCCGTGCTTGGATGTAAAAGACGGCCGTGTGGTCAAGGGTGTCAACTTTGCCGGATTACAGGATATGGCTGACCCGGTCGAGATGGCCCGCTATTACAACGCGGCCGGGGCCGATGAGCTGGTGTTTTATGATATCACCGCCAGCGTGGAGGGCCGCACGATTTTTACCGATATTCTGCGCCGCGTTGCCAGCGAAATTTTTATCCCGCTGACGGTCGGCGGCGGCATCGGCAGCCTGGAAGATTTTGACCGGGTGCTGAAATGCGGTGCCGACAAAGTGAGTGTCAACTCCGGTGCCATCAAGAACCCGGCCATTATTTCCGCCGCTGCCCAGCGTTACGGCAATCAGTGCGTGGTGCTTTCGGCGGACATCAAGCGGGTGGATGGCAAGTTCAAGCTGTTCACCAAAGGCGGGCGCGAAAACACCGGCATTGACGCGCTGGACTGGCTGGAGCAGGGCGTGAAAAACGGCGCGGGCGAGCTGGTTGTCAACTCGATTGACACGGACGGCGTAAAAAACGGCTTTGACCTGGAGCTGCTGGACGCCGTGGCCCAGCGCTGTGCTGTGCCCATCATCGCTTCCGGCGGTGCTGGCAAGATGGAGGACTTCAAGGAGCTGTTCTTGAACCACCCCCGCGTGGACGCCGGGCTGGCAGCCTCCATCTTCCACACGAAGCAGGTGGACATCCGCGATTTGAAGCTTTACCTGCGTGAAAACGGCGTGGAGATGCGGGTATAACAGGCAAAAGCAGCCCGTATAATTGGGGCTTGCCAAACAACGCAAAACACGCTAAACTATACTTATAAATTTTTACTGAGAATGGGGAAGCTTTTGGGAATCCGGCTGTGCGGTTCGCATGAATCTGCGGCCCGGCAGAGTGTACCCAGCCTTTCGCCGTTTTAGATAAGGAGTTCGCCATGGAAATCACCGAAAATTCCAAAACTCTGAAATTTGATGCCAACGGCCTGATCCCGGCCATTGTGCAGGACCACTACACCAAAGAGGTTCTGACCCTGGCTTATATGAACGCCGAAACCCTGGCTTTGACGATTGCCGAGGGCCGCACGGTGTTCTGGTCCCGCAGCCGCCAGGAGATCTGGCGCAAGGGCGAAACCAGCGGCAATGTGCAGCGCGTGGTTTCCATCACCGCAGACTGCGATAAGGACGCTTTGGTCGTGGATGTCATCAAGAGCGGCCCCGCCTGCCACACCGGCGCGGAAAGCTGCTTCTTTAACCCGGTCTATGTTTCCGATGAGCTGAAGCAGTTCACCTGGCAGGGGCTGTATGAGCTGATCGAAGGCCGCAAGACCAACCCCAAAGAGGGCAGCTACACCACCTACCTGTTTGACAAGGGCCTGGAAAAGATTCTGAAAAAGGTCGGCGAGGAATCCACCGAAGTGATCATTGCAGGCAGCAAGCGCGACAAAGAGGAAACCGTTTACGAGATCAGCGACCTTGCCTACCATGTGATGGTTTTGATGATTGAACTTGGCATTTCCGTAGAAGATATCACCAAAGAGCTGGAAAAGCGCCATGTTATTGACCATAAAGTGAAACAGGAGAGGATGCAGTAATGGCTAAGGAGTATCTGCTCAGTTCGGTCCATGTTCACACCAAGCTGTGTGACGGCAAAAACACCCCGGAGGAGCTTGCCCTGAGCGCCTGGAAAGCCGGGCTGAAAACGCTGGGCTTCTCTGGCCACAGCCACACCCCGCACGACATTGAGTATTGCATGACCAATGCACGCACCCAGCTGTACCGCGCCCAGGTAGCCAAGCTGAAAGAGCGCTATGCCGGCAAGCTGGACATTTTGTGTGGCCTGGAATGGGATCTGTACAGCGATGACGACCCGGCTGCCTATGATTACTGGATCGGCAGCGCCCATTATGTCAAGGGCCCCAAGACCGGCAAGTATTACGAGATCGACTGGCGCGAAGCCGACCTGGCTGCCTGCATCCAGGATGACTTTGACGGCGACGGCCTTGCTGTGGTGGAAACGTATTTTGCCAACGTAGCCGCAGTTGCCGCCAAAAAGCCCACCATCCTGGGTCATTTTGACCTGATCAAAAAGGTGAACGGCAGCGGCAAGTTTTTTGATGAATCCGACCCGCGCTACGCCGCCGCTGCCCACAAGGCACTGGAAGCCGCTGCACAGGCTGGCTGCGTGCTGGAAGTGAATACCAGCTCGGTTTATCGCGGCTTCCGCGAGGATTACTTTCCCTCCCCGGCCATCCTGAAAGAATGGCTGACCATGGGCGGCAATGTGACCATTACCGCCGATGCCCACGAAGCCAAGGCCCTGACCTTTGGCTTTGAGGAAGCCGCCGCACAGCTGAAGGAACTGGGTTATACCCGTGTTCTGGTGCTGGGTAAGGACGGTTTTGCCCCCTGTGAGCTGTAAAACGCAAAACACACCGCATTTTGCCGGGTGCGCACTTGCCGCACCCGGCTTTTGCTGTTATAATGGGAAAAAGCGTTTTTTCGGGAAAGTCGGAAAGCCATATATGTTGCCCGTAACCCGTAGGGGCACGCGGCATAGTTCAGGGTGAAATATGCAGCAAAGCCTGACACGCGGGACGGTGCCGAGCATCGTCCCCTACAAATTGTTTGCAACGTTTATTGCGAGTATTTACGTTTTTCCCCGGCGGGGTGGGGGCACCCCGCCCTACAGGGCGTTTATTGGCTGGCAACGCATAGTAAAACACTTTGTAGAGAACGGTCTTGACCGTTCCGGAGTTTTGTGGTGGATGCCATTCAAAATGCGTGATAATTTTTTATGTTCATCCAATTTTTTAACACCAGCCTATCCCCGCCCTAAATTTCTAATTTCTCATTCCTAGTTAACTCCAACTCCTAACTAACATGAAAGGTATCTACACAAATCATGAACTTCACTGAACTTTCTTCCTCCGTGCGGCCGGAGATCATCCGGGCAACACAGGCAATGGGATATACCGAGATGACCGAAATCCAGCAGAAGGCCATTCCCCTGATGCTGGCCGGGCATGATATGATTGCCAAGGCCCCCACCGGCACCGGCAAAACCGTTGCGTTCGGCATTCCCATTCTGCAAAAGGCTGCTGGTTTCCCGGCAGGTGCGCCCAAGGCCGTTGTGCTCAGCCCCACGCGTGAGCTGGCACAGCAGATTGCACAGGACCTGACCAACCTGGCGCAGTTCCTGCCGGAGATCCGCGTGGTGTGCGTGTACGGCGGCGCCGGGCTGGAAAAGCAGCAGAAACAGCTGAAAGCCGGCTGCCAGATCGTGGTTGCCACCCCCGGCCGCCTGATGGACCACTACCGCCACCATGCGCTGGATCTTTCGCAGGTGACGACCATTGTGCTGGACGAAGCCGACGAGATGCTGAACATGGGCTTTTACAAGGATGTGCGCGGCATCATTGACCTGCTGAAACACCGTGAATCCCTATCCATGTTCAGCGCCACCATCAGCCGCGAGGTGCTGGATATCGGCTGGCTGTACCAGCACAACGCCGCCGAAGTAGACGTTCAGCCGGTGCAGGAATCCAGCCCCAAAATTGCCCAGTACAAGCTGCTGACCACCGGCCGCGACAAGCTGGCTGACCTGGCCCAGATCATCATCAGCAAGGATTACAAGCGCGTAATGGTGTTCTGCAACACCAAGTACAACACCGGCATGCTGGCAAACCAGCTGGCCCGGCTGCATTTTAATGTAGACTGCCTGCATGGCGATTTGAGCCAGGCGGAACGCAACCGCATCATGCAGCGCTTTAAGGCCGGCGAGATCAATGTGCTGGTTGCCACCGATGTGGCCGCCCGCGGCATCGATGTTTCGGATGTGGACGCCGTCATCAACTATGATGTGCCCGAAGAGAACGAGCATTACACCCACCGCATCGGCCGCACCGGCCGCGCCAAGCGCGAAGGCGCCAGCTACCTGTTCTATACCAAGGACGAGCAGAAGCGCGTGGACACCCTGCTGCGCCTGACCCGCAATACGGATGACTGCCGCAGCGTGCATTTTGACTTCAACCATGAAAAACTGGTGGTGGAAGAAAAGCAGAACGTGGATAAGTTCAACATCAAGTGCTATTTCTGATCTTATTTCTGCCAATATAAAATAACGTGGGGCGGTGCTTGTGCATCGTCCCACGTTTTGTACCTTTTTGTCGGCCAGCCCCGTGCGCGCTTTCTATCCGGCGCTGGGGCAGCCCCAAACTAAAGGCAACACCGCACAATTCCCGCCTGACGGCTTAAGCACCGCTCCGGCGGCT
>ERZ1034980.1538-NODE-1538-length-13572-cov-64.617001_pt1 | contig 13572 bp, 9 predicted proteins | sample MGYA00520622_ERZ1034980 | MGnify/ENA primary metagenome ERZ1034980 (study PRJEB33766, sample SAMN09781791) | gut metagenome | biome: gut microbiome | host: Homo sapiens | place: Madagascar | study: EMG produced TPA metagenomics assembly of the PRJNA485056 data... | reverse complement strand
CTGTGGGAACGGCCTATTCACTCAATGTGTTCGGCTGAGATCGGAAATCAACCTTTGTTTACCCATTCTTTGCTTGTTGACGCATCAACGGTGAACATCCATAATGCGCTTCGTTTAATTGTTGATGCATTAACATCTTAGAGGAGAAGGCCGCATGGACCAAAGCTCACATCACCATCGAAAACTTAAGATAGCCGGTGTTATTGCGCTGGTGCTCGTTGTCGCGCTGCTCGGTTTTGCCGGCAACTTTCTGTTCGACTTTGCCCTGAACCCTCGCGCCCCCTACACCATGAAGATGATGCAGGACGGCAAGGACGCCGAAAAGGGCGAACAGATGGATGCCGAGGGAACCGAGGCGCGGGCATGGTTTAAAGAGAACCGCGAGAGCAGCAGCCTCACCGCAGATGACGGAACCGAACTTGCCGCTTGGTATTTTGTCGCCCCAGAGAGCACGCACAATTACGCTATCTGCCTACACGGATACACCGATGAGCCCATCGGTATGGCCCGATACGTCAAGCGATTCCACGACCGCGGCATGAACGTGCTCGCACCTGCCGCCCGCGCCCACGAGCGTTCCGGCGGTGACTACATCGGCATGGGCTGGCCCGAGCGACTCGACATCGTCGCGTGGATCGGGCGGATCGTTCAGGCTGACCCCGAGGCGCGCATCCTGGTCTTTGGCGAATCGATGGGCGCGGCGACCGCCATGAACGTCGCGGGGGAATCTTTGCCGTCCAACGTGAAATGCATTATCGAGGACTGCGGTTATACGAGTGTTTGGGACGAGTTCTCCCTGCAGCTCAAGGACGTGTTCGGCCTGCCCAGCTTTCCCTTGCTCGATGTAGCAAACTTGGTGTGCAACGTGCGCGCGGGCTACGACTTTCATAAGGCGAGCAGTGTGGAGCAACTCAAACACGCGACGGTTCCCATGCTGTTTATCCACGGCGACCAGGACACCTTTGTGCCGTACGACATGCTCGACCAAAACTACGACGCGTGCGCCAGCAAGGTCAAGCAAAAGCTCACCATCCACGGCGCCACCCACGCCAAGAGCGCGCAAGTCGACCCCGAACTCTACTGGAACACGGTCGACAGCTTCCTCGACGAGAATTTTTAGGCAAATAGTACGGTTTACTGGTCTATCTGACCCCTAGCACTTCCGAAAATCCGCCCGCGAGCGCTGTGCTCGCGGGCGGATTTTGCTTGAATTAAGCCACGAATGCGCTTGATATGTCCAATAACTAGGTGCTACTTGACCTCGATGAGCTCGTACTTGCTCGTGCCCAGGCCGATCTTCTCGGCATGCGCGATGCACGCGCGCCAGTCGGTGTCGGGATGCGTGATGCAGAAGGGATCCTTGGCCTGCTCGCCCTCCAGATGCTCGTGGCTGTGCTCCATCTTGGCGGCGCTATCGGTGAGCTCGGTGTTAGGCAGCGGCTCGGATGCCATGACGGCGTCGGCGCAGGCTTGGTCGATGGCAACTGGATCGAAGCTCGCGAACATGCCGATGTCGTTGACGATGGGCGTGTCGTTCTCGGCGTGGCAGTCGCAGTTGGGGCTGATGTCCATGGCCAGCGAGATGTGGAAGCTCGGGCGACCGTCGACGATGGCCTTGGTGTACTCGGCGATCTTGCAGTTGAGCACATCGGCCGCGGCATCGTAATCGGGCTTGATGGCGTCCTGGTTGCACACGCCGATGCAGCGGCCGCAGCCCAGGCAGCGGTCGTGGTCGATGGCGGCCACGTGCACCGTGCGGGTGCTGCCGTTGGCAAGCTCGCGCTCGCGGGTGTCGTCGAACGAGATGGCGTTGTGCGCGCAGATGCGCTCGCAGGCACGGCAGCCCACGCAGTTGGTGGTATCGACGCTCGGCTTGCCGGCGGCGTGCTGCTCCATCTTGCCGGCGCGGCTGCCGCCACCCATGCCCAGGTTCTTCATGGCGCCGCCAAAGCCGGCCTGTTCATGACCCTTAAAGTGGGTGAGGCTGATCACGATATCGGCGTCCATGAGCGCCTGGCCGATCTTGGCCTCGTGCACGTACTCGCCGCCCTCGACCGGGACGAGCGCCTCGTCGGTACCCTTGAGGCCGTCGGCAATGATGACCTGGCAGCCCGTGGCGTACGGGGTAAAGCCGTTCTGGTAGGCGGTGTCGATGTGCTCGAGTGCGTTTTTGCGGCTACCGACGTAAAGCGTGTTGCAGTCGGTGAGGAAGGGCTTGCCGCCCAGCTCCTTCACGACGTCCGCGACGGCGCGGGCGTAGTTGGGGCGCAAAAAGCTCAGGTTGCCCAGCTCACCGAAGTGAATCTTGATAGCGACGAACTTGTTCTCAAAGTCGATCTGCTCGATGCCGGCGCGGCGGATGAGGCGCTTGAGCTTGTCGAGCTGGCTCTCGCGGCCGTGCGTGCGCAGGTTGGTGAAGTACACCTTGGCGGGTGCGACGGGTGCAGTTGCGGTCATAGATCTATCCCCTCGGTCTATACGGCGTTACAGACATAGAGGATAGTACCCGTTAAAGCAGGGTCGAAGTCAAGCACGGCCACTCATTGGGGATGCAGTTCAAATGAGTGCCGCCAGGGACAGTCCTTGCCAGTCCGGCCGGCGAGCCGGCGAATCGGCAAAGACTGTCCCCAGCGACTAGTCATTTAAGAACGTCCCCGATGACTACTCTTGGACTTTGAGGGCTTCGGCCAGGCTGACGCGCTTGATAGAGCGCGTGTGTAGCAGCGCCACGACCAGGTAGGTCGCAAAGCCGATGCCCACACACGCCGCCATGGACCAAGCGGGCACGTAGATCTCAATATTGCCGTTGTAGGCGAGCAGCATCGAACGGAAGATGGCCGTAAGCGAGCCGATGATCACGGGCAGGCTCAGCACGAGCGATGCCGCCACGCACAGCGTGATCGAGCGGATGTACAGGTGCGAGATCTCGCCGTCGCGATAGCCAAAGACCTTCATGTAGCTGATCGAGCGGGCGCTATGGTCGATGACGGCCTTGGTCAGCAGATACATAAACAGCAGGAAGATGAACACCGCGAGCCCAACCATCATGCCGATCATGTCGCTCATCATGCCGATAAACTGGTCGCCCACGGCGCGCATGTCATCGGGCGTGGTGTCGCCGGCAAAGTATCGCGCGTCGAGGTCGAGCTTCTCGTCGCTCACGTAGCCGTTAAAGTAGGCAGCGTCGTTGCCGAACAGCTCGTTAAAGTCGTCGATGCTCATGTAGATATTCATGTCCGACTTGGAGCCCCAGGTGCAGTCCTTGCCCTCGTACTCAAGGGAATAGTCCTTGCCCTCGTACTTGTCGTGGAGCGTGACCTTCTGCCCCTCGCTCCAGCCAAACTTGTCGAGCAGGCCGCCGCCAAAGACGACACGCCCGTCGCCGACGTCCAGCCCTTTCCAGTAGCGCGAATCGGACGAGACGCCGTAGACGGAGATTGTCTCCTGCCCATTTCCGTCGCCGCGGTCGTATTGCAGCTGGTAAACAGCGTATTTCTCGGCCTGTGCAATCTTCGCCGCACCGTTGTCGGTCGTATTGACGGGATGAATGTCGTCGTTGTCTGTATCGATCTTCGAGGCCTTTTCGATCAAATCGATGGTCTCGTCACGGTCGCAGCCAAGGGCGTCGGCAAGATCGTCGAGGCGCGCATAAAGGGCGTCCTTCTTGTCCTGGACCTTGGTGAGCGCATCCTGCGCTGCAGCCAGGCTCTCGGCAGACGGAGCGCTTGTCGCAGCATCGGCCGCCGCCTGCGCGGCATCGACCGCGTCGTCAAGCTCGTCGTCGGCATCTTGGGCGGCAGTGAGGAGCGCGCCGTCCACCGACTGCAGACGCTCGAGCGCCGACCACTGCCCGCGTTCCTCGGCGGTGCCTTCAAGCTCCAACGGCGCCTTGAGCGTGTACTGGTGCTCGGCGACAAGACTTGTCTCCAGGTTGTCCGCGTAGTGGGTCATCGTGGGCAGGATCGCCAGGCCAAAGAGCAGCAGCAGTGACGCAAACGCGATACCCACGAAGAGCGTGGCGAAGTTGCCCAGATTGCGCAGGAAGATGCGTAGGCGGAAGCGAGAGACGAAACCCATGCGCTCCGGCAGCTGAAAACCGCGTTTGGTACCCGACTTGCCGCCCGCCTCGTGACGAAGAAACTGCAGCGGCGTCTTGCCCATCTTGCGGAGCAGGCCCACCAGCGTAATGAGGATGAGCGCGGAGGCAGGAACCACGGCGCACTTCACAAAGATCTCCCAGCTCCAGTACACCTGGAAAGGTGGCAGGCTATACGAGCCGTAATAGAGGCTGCGCATGGGCTCGGTAAAGAACGCAACGCCGAGCGCGGTGCCCAGCAGCGATGCGACAACGCCCACGATGGCGGGAAGCGCAAGGTAGTGCAGCACGATCTCGCGACGGCGATAGCCGCTGGCGAGCAGCGTACCGATGATGGCGCTCTCTTCCTCGATGGTGGCGTCGGTGAGCACCACAAAGACAAACGCCATGATCACGATGATGATGTCGAGCAGTGTCGTCCACATCATGGAGTCGCCGTCCACATCGTCGCGCGCATAGCCGATGCCCTGGTTGGAATCGGCATCGGTCAGGTCGTCCACGCGCGCATCGGCATCCACCAGCGCCTCGACCATATCCTGCTCGGCATCGATACGGTCCGCGGTGGAGAGGTCGCGATCGCTAAAGGTAAAGGAGTAGGTGTAGGCGGGCGCACCGCCGGCGTCCTCGAGCGCGGCAAAGCCGGCGTCGGTGACCTCGGCCACGCCATAGGTGATAGTGTTGACCGTAAAGTCGGAGTTGTTGAGGAACAGCGCCTGGCTATCGGGCTGCGTCATGATGCCGCAGATGGTGTAGGTGCGGCCCTCGAGCTCGACTTTGTCGCCCACGGCAAGATCGTTGTTGGTGGCAAAGACGCGGTCGATGGCCACCTCGTCGCCCGCGCGGGGCTGCCTGCCTTCGCAGTAGGACGCGATATCGACCTTGGTGCGGTGAGCGTAGGTGCGCAGCGTGCGCTTGGTGCCGTCGTCGCCGGACGCCTTTTTGATGATGGCGTCGATGGAGAAGTTCTTGTAGAGCATGACGCCGCCGACGTCCTCGGCCGCGTCCTCGGCGGCCTTGAGCTGGTCGTCGGTCGCCTCGAACGCCGTCGTCACACGCCCGTCCTCAATCGTGTACTCGTCGCGCATGTCGTCGATGAGGCAGCCGATGGAGTGCGCCGCGAGCAAAAAGCCCGACGTGAGGGCGATGCTTCCGCACATAAGCAAAAAGATGCCCAGGTACTTGCCGATATTGCGGCGCAGCTCGCGCGGGAGTCGTTTTGCGAGAGGTGACATGGCGCCGCCTACCAATCGAGCTCGGCGGCCGCGGCGGGCGACTCGTTGAGCTCGTCCTCGACGATGCGCCCGTCGCGCAGGCGCAGCACGCGGTTGGCCATGCGGGCGATGGCGGCGTTATGGGTGACGATGATGATGGTACAGCCGTAGGTACGGTTGACGTCTTCCATGAGCTGCAGGATTTCCTTGGATGTCTTGTAGTCGAGCGCGCCCGTGGGCTCGTCGCACAGCAGCAGGCCCGGGTTTTTGACGAGCGCGCGGCCGATGGCGCAACGCTGCTGCTGGCCGCCCGAGACCTGGCGCGGGAACTTGTTGCGGTGCTCGTAGAGGCCCAGCGAGCGCAGCAGGTCATCGACATTGAGCGGGTTTTTGGACAGGTGCGCCGTGACCTCGATGTTTTCCTTAATGGTAAGGTCGGGCACCAAGTTGTAGAACTGGAAAACAAAGCCCAGCTCGCGGCGGCGATACTCGCCCAGGTCGGTGGGCTTGAGCGTCGTCAGGTCGCAGCCGTCCACCATGATGGAGCCGCCGTCGGCGTCCTCCAGGCCGCCGATAAGATTGAGGAACGTCGACTTGCCCGAACCCGAGGGCCCCAGCATAACGCAGATTTCGCCGCGGTTGATGGACGTGTTGATGCCGTCGAGCACCGTCAGGCGCGCATCGCCGTCGCCGTAGTGTTTTTTGAGGTCCTTAACCTGGACGTAGGCCTGTTTCGTCGCCATACCATCCCCCATTGTTAGCCTTCTGCTACTTTTCTAGGGTAATAGTAAATCTAGGCGAACTATTTTTGCTCGACATATGGCATTTATTTCAAACTAGTCACCCGGCAGTTAGGGACGTTCCTTTCCTGCCGGCAGTTGGGGACAGTCCTTGCCAACCCTACTGGCAAAACGGCCGATCGGCAAAGACTGTCCCCAATGACTAGTCGTTTAAGTCTGTCCCCAATGACTACTCTTGGTCATTTAAGTCTGTCCCCAATGAGTACCCGATGGCTAGGCTCGGGCTTTGGCGTGCGTGAGAGCTAGGCCTACGGCGGCGATGGCGGCGGCGAAGAGCACGGTGACGCCCAGGTCGCAGGCGATGTCACCCAGCACGGCAGACGTCAGGTCCGCGGCGAGCGCCTTGCCGATCGCGTCGTTCACCCAATATGTCGGCACAAAGTGCGCTGCCGTCTGCACGGCCGAGCCCATGAGCGACAGTGGCATCCAGGCGCCGCCCAAAAACGTCATGAGCATGCCAAGCAGGTTGCCCACGCCGTTGAGCAGCTCCTCGCGCGCACCCAGGCTCGACAGCGCAAAGCCAACAGCCAGGGGCGTGCACGCCAGGGCAAACGTTGCCGCCAGCGCTAGGCACACGCGACCCACGCCGACCTCGGCAACCGCGCTGGCAAAGCCCACGACGCCCATCATGCTCGACACGAGCCAGATGCAGACGGTGAGCACGGCGGCGGCCGCGAACACAGCGAACGAACGCTGGCGCTCAGAGACCGGGCTGGCATCCATGCGGCGCACGCGCTCGGGCTCGTTCATGCCCGAGAACACCAGTCCCACCGACACGATGACCGACGAGATGATCGCGTACGCGCCAAAGTTGAAGTACGACTCGAGCGTGGTAGCAGCAGTCGAGTCGACCTTGACCTGCTCGATCTGGACCTCCGCGCGCTTTGCGGCCGCGTGCTCGGCGGCCCTTGCGACGTCACCGTTGGAGGCAGCGGGTTCAAGCGCCGCCGCGGCACCCGCGAGCGAGATCCAGCGCGAGGCCTCCGCAGACGAAAGCGCCGCCGCCATGGTGCCGGAACCATAGGTCACGTCGAGCTTGGGCAGGGCCTCCCCCGCACGGGCGGCCGCGATCAGGTCGCCCTCAAATCCCTCCGGGATAAAGAACACGCAGTCGGCGCTGCCCTTGGCACTGTTGCTCTTGGAGAGCGCGTCCGCAAGATCGTACGTGTCGTCGCCGATGCCTGTGACCAGGTCAAAGCGCGACCCCAAGTGCTTGGTGAGCGCCCGCGAAAGGTCGCTGTTGTCCCGATCGACCACGATCACGTTGGTGTCGTAGGGCTTGTACTCGGTGAGCTGCGACGAATTCCAGCTCACCGACGCCGCGATGAACACGCCCATGAGCGAGATGAACACCGTATAGATGAGCAGGTAGAACGGGTGCGCCAGCGCCATGCGAAGCGCGGTCTTAAAGGTGCTCATAGCGACTCCTTCCAAACACCAGCGTGGCGGCAACGACAAACACCAGGGCCATCAGGACGAGCGCGCCCGCGCGCACGGCAAAGGGGCCCAGGTCCTCAAAGAAATACAGACGGTTGAACATATCGCAGATAAGTTTGACGGGATTGAGCCAGCATTCGGCCGGGCAGGCGCGGGCGACGTCGTCGGCAAGCGCCATCGCTGGCTCGCCGTAGAGACCGGCGAACAGGGCACACGTGGTGGCGAAGCCCGTGAGGATGCCCGACTTGGACGCCTTGCCGCCCTTAACGGGCAGCGTGCCCACAAAGAGCCCCAGGCCCGTCGCGGCAAGTGCGGAGGCGGCACCGCCCAGCAGGCACAGTCCCTCGCGCCCGCCAAAGTCGACGCCGACGACCAGGCGCACATAGCCAATCGCAACCGCCATCGAGGCAAAGGAAACCAGCCACGAGCCTACGAAAATTCCGGCCAGCGACGCCGTCTTGGAAAGGCCGCCCACGCAGCGGCGTGCGCCAAGACCCGACAGGTTGGGCTGCAAATCGACGACACTCAAGGCGGCAAACTCGGCAGACATCATCGCTACCAGGCCAAAGAGCGCGTAGTAGTAAATGGTCGTGCCGTCGGGCGTGGCACGCGTCAGACTCACGCGGCGGGTTCCGCCCTCGAGTGAGAGAGCGCGCGCGACCGCCTCCGGGTCGGCGAGCGCCGCCGGGTCATCTTGAGCAATCTGGGCCATGAGCTCGGCGTTTTGCGTATACGAGCTTGCCACCGTTTCAAGGATGCTGCGGTCGGTGAGCACCGACGAGGCGCGCGAGCTGTCGTAACTCGATAGCAGCGTGAGCCTGGGCGTGCCCGCGGCATCGACCGTATAGATGCCCGCGACCTCGCCGGCCTTGAGTGCGCGGTTCGCGGTAGCCGCATCCTCGCACTCGTGAATCTCGAGCAGCTGATCGTCGCCCTCCTTAGACAGCGAGGCCGCCACGTCCTTAAAGGTCGACGCGTCCCAGGCTTCGTCAGCCACGATGGCCACCGGCACCGGGTCGACCTTGCCGTCGGAGCTCAGGTTCGCAAACATAAACATGAACATCGTGGAAAGCGCAATGGGAAAGATCGCGCCCCAGACCCACGTGCTCGGCCGACGCAACAGCGTCTTGAGCGTGATGATGATGGTGTTGAACATGGCCGCCCCCTAGTCGCGCAGCTCGCGGCCGGTGATCTCGAGGAACACGTCGTTGAGGGTCGGCGGCTCGGAGTAGATGCGGCCGAGCGCCACGTCATGCGAGCGCAGCGCGTCGAGGATGTCGGTCAGGTTGTGCGGGCTCGCCTCGCACGAGAACGTGAGCTGGCCCGCCGTCGCCGCCAGGTCTAGGACATGCGGCAGGCTCGCAACGGCGGCGAGAGCCGCGCTCGGCACCTCGCCGACCTCGATCACGACCTTCTCGCCCATCTGGATCATGCGCTTGAGCTCGTCGTTGGTGCCCTGCGCCAGCACGCGTCCACCGTCCATGATCATGATGCGACTGCAGATCTGCTCGACTTCCTCCATGTAATGGCTGGTATACACCACCGTGGCGCCTTCGTCGCGCAGGCGGCAGATACCCTCCAGGATGGCGTTGCGACTCTGCGGGTCGACCGCCACCGTAGGCTCGTCAAAAAAGATGAGCTCGGGCTTGTGCGCGATGCCGCAGGCGATGTTAAGGCGACGCGCCAGGCCACCCGAGAGCTTGCCGGGGCGGAACTTGGTAAAGTCGCCCAGGCCGACAAAGTCGATCGCCTCGTCCACCAGCGCGCGGCGGCGCTTGCGGTCGTTGACGTAGAGACTGCAGAAATAGTCGATGTTCTCGCGCACGGTGAGCTCGTCGAACACCGCCACCTGCTGCGGCACCACGCCGATGCGGCGCTTAAGGTCGTAGCGGGCGGGCGTCATGGGCTCACCAAACAGCTCGATAGTGCCCTTGTCGTAGGCAAGCAGCTGCAGGATGCAGTTGATGGACGTGGTCTTGCCCGAGCCGTTGGGGCCGAGCAGGCCAAAGATCTCGCCGGGGGCGATGTTCAGGTTGAAGTGGTCGAGCGCGATAAGATCGTCGTAGCGCTTGACGAGATTTTCGACGTGGACGATGTCAGTCATGAGGCGGCCCTTCCGTTGATTGCGGCCCGGTACGATTGCATCATCGCAGGAGCGGGCGGCCCGCACCAGTGAGCTTTGTCACAAGTGCGGCGCCAACAGAACCGGCATCGCCACGGGACAAAGCAATCAGATGTGTTTGTCCCAAATCTTAAGTAAGTGGGGCTTGCATTTCTGATTACTTTGGCCCGTCCGCGACGTAGCAATCACCAGCTAAAACAGCTCCACCTCATCCCGCAAGAACTGCTCAACCGAAACGTTACGATCGCCCACAATCATCGGCTTCGCCTGAGGGTTCTGCGCCAAAAACTCAGTCATACCGCTCTTGGACACGCGGCCGCTTTTAACCTCGATCGCCGCAAGGGCGTCATCGCCGCGCTTCGCCACAAAGTCCACCTCGAGATTACCCTCACGCCACCAATACAGCTCAAAGCCTTCTGTTTGAGCACGCGCGATGAGCCGGGCGCCCACCGCAGTTTCGACCAAATGCCCTCGCAGGGCAGAATCAGCCAACAAGTCACCCGTCCCGCGCCACATCGAGAACATTAATGAGGGATCATGCACAAGCAGTCGCGGCGAGCTTGCCCTCGACCTCACCTGCTTGGCGTCGTATTTTTGCAACCCGCTCATCATGCCCGCCTTGGACAGCAGATCAAGATAATGGCGCACGGTATCAGTGTTTCCCTTATCGTCGAGCTGCCCCAGCAGTTTTCGATACGATATCTCCTGCGCCGAATACTGCGCACCCAGCTCAAAGAGGGCTCGCATGAGCGCCGGCTTGCGCACGTCTTCCATCTGCAATACGTCGCGCGAGATTGTCGATTCCACGATCGAATCGCGCATATACTCGCGCCAGCGGTCGACATCGCTCTTGAGGATTGCGGCGCCCGGATACCCGCCAAACATCAGGTAATCCTCAAGGCTATATCCAAACGCCTCGGACATCTCGGATAAGCTCCAATGCGTCGAACGCAGTAGCTCAAATCGCCCCGCAAGCGATTCGGTCAGCCCACTGCCGAGAAGCAAGCTCGACGAACCGGACAGCACCACAAGAAGCTCGGTGTCGTTCCAAGAGTCTTCGTCCCACAGGGCCTTGACCGTCTCGGACCAACCCGTAACCTTTTGTATCTCGTCGAGCACAAGGATGGCACGCGAGCCATTACTTGTCAGCTGCCGAGCCTGGCGCCACTCAAGGTCGATCCAATCCCTCGCGAGTTCGCGCGACGAGTCGGCACTCGCCACGCGACACGGAAGCCCGCAAGCCTTGACCGCCTGCTTGATGGCCGTGGTCTTGCCAGTTTGTCTGGGACCCATAACCACCTGAATAAAGGAACGCGGCCCCATGAGTCTTTGCTGTAACACGGTCGATATCTTGCGCCTATACACCTAGAGCCTCCTTTTGGTAAATCTATCTAGCAAAAATAATAGCTGTATCTAGCAAAAATGATAGATATAGCTATCAAAAATGCTCAGGTGAAATGAATGTCGGCGAGATATAGTCGCGGCCCCCCCCCTTGCTGGGATAAATGTCACGGTTGCTCCCGATGGGGCCTCCCCCGCGCGCGGCATCGCGTACAATACCCGTATGAACAGGCTATTCGACAAATCGATCGTGCTGGCGTGCTGCATCGCAGCCGCTTTGGGCCTTGCTGTGGGCGCTCGCTTGGTCGCAGCGTTTTGCCTGGGCGTCGTAGTCGCCTCGCTGGCGGAAATCGCGCAAGGCGAACGTGCCCGCCGCGCCAGCGAGGCCGCGAGCTACGCTTACATTATGGTGGCCGTCTTTGCGCCGTCGTTTGCTCCGTTTGCACCCCTCGCCCTCTACGATATCGCACGACGCGTGCGCCGCGAGCACGTCTGGGGCGCACTGGGCGCCGGTGCCATCTTTGTCTGCGCGCTCGTCGCATATGCCCACGCCGGCGCGCTTCCCACCCGTGCGCTGCTGTTGACCGCCATCCTTTCGGTCGCCGCCACCTTACTGTCGTTGCGCACCGCCCAGTTGGAACGTGAACAGGAGCGCATGCGTCGCACCCGTGACGAACTGCAGGAACGAGCCCTCGCGCTCGAGGCACGCAACCGCGACCTTGCCGACCGCCAGGACTACGAGGTCGAGCTCGCGACGCTCGCCGAGCGCGCACGCATCGCGCGCGAGATCCACGATAACGTGGGCCACCAGCTCACGCGTGCCTCACTACAAACCGAAGCCCTACGTGTGGTCCACGCCGATGAGCCCGGCGTCGCCGCCGACTTCGCCGACGTCAAGCGCACGGTCGACGAGGCGCTTCAGCTTGTACGCACCAGTGTCCATGCGCTCAACAACAACGCGGCTAATCTCTCCGTGCAGCTCGAGCGCATCGCGGAAGGCGCGCGCTCGGATGGCGGGCCGCAAATTGAGCTTGAGGTTTTGGCCGAGCATGCACCCGCCAACGTCGCCAACTGCTTTGCGGCGATCCTGCGCGAGGCACTCTCCAACACCATACGCCACGCCCGTGCTCAAAACGTTACCGTGCGATGCATGGAGCATCCGTCGTTTTACCAGCTCATCGTTACCGACGACGGCGCGGGCGCGACCCCGGCGAACAGCCGCAACGCCGCAGAAGGCATGGGGCTCGGCTCCATGCGCGAACGCGTCGAGGCGCTTGGCGGGACCTTTACCGCCGGGCCGCGCGCCGGCGCCCCCGGCTGGCGCGTGTTTGCCACCGTCCCCAAACAGCAAGGAGATGACGCCCGATGAGGCTCATTGTTGTCGACGACGACCGCTTGGTGGTCGATTCGCTCAAGATTATCCTGGGTGCCCGGCCGCAGATCGAAGTCGTGGGCACCGGCGCCGACGGCAACGACGCGGTCGCGCTCTATGCCGAGCATACACCCGACATCGCGCTGCTCGATATCCAAATGCCGGGGCATGACGGCCTTTCGGCGGCGCGCGAGATCCTCGAGCACGACCCCGCGGCACGCGTGGTGTTCCTGACCACGTTTTCGGATGACGAGTACATTGTGTCGGCGCTCAAGCTGGGCGCCCGCGGCTACCTGATCAAGACCGATGTCGCCGCCATTCCGCCAGCGCTGGCGCAAGTCATGGATGGCAAGCGCGTGCTGGAGGGCAAGGCAATCGAGGACGTCGATTTTGATGGGATGGACGTCGAGGCCGGCACGCCCCGCCGGCCTGCAGCCTTTGCCGGCCTGACCGACCGCGAGTTCGAGGTCGCCGAGCTCATCGCCCGCGGCCTCGACAACAAGGAGATTGCCGCCACCGCCTATATGGGCGAAGGCACCGTGCGAAACCACATCAGCTCGATCCTGGCCAAAATGGGCCTACGCAACCGCACCCAAATCGCCATCGCCTACCTGCGAGGGTAATTACCCAACGGCCGACCGCTCCGGCATAGCAAAATGGCTGCCATCGATTTAATGCCATTTCAAAACTATGCCGGTTTCCGGAGCTGAGTCACGAGTCCCCAACCATGCCGATATTCGTGAAAATAAAACCGCAGGTAGACGAGCCGTCATTTTGCAGAAAACGCGGGTATGGATGGGAGTCCTGAGTTTAGCCCCGTAAACCGGCATAGTTTTGTTTGAACGGTCCTGCGCGAACGCACCCACCAGCCGCGTGGGGCCAAAAATGATCCGTTTTCCTCCGTCCCCGGGGGATCAGCCGGAACCGCTCGCCACGAAATCGGCCCATCTACTACGTTTGACTCGATACCCCCGACCATACCTTCGTTTTGAACAAAATCGCAGGCGTTCTACCTGCGGTTTTGTTTTCGCGTTTTTTGGCATGGTTGGGGGTAAGGGGATAAACGTAGTAGATGGGCCGATTTCGTGGCGGCCCTTCCTCCCCTGCGCACAAAAGTGCCGCCACGGAGAAGGGAGACGTCTCCGTGGCGGCACTTTTGTGCGCAGGGGAGGAAGGGCCGCCACGAAATCGGC
>ERZ1034980.1537-NODE-1537-length-13574-cov-10.251868_pt1 | contig 13574 bp, 24 predicted proteins | sample MGYA00520622_ERZ1034980 | MGnify/ENA primary metagenome ERZ1034980 (study PRJEB33766, sample SAMN09781791) | gut metagenome | biome: gut microbiome | host: Homo sapiens | place: Madagascar | study: EMG produced TPA metagenomics assembly of the PRJNA485056 data... | reverse complement strand
AAAATAATCAAAATTTTGACGCTACAACTATTTTGACTTCTGGTGAATTTGGAACATTGCAAATACATCCAGAATTATCAAAATTTAATAAAATATCATATTATAATTCCCAGTCTTTTATGCTTGCCACAGTTGGTACTTTTGCAGCGCATCCAGCGAAAGGATCATTTGCAAGTGTAATAGAGGAAGAAGCTGCTAGATTTAATGCACAGCATAAAAGAAATGTTTCTATGACTGCAGCGATGCATTCATTTTTATTAAATGCTATTAACGGTGTTCCATCTACATATAATATTGCGATATTGGAAGATTTGAAAGATCTTGCATCTACAGTTCATGGTGAAACTTCTTCAATTACAGCATTTGATGGTGCTACTTTTGTTAATCCGTTTATGGTAATTTTGGAAAACAATTCTCTCGAAGGTAGTTCTGCTGGTATTACAAAAAAATAGTTTATACATTATTATAATTAGAGATATGGAACTGGTGGTATTATTAAAACTGCTGGATTCGGATTAACAAATGATTGGATTAGAAATTCTCCATATCTCAAAAGAATGATGATGAAAATGACAGATATTGGTTGGAATGAGGTGAAATTTTCTGAAAAAGATTCAAGACCAATCAATATTATGGATAGTGCATTTTATTATCGCGGTATTGATCCAAAATCATTATACAAACAAATATTCTTTAAAGAAAACGGAAAATATTATACTATAGATATTAATTCTGTATAGATGGATGATTCATATCATTATAAATATGACGTATATTAGGTTTATGAAAATGGTGAAATAGTAAATGGATCATTAGATCATAGAGAGGCAAATATTACATCAAATTATGAATTATGGAAATTCTTTGGTGGTGAATACTCCATGGAATTGAAAAATGGAAAATTAAAATATTCAAACATTTCTGTTGAATAGACTGTTACAGCAATAAACGAAATTGGAATAGCAAATAATGGCGTTGATACAACTTAGGTTCTTACGCAAGAAGAAGTATTTCAGCCTTTGAAACATAGCATGATTCATTATATTCCTACATTGGGAGCTATAAAATACGGTGGAGCGAATATTAATACAGTTGAAGTTTTCGAAGATGATCAGGAAGAACTTTCTACAACAAAGATAAAAATATTACAGGCGGGAATACAGTTGGATAAAGAGCATCATGCAGACGATGCAGAAATCTCTCTTATGACATAGGTTATTAGTGCTTGTGCTTCTTTGGGTTACACATTTGATGCTGCTGCAAAAGTATATAAAGCACTTGCTGCTGCAAACATGAATAATACAAAAGATTTCTATAATGGATTGGTAACACTATTTAATTCAAATGGGAAAGATACTTCAAAAATAAAAGAATTAATAAATAAAACCCTTATAGAATAGTTGGTTAATAGTAAAAATGATAGTATAGCAAAGAATATGGCTATATCATTATAGGAAAAAATATAGAATGGAGAATTAAAATTATCTGACAGTATGTTCCCATTAAGTGATAATACTATATATGCAAAATTACTATCTACTATTAATTCTTTTTTAACAAATTCTGGAATTAAATCAAAAATACCCGGAATTCTTTCGGTGCTTACTCCAAGTTACAAAATAAATAGGACTTATAATGGTAAAAAACTCGAAGAATATGATAATCCAGAACAGGAATTAGCTGAATTACAAAGACAAGCGGAATAGAACCCTATCTATTCTGAAAAGTCAATTGATTTTAGATTAAAATCTGTTGATGAAACGGACGAAGATTATTATACATATAGAAAATAGGAAATATTAAAACATGGAAATCCATTCGCTGGATTACGTTTTGGAACCATCTATAATATATAGTTTAAAAATGGTGAAGAAATAGAACTTGAATTAAACACTATTGAGAAATATCAAAAATTAAAAGAAGACGTATTTAATGGTAATGTTGTTTCTTTCTACGAAAATATACAAGCTGGAAGAGAGCTGGCACCGTATAATTCAAGATTTGAAATATAGGCTGAAGGTGAAGACCCTATTAATGCTCAATTATGGGATATTGATTCTATAAATGATTTGAATAAATTAAAGCATGCTGTAAAGAGTAACGATATTGATACAATATATAAAATAGCCAAGTATTATATTAGTGAAAATGCTATAAATATTCTTGACTAGGATCAAATCATTCGATTACTAGGAAATAGAATAAATACAAAATTACAATAGGATTTATTAAATCTTTCTACAAATGTAAATCAAATATATGAATAGGCAAGAGAAGCGGTAGAGTAGTTTCAAAATACAGATAATCCAGATATTGGTGTTTTGGAAAATAAATTATGTATATTATTACATTTAAATCCAATAGATCATCCAATAACAACAAGAAATCAAAATGGGCAATATGAATTTGACAGAAGTAAATTTAATAACATTCTTGAATAGGTAAGAAATACAACAAAAATATCAATTGGAAGAAAACTGTATAAAGTAAATAAAGAATCTATAAAAATAGAGCCATATGAGGTTATAATGTCAAAGACATTCCAATCTGCTTTTGGTCTTGATGAAAATACACAATTAAGTGAAATTTTAAATGATCCATTGTATTTTTTAAAACAATATTAGAAAAATATACAAATTAAAGTAGATGATTCAAATTATGATATTGCTTTTAAGAGATTTGATGGAAAGCATATATATATACTCAATAAAGATAGGGCAGATTTTATAAATGCAACTCCTATAACACCGATGACGATGAGAGATAATGAAGGAGTTGTATGGAGATTAGATTCAAAATACAATAAAATATATCCAATAAATCCAGGAGATGTAATTTATGAAAGAGATGGACAAGAAGTTATTGTTACAGAAAAACCATAGTTTTATATTGATAATTTAAATTATGATTTAATATAGTTTTCTAAAAAGTTAATTCCAGAAGGGCGAGATTCAATATAGGAATTAAAATATTATTTGTAGTTATTAAAGGATTCTGATAATAATTCTGCAAATAGAATATATACTGAATTAAGTTTTGATTTATATGAAACTGGTGTTTTTAAATATGATGAACAATTTTATGCAAATAATGATAGGATAAATACTGTTAATTTAAATAATCAATCGAGCTTCTTGTACTAGAGAAGTATAGAAAAACACAATTCATTCAAAACTGCATTAAATATAGTTGCTGCACGTGTGCCTGCGCAATCTATGCAATCATTTATGGCAATGAAAATTGTTGCATTTGAAAATGCAGATGTGAACACTGTTTATGTAAATACTATGCAATTACTTCTTCAAGGATCCGATTTTGATATTGATACAGTAAACCTTGTTACATATGATATTAACAACAACGGATTGCTTGATTTACATTCTCCATTTGCGAAAATAGATACAGAACAACACATTGAAGAATCTTTTAAATTACCTTTCCCAAGTGGATAGAGAATCCCATTGGATGAATTTTCTAATTCTTCTGAAAATATCTATAATATTTTATCAAAATATAGAGGATTATTTATAACTAGATTTGAACATGATAAAGAAGGAAGACTTGATTATAATAAACCAATTATAAGTATTGATCCAGAAAGATTGGAACAACTTAGTAGCTTCTTAAATGAAGCATCTGAACTTAGATTGTTGGATGAAAATGATTTTAGTATTTCTCTGGATGGGCAAAATTATGATATTATCTTTGGAATTGAAGAAAAGGGATTTGATTTGAAATATGTTGATAACTTAAATATTATATTAAAAGCATTAATAAGTCAAGTTATTAATAAACACAATATGTATTTTGACAGATTATCTCATAGCAAAATAGAAAGGATAGTAAACAATTAGTCTGTTCACAATATGATTTAGACTATTAAAACACCTGTAAACCAGTTACAAGGACATGTCTCTGTAGATGGTACAACAGGCCCTTTAAAAGCTATTGGAGAACAATCTTCGAATGCTCGTCTTGTAAAAGAAAGGACTGCAGGAAATGTATTAAACCAAATTGAAAGTATAACGGATAATCAAATTGGTAAAACCTGTATTGGTATTTGTGCAGTTGCATTAAAATCATTTTTTGCAGTAACTCAATACTGCAATACAGTATTAAATTCTAGTGATTCTGACGCTCAAGGTAAATTAATTTCCAATAATGTATATGTTGAAAAAGATGGGAGACAAAGATTATATAGAACAATTGCCAATATTAGAGCAAAAAATATAAATAGTATAACAAATGCCGATGTAATACAAGCTATTGCCTATGCCCAATATAATGAGGAAGATGCTGCAGTATTATTGAGTGCTTTACTTTCTTTGAGTACTGATAATGCCAAAGAGCTTACACTTGCGAAGTTAAATGCTGTTTCACAAATGATATCTTTATATTTGTATGGAATTTCAATAGGTATTCCATTCTCGGAATTGGCAAATACTATAATGTCTCCAGCTGGTAATATTGTTATAAAAGCAATGTAGGGAAATATGTTTTCAGGAAAAAAAGAAATGTTGCGTATTTCAAATGCTACTTTTAATTTTATAGAAAATTGTGAGGATAAAAATCTAGCAATATATAATAAATCATATCTTTCCAATGGTGAAAAAATTAGACCAGCATATAAAGAATTACTTGAATATCTTAAACTTAGATTTAATGACAATGAATATATTCAAAAATCAAATTCGCTCGGTAATGTACTATTTTTGATATATAATGATCAAAATATATCAATAGAAGATATAATGGAAAACTATGTTAACGAGTATGTTAAAAGTGTTCAAGGTTCATCTAGGCCACAGGCAATTGCATTGCGTAAAAAAATCTAGCATGTACTTAAAAATTTGGATATTCTTCTATCAGATCAAGTACAAAGGACAAACTATGAAAATATAAAAATGCTTACTGAAGGAGCTTCTGAAATATATGTTTTAGGAAGATTGCTTGGTTTAAATCAGGGAATAAAAACAGAAGGAGCAAAATATATTAGTCAATTAAATGTATTAAGATATGCTATCTTTAATAAAAAAGATTATAATGACAGATCAGAAGATGATATAATTGATATTGAAAGATATTGTGTTGATGCTGAATATAGAGCAAAATGTATTGAAGAATATGAAAATGTAAAAACGTCTATTAATATTTTAGATGTTCTTGATAAGAGTCCGCATTTTAGTTCGTATTTAGTAAATCTTGCAGAAAGTTTAGCAATACATAAACAGGGATACAAATTCAGATCCGTTTATGATAATGTTTTGTTTTTGTCAAAAGAATATAATATGCCACAGGATCAAGTTACAAAAGGCCTTACAGATTATATAGGAGACAAAATGTTGAATGATTTTTTACAACATAATAATATTACAGTTGTAATTGATGGTGGCGTTAAATTCTTTACATCTGAAGAAACGGAAGACACCACATAGGAACAAACACCCTTTAGACTTGGAAATACTTTAAATAACCAAACATTTAGAAAGTGGGTTGAAATTAATTTAGTTCCAGAATTAAAAAGTAGGCCAGAATTAAAAGATAATAAATTTATCCAAGATCTTATATATGATTTAAATAATAAAACTGTTTCACACAATACTGAAAACGTTTTAGCACTTCCGACAACTATGCTGCCGAGGACTGATGCTGAAAGAACGTTGTTTAATGAATATAAATAGGAATTTAATAAGTTATCTGTATTTACAAAAAATGGAATGGCATTAACAGATATATTTATTTTATATGGAATGATTGCAAATAGATGGAAATTATCTGAAAGATCTTTCGTACCATTATTTGATGATTTTAAAGATTCTGGTTTAATAAAAGCATTTTATAATTATGAGTCATAGCAAGATGCTAGTGGAGAAACACTTGATTTAACAAATATGCAAGAATATATGAAAGATATAATTGGTGCATATTTGGCAAAACCAGAAAGTCCTTGGTATTCAAGAGCAGGGTATATATGGTTAAAAGATTCTGAAACAAAAAAATATAAATTAGCCAAATATACAAAATTAAATAATGCTGGCTATGAAGATATGTATTCTGATTTTGAAGAATCCGATCTTATTGATTCAGATTTTGCAGATATTGATGAATTAAATATAGGAAAAATACTTCCAAATGAATGGTAGTTCGTAAGTGAAATACCAAATCCGAAAAAATTCCCATCTGGAAATCTATTCTTAGAAAGCAAGGTATATAAATTTATAAATAGAGATAGTGGAAAAGCAATAGGAATAGAATTATTTAATGATGGGACAATAAAAAGGCTTACTGAATTTGGGTTTATAAATGGGCAGTGGCAGCCAGTTGATATGAGCCAGAAATTAAGAGACGCAAATTCGAATAACGAATTAGTACATATTAATTCAGAAGGAAAGGTTGTTTTAAATGAAGGACGTATTTAGGATATAATTAAAGAAGAATCTTGTCAATTATGAGTTGTGTAAATACAAAATCTAGCGAGTACCAGTCTCTCAAAAAGAGGGCTGGTAACTCTGCCAGATATCTTGAAGGAAGATGTTCGAGGTATCTGGATGATTATGGAAGATTGCCATATCTTGATGAAATAGATGGGGCAGATTCTAGTAAATTTTTATAGAAAGAGTTAGATATACATGGAAGAAGTACGGATATTAATACAATACTTGAATATACTAGATCAAAAAGTATAGAAGAGTCAGTTGTTAAAATAAATGATTAGTTTAGAGATTAGGAAACACAGATTCTTCCAATGAATAAAAAAGCAATTATCATTCAAACAAAAAGACCTACTTTTAGGACTGAATTTGATGAAGATTTAAAAGAAATAGATAAAACTACAAGTAGCCCTTTAGTAATTGATAATTTATTAAATAAATTATCTGAATTATATGGTATAAAATTTCATGAAATATCCAACCAAGAGCTTTTATCGGAAGAATGGAGAGATAAGATTGAAAATGGTCATCTTGTAAAAGGGTTTATATATAATGGAGAAATTTATATCAATATTGATAATGCTACAGTAGATACTAAAATACATGAGTTAATGCATATTTTTGTAGGAGCAATGAGATTTTAGGATCCAAACATATATTTTTAGCTTGTTAATTCAGTAGAATAGTTTAAAGGATATAATGAAATGATTTAGAAGTATCCAAATAGAACGAGATCCGATATAAATGAAGAAATTTTTGTAGAAGAAGTTTCAAGATATATCGCAGGAAAACCTTCTATGATTGATAGCCTTCCAGAAAAATTCAAGCACGAAATTGAATATAATGTTAAAAGAACCCTTGATTCTTCATTAATGGGAAGTTATACTGTTAATTCTGTAAAAACAAAATCACTTGGTATAATGACTTTAAAACAAGCTGCTAAAGTAATGAATTCTGAAATTTGTCAAAATAGGACTGCATAGAAATTAAGATTAGAAAATTCCGAATTACACAGAAAATTAAATAATATAAAATCGGAATTAATGAAGAATGGGACGTTGAAAGAATATTGTTAATATGGCATGCGTATATATATATAAAAATCATACTTTTAATTCTGAAAACGAATTAGATGATTTTATAATGGATCTTCTTCCTTTTGAATCAAAATATGGCGATTTGGTTTTTCAAGTTACAGTAGAATAGACCAATGTTATTGACAAGGTAAATGAAATAAACGAAAAAAACAAACAAGCCAAAGAAAAAGCAAAAGAGTGGAGACAGTAGAATAAATACATATATGGAGAGGATGGAGAAATGACTATTTCAGATCCACCATATATTGGAGTTACAAGTTTCCTTTCAGGCTTAAAAAATTCAAAAGGAGAGTTGTTGTTTCCTGAATTTCGTGAAAAAGAATATTGGGAAAGAGAATTTCAGAATTGGGAACAAGGTTCTTTTAACGATGTTGAAATTGAGGAATTTGGAATTGACAAAAACAATCCACCAAAAATAACAGATAGAGCAGAACAAGAGGCAAAAAGAGATCAAATAAAAAACCGATGGAAAAATCAAGCAGAAATAGGTACAGCTATACACAATGTGATGTAGATAATATTTGAAAAAGATGGAGATAATTATAATTTTACAAAATCAGATGTTGATTTAAAAGCATATATTAAAAGTCATCTTGAATCTAGAAATCAAAAATTTATTACAGATAAAATTATAGATGATACTATAAAATATGCCAGACAGTTTAAACAAAAACTTGAATATGATTTATAGGATGATAATTTGCAATTTTTTACAGAGTTGCAATTGGCTGAAGATGCAACAAATCCATAGTCTGGGAAAAAACAAACATTATTTGGTATAATTGACTTATTGGTTATTGACAGCAAAGGAAGAACCCATATTCTGGATTATAAAACTTCTGTTCATCATTATAGTGAATTTGGTGCACCTAAAAAATATGCATATAGTTATCAGATTGCAACTTATCAACGTATGCTTGAACGGTAGGGACTTAATTCATATGAAAGCAAATTGTTTATTGCTCCAATTCATTTAAAAGGATTTAAAAGAAATGGTAATAATTATGAAATAGATGGTATTGACACAGAATCAATATTGGTTAATCAAGGACTCGAAATGTCAAAAGAAAAAGTCCTTGAAAATATAGAAGATTTTATGCCTGCTCCATTCATTGTAAGTGTTGGAACAAAAGATATAAATACTGTACGAGAAAAATTCATGACTTCCTGTTTCAAAGATTATTCCGATTCTAAAACAGTAGATGAAAAATATGTAATTAAATATTTAAAAGAAAGAAACCTTTTAAAACCAAATGATAATGGTGTTTATAGATTTATGCGTTCTGACAAAGAAACATATATAGAATCCAAAGATGAAGAAGATTTTGTTAAAAAAGTAACAAAATATTTTACATCACTTCCAAAAAGAAGGGTTACGTATACTGGCGAAATAAAAAATGCTCTTAGACAGGGAATATAGCATGGATATAAAAACATGGATCTTCCAAGACCAATATATACACAAAATATTGAAGAGGCAACATGGCTTCGTGACGTATTGAAAAAATATTGTGATTCAAATTGGGAGATTGTTGATAAACCAGAAATAGAAGCATTTGGATTAATTATGTTGAAAACAAAAGGAGAACCAAATCAAATAGATTTTATTAGGGTCTGTACAAATAATCTTTCTGAGAAGTATACTACGTACATGGATAAGAAAAATCCATTAAGATCACGAACTGGTTTAACTGGAACTTTTGAAACAGATATTCAAGCTCTTTCAAAAGGTAGTAATATTCGTATGCATGATGGATTTACAATATCCGAATCAAAATCTATGATGGCAGAAGCAACGCAGGGAAATATAGAATTAATGGAAACGATGGCAATAATTAATTGTTTAACTGGAATTGAAGGTTGTACAATTGGAAGAGTTCAAGCTGTAAATCCAGTTTATGGAAACGGAATGTAGCTTTCAAATGAACAATTAATGTATTGTTTTTCAGAATTAGCAAGACTTGACCCAACAAATGCTATTACAAATAATAAATTTAATTCTGGAGAGTTAAAACTTGCAACAAAGTTTGAAATTGCAGCATAGGATTTCCAAATGATAATGAATTCTGCAGAAAAGAATGATTATAAAGATGAATATAGAGGATTTACAAAATTTAAATCTTCAAAGCCAGTAATATTTAATGCTATAGAAGGTTCTGTTAAATAGAAAATAGAGGCATTGGAAAAATTACGTGCTATATTTGAAAGTGACAAATCTATTTCTGGATAGGAATTAAAAAGAATTTCTGTAAAAACCTCAGAAAATGCAGAAGTCCATAGGTAGTTATATAATGAAATTCTTTTAGCGATAGCACAGTTAAAAGGTATTAATTTCAGACAACAAGTAGACGATAATTCAACTTGGCTGCAAACTGCCGCTATATTAACAAAAGGTCTTAGTGGTTCATATATAGATAATCCTGGAAATATGCAGTCTTAGACTTTAAATACTATTTCACAATTACTTAATGAAGCATATCAAAATACAAGAAATCAGCTTTCTGCATTTAGAGCATAGGCAGAGGAAAAACTTCATGCTTTTAAAAAGGCAAAGAATTTTACAGCATTAAAACAAAGTACTGTATATAACCAAACAAGTTTATATACTGATTTATATAGAGTAACTGAAAATGGTGATATATTATTTAAAACAGAAGATGAATTACCAGACTAGGCATCAAAAGATTTGTTAAAATATGCTTTAGATATTATAAATAGAAATAGATATCCATTTAAAGGTGATAAAGAACTCGAGGAAATGAGAAAATCTGGAGATTATGATTATTATAAAGTTCCTTTATTGATTGGAGATAGGTAGTCAAGAGCATCTTTAGAAGGTATGTGGGGAGGATTTAAAGATATGCTATCATTGTTAAATCCAAAAGAAGCATACAAGCGTGGAAGACAAAGACTAGAAGGATTAAATGAAGATTTTGATAATGCTGAAAGATAGGCTACAAAAAGACAAGAACTCATTTTTAAAATGACAAATATGTTTGATGAAGGAGAAGATTATGATAGGCTTGCAGCGATCGCAAGAGCAGGAGGGGTAAATAATATTGAGAGAAATCTTGAAACTATATTATTTAAGCATCAATTTGCCTATGCGGTATAGAAAAATATTGATTAGGTATTTCCGATAATTAAGGCTGCTACAATATCTCTTTCTCTTGAAGGTGCTACTTAGAACAAAGTTTTTGATGAAACTTTAAATTATGTTGAGAATTTTATTAAAAATAAAATTCAAAATAAATCTATTGTTAATCCAAAATATCGTATTGCAGATTAGGTTATGCGTTCTTTAAAAGGATTTGCATCAAAAATGACACTTGCTTTAGCTCCAGTGCAAGCGATTTATCAGCCATTACAAGGTTTATGGCAATCAATTAGTTTATGGATTAGAAAACCAGATGGATCTCATGCTTTTACTGCAGCTCATTTAGCAAAAGCATATAAAATAGCTTATAATGATTTAGCTCATTTTTCTGAAAATCCATCTTTATGCCAATTGTTAAATCAAACTTTTGGATTAAATGATATGGATATAAATGATTATGCAAAAAGAATATCTGAAAGCTCTAGAGGAATTTGGAATATGGAAGCTATGCTTATGAAATTTTCACAAAGACCAGACTATTATAATAGACTAGTAATATTCCTTAGTCAAATGATGGGAGATGGTTGCTTAGAGGCATATTCTGTTGTAGACAATAAATTAAAATATGATTGGACAAAAGACAAGAGATTTTCTATATTCGCATAGGGTGAAAAAATGAAAAATCATCCTGAATACAATAAATAGAAAGCATTATATTACGCAGTTGCAAAATAGTTTGTAAATGAACATGCAAAAAATCCAGATGGATCAGAATTTGAATTAGAAATGTCAAATCCGCGCGCTTTACCATCTGCATATACGGTTCAATAGGCCGAATCATACAAATCTTTAGCAGATGATATTTATGGATATTATTCCCATGAAAAGAAATCTTTAATGATGTCTACTTTTGTTGGTTCTATGTGGATGCAATTTAAGACGTATTGGTCTGGTAAAAAGAATCAATATCTTGCTCCAGGTGGAATTAAAATGAGAGGAAAATGGGAACAATATAAATAGGATGGTAAAAAATATTATTATCAAGTAGATAATACAGGAAATATATTATTTGATCAACCATTAACTACAGACGAAACTTCTGCCCCATATATGGTTTGGAAAGGATAGTGGCAAGAAGGTATTATGCTTACCCTCTCCAAGTTTGCAAAAAATTCAATTCAAAATAGATCTGTTAAAGATGCTTGGACTGAAATATGGAATAATGAAGATGAAATGTTAAGAAACGTATATAGAAGTAATATCAAACAATTAGGATTTGATTTATTTATGTTTGCAGTAGCAGGAAATATTATAGGACTTATGTTGTCTGGACTATTAGACGATCTTAAAAAGAAAGCAAAAGAATCTAAAAATATAAAAGATGGACTTGCTGCAGCTGCAGTAAATATAGCGTTAATGTCAGCAAAAAGTTCTTTCTCCGATTTTAATGCGTTAGTTACAGTAGGTAATCCTACTTTCCAATGGAATCCATTTGTATTAGAATGGGCTGGAAGCAAAGGTAAGATTATATGGAATGTTGCTATGCATGACGAAGACTTTTGGGATGGAGTTGTAAATACTTCTGGCGCTTTGCGTCAAATAAAACCAATTCTTGATACAATTAAACCAGATATATTTAGAACAGAAAGAGAAGGCGGAACTTTTGATTCAGATAGCTGGTATTTTTAATTAAAAAAAATAAGCCCGTTGGTAAAGGATTTTACTCCAATACCAACGGGCTTTTATTATGTTGTTTTCAATTTAACTATTTTAATATTATCATCAAAAAAGAAAATTAATTCTTTATTTGATTCATTTATTAATACTTTTATTTCTTCGCAAGATTTTGAAAATCCTATGAAAAGCTCTCTATTTAAAGGTGATATTAGTTTAAATTCACCAACTTTTGCTACAAAATTTAACACGCCATATAGAAAGCATTTTAAATATTTTACTCCATTATCAAGATCAAAAAGAAATTTATCATTCATTTTTTAATTGTCTTATTTTTTCCTTACAAATGTGAATTATCTTCGCATAATCAACTATTCTTGCCTCTACAGCGCTCATACAAGGTTCTGCTTTTGTACGCAATACTCTTTTTATAATATCGGCATCCCATGGATCCAAGTTATAATCAAGCCATATAGACCATGGTTGTATTACATGTTCTGAATAATTACTTGTTCCTAAATTATCTTTTCTTATACCAGTATCATCAATTATTCCAAGATATCGTAATTTATTTTCAAATTCTTCAGTCATTTTCTGTTACTTTTATAAGTAGAACAATAAATAATATTATACATATTGCAGTTATCATTTTATCCAATGTAAACAATTAACATTATTTTGCATCTGATATTCAATTTTTTCTTTAACTTCCAAATAGGATATAGGTTTATAATTATTAAAATCAACTCCTATATCATATTGGTTTGGAAATAAAAGTTTCAACCTTTCAAAATCTTTTCCAATATTTTTTTCTTTACATGAATTTAAATGAACATGGCCGAATAATTGCCAAGGAATATTATCGGTTCTATATGTTCCATCAAAACATAGATACGGAAAATGATTTAAATAGATTACTTGATCATCAATTTTTATTGTAAGATTTTCATATACTGCTGCGAATTTTTCTATTGCAGAAGGCTGTGGAGCCCGAGTTCTATCCTTTTTTGTTTAGGTTAAGTCGTTAATCTAACCCCAATTTTTATGCTATAACTTCATTTAGTTACAGAACTGACTATATCTTCACCCTTCGCATTTCTGAGTTAGGGGCCTCGCATTTCGAATCACTTGATTCTACTCCCATTTCAGGGATAGTCGATGAACGTTCCATTATATTAACGGCTTCGCTGCTGATTACCATCTCAGGCGTTCCAGCAATTAACGAGGTGTCCTCTGAAAATTACTTTTCAGACGCACAAAATATTTTTTTAAATT
>ERZ1034980.1536-NODE-1536-length-13584-cov-15.340084_pt1 | contig 13584 bp, 8 predicted proteins | sample MGYA00520622_ERZ1034980 | MGnify/ENA primary metagenome ERZ1034980 (study PRJEB33766, sample SAMN09781791) | gut metagenome | biome: gut microbiome | host: Homo sapiens | place: Madagascar | study: EMG produced TPA metagenomics assembly of the PRJNA485056 data... | reverse complement strand
GTGTGAGCCGCACCACCCTGAAGCTGCATAAACCAATAAGGGTCAAAGTCCTTCTTCTGTGCGTTCGCTACGGACAGAGAAGCCACAAGCGCTGCGCTTGCAAGAATCGCAAAAATACGTTTCATAATATTGTTGAATATAAATTGCACATTTATCGACGCTAAATTACGACAATTTTTCCAATCTGCAAAATTGACTATAAAATATAACGAATAAACGTGAATGTTTTTTGGACACACATCACTTCAACGTTCAATCTTTCAAGCATCCCAGAGGTATTATCTTGACTCCGTCCGGTCTTGTGTAGGCCATTTGGCCACCTGTTATGATCACAAGCAGATCCGGTTCCCTCAGCGGGTTTTGCCTCTCTGATTCGTTATGCTTTTTTATCAGTTGTTTGAGTTCAAGCAGATGCGCGGCCCCTTCCTCGATCTCGCGGCTGCCAAGCTTGCATTCAATCAAGGCATAGCGTCCGTCCGACAGATGCAGTACGATGTCCGCCTCAAGGCCGTACCTGTCCCGATAGTAGGAAATGTGACTATCCTGATCCATCGTGTAGGCACGAAGGTCACGCACACACATTTGCTCGAACAAAAAACCGAACGTTTTCAGCTGTGTCATCAGGATATCCGGAGATAATCCTAAGGCGGCGACCGCGACAGAAGGATCACAGAAGGATCTTTTAGGGGTGCTCCTGATGTTTGACTTACTCCTTATCGCAGGACACCAGGCACCGATATCCTGAATGACAAACAACTTTTCCAACGCCTTGACATAATCATCAAAAGTGTCCGAAGAGCAACTGACCTCTCCGGAAGAAGTGACATCCGAGAGCATAGATGTCTTTTTGGCAACCGTAGAAATATTGCGGGCGTATGAACGCATTATCATCGCCGCGGTCTTCTCGTCACGCTGAACCCCGTCTATTCTTGAGATGTCCTCTGAACACACACTCTTCAGGTAATTCTTGGCCACAAGCAGCCGAACCTTATTTTTGACTGGAATAAGTGACGCTGGCCAACCACCACGACAAGCCGCGAGAATCAAATCCTCCACCGACAACTTAGAAGTCTTCCCGTCAATATCATATTCAGGATTACTGAATAGTTCCTTGACCGACACCAGTCCCGTTGACTCCCTTGACTCCCACAAACTCATAGGGAGCATCTTCATTTTTGCGATCCGGCCTGTTCCAGAATGTCTGGTCTCCTCTTTTTTCACCCTATTGGAGCCGGTAAGGATGAACTGTCCGGGGACACCCCCTCTCTTATCACATATAGTACGGACGGCATCCCAGATCACAGGTGCGTCCTGCCATTCGTCAATAAGGCGCGGAGTGTCCCCCTTCAGAAGAAGCGATGGCTTGGAAGCCGCCGTCGCCAGATATTCATCTCTCATATCAACATCCTGCAAACTAATGGAACTATTCGCCTTTTGACTGCACGTTGTAGTCTTTCCACACCATTTTGGGCCTTCGACAAGCACCGCTCCCGAGGCTTCAAGGTTGTCTTGCAGTATGTCATCAGCAATTCTTCTGAGATATTCCATAATAGACTCAATTATTTGCCAAAGGTATGAAAATTAATTACAAAGAGCAAGCCGATCGGCATTTTCGTGGCATTTTAATCGGCATTTTCGTGGCATTTTAATCGGCATTTTCGTGGATGCGCCAGTTCAAAAACGTACAAGCACGAAAAAAGCAGGCCGACACACGATAGTGCCGTTGGCCGGAATTAAGGTCTCAAGACTTATAAAATAACGCGAAGCGCCTATTTCCGAAAAGAAGAGCTTAACCTTTTCATACCACTATCTTACGACAAGGGCGGCGTCCTTCGCGAGATAGAGGATATTCTGGTTCACCTCCGGGGAGAAGGTCAGCTCCTTCAGGTTCGGGCAGGACTGCACATTGACGTTGTTCAGTTTCGGGCAGGCTGTGATATCCAACGCCGGGACCGGGGTGTTGTCAATCCAAAGCCTGTACAAACCGGTCTGGGTGCCGAGAGCCACCGACTTTACGCCGGTGTGCGACGCATAGACAAAAGACAGGGAAGGACAGCCCGTAAGATCAAGAGCGGCGAGGTTCTCGTTATTCGCACACTTGAACATCTCAAGGGCGGGGAGTTGGAAGGCAAAGGACTCCACACGGGTGCCGGAGAAGTCAAGCGACTTCAGGTTCCTGAAATATTCAAGGCCTGCCAGTGACTTGATTTCGAGACCCGAGACATCGATCGACTTGACGGAATCCGCTTCAGACAATGACAACTTCCTGTCTCCGTCAAGATCCATCGACGAAACGCAATAGGCGCGGAAAACAGGATCCTTGATTTTCTTTGCCACATCCTTGACCTCTGACGAGCAGGATGTTATGAATATAGCCGCGAAGGCCGAAACGACGAACAATACTTTTCTCATTATTCAGACATTTTCTTTTCATTCAACTTTTATAGGCAGGCAACCACTTACTTTAATAATATATAGGAGTGATTGCCCGCCTACGTCAATTACCGTTACCATTCAATAAAGCCAACACCCTCCGAGCCGCCGGCACCGACGTTGTCCGACCTGACAAGGATCACACACTTCGCGACGACGCTGCTGTTGTCTTTGGATTTTGCGGTTATGGTCACCTTGCCGCCGCTCTTTGCCGTCACGATGCCGGACTGCGAGACATAAGCGACAGTCTTGTCGGACGATTCCCAAATGACATCCTTGATCGAGGCATCCGAAGGTGACACCTTAGGAGTCAACGTGAGGGTCTGTCCGACTCTCATCGACGTTTCCGACATGTCGAGGGTTATGCCACTGACAGGAACCTTTGTCACCTTGACAAAGCATTGGGTGGAATAACTCTTCGAATCAATGGCCAAGGATCCTCTTCCTTCCTTGTAGATCGCCTTGACCTTAACATTCCAAAATGGCGTTCCCTTATCCTTGACAGCATCGCAAGTCACAGGACAGTTGATCGCAGGAGAGATCTTCAGCGGTTCTGTCGCATTATCCGGAGAGACCTTAACCCTGATGGTGTAGGATTCTCCCATTTTCAAGTTAATGTCCTTATTTTCCTCTGAATAGGAGATCTTTTCGATAGGTATCAGACGCTCGGTTACCGTGACCGAACAAGTTGCCGTGAACGCTCCGGCTCCCGCCGCCACCTTGATTGTGGCAGTGCCTGGAGAAACCGCGGTGACAACCCCCTCATTGACAGTCGCGACAGATTCCTTGTCCGAACTCCAGGTTACGGTCTTGTCCCTCGCATCCTCAGGCAGAACGGTGGCTATGAGCTTTCCACTCTTACCAACTTCGAGAGTCAGCGACTTCTCGTTCAGTTTCACGCCGGTGACCGCATACTTATCGATGACGGTGATTGTCACCTCGTTCGACGTGACATTCTTGCCCTTGACCTTGATCTTAGCCACTCCGACTCCCACAGCGGTGACATCACCGTTCACAACCTTCGCCACGGACTCGTTGTCAGACTCCCACACAAGCGTTTCATCCGCATTGGCAGGAAGCATCTTAAGAGTCAACGCAGTGGACTCTCCTATGTTCAGAGACGATGTCTGAGATGTCAAAGTAAGGGAAGTGGCATAAACGACCGGTTCAAGGACAGTCACATTGCAGGAAGCCTGATGTCCACCGTCAGCGGTCTTGACAGTGATAACCGCCTTTCCGGTTTTCTTTGCGGTCACCTTTCCGTCTTTCTCACCCACAGAAGCGATTTCCGGATGGTCTGACGACCAAGTCACCGACTTGTCAGTGGCGTCAGCCGGACTAATCACAGCCGTAAGCAACTCTGTACCGCCAACGTGCATAGTCAATTCCGGCTTGCTGACAGCGACCCCGGAAACGTGACATTTGACCACTACCTCGCAGGTGGCCGTAAATCCACCGTCCATGGTTGTGACGGTGATGGTCGCCTTGCCAGCCTTGTTAGCGGTCACCTTTCCGTCTTTTGACACGGACGCCACAGCGGAATTGCCCGATGACCAAGAGACAGTCTTGTCAGAGGCGTCCTCTGGGGCAACTGTCGCGGCAAGAGATTCCGTCTCACCAACGTACAGATTCAGAGAAGACTTGCTGAGAGAGACTCCGGAGACGTGACGCTTGACAGTCACTTCACAATCGGCTTTGAACCCGCCGTCTTTAGTAGTGGCTGTAATAGTGGTTTTCCCTGGCTTCAGTGGCTTGATGACCGCATGCAACGCCGCGCCAGGGGCAATTGACGCCACCTCAGGATCCGAACTTGACCATTCGAGAGACTTGTCTGTGGCATTGGCAGGAGTCAAGGTCGCGCTGATGTCCAATGAAGGGTCTCCGACATAAAGGGTTTTGGAGGAGATCGACAGGGTGATTCCCTTGACCGGTGTCCCGACCTTTACAAGACAGGTCGCCATCTTACCTCCGTCAGAGGTAACGACGTGGATCGTAGCCTCTCCCGTACTCACGGCAGACACAAGTCCCAATTGCGAGACTATAGCGACCGATTCTTTGTCCGAGTACCACGTGACCTCGGCATTCGAGGCGTTCTGAGGAAGGACCGTCGCTTCCAGTTGGTGTTTTTCACCAGGTTTTAATTCGACAGTCGTCTCACTCATGGAAATCCCGGTGACACGGCTGATGACAGTAACCTTGCAGACAGCTGTCACCTTCTCGGCCACCTTGACCGTGACTGTCGCCGCGCCAGCCTTGCGGGCGGTCACATTACCTTCGTTGTCAACCGATGCGACATCAGGATGATCGGACACCCACGTAAGGGTCTTCTGCGTCGAGTTCAACGGGTACACCGTCGCCGTGAGTTTGCCGCTCTCTCCTTCGAGAAGTTTCAGACTCGTCTTGTCGAGCGAGACATGCTGCGCAGGACTCTTGACACTCACAACACAGTTTGAAGTGAATGAGCCGTCGTTGGTTGTGGCGGTCACAGTCGTCGTACCGGGACCGATCGCGGTCACGGTACCATCCGAGGCAACCGACACGACCTTCGTGTCCGCGCTTTCCCAAACAACCCCTAAATCCGATGCATCCTCAGGAGAAATCACCGGCTTGATCGTGAAACTGCTTCCGATTGTCTCAAGAGTGAATTCACGTGGGTCAAGGCTGATGCCTGTGACAGAAGTACCTACCTTGACATTGCAGTAGGCCGTGAAACCGCCGTCTGACGAGGAGACAAAAACCGTCGCCTCTCCATTGCCCTCCGCCTTGACATTGCCATACGCGTCAACAGTGGCGACAGAAACGTCAGAGGAGCCCCATTTGAGGGACTTGTCCGAAGCGTTTTCAGGGAATATGGTGGCCTTAAGGGAAGCGGACTCTCCTTTTTTCAGAGACAGTTCAGACTTGTCGAGCTCGATCTTCTCGACCCCGACTCCGACAGTCACATTGCACGAAGACATGAATCCTCCGTCATCAGTCCTTGCCGTGACCTTGGAAGTCCCGACCTTAAGTCCCTTGATGGTGGCGCTACCGTCCTGATTGTCAACATAGTCAACAACCGAGCTATTCTCAACCGTCCAGATAATCTTCTGATTGTCCGCATTCGATGGTGAGATGATCGCTTTCAACACAAACGAAGCCCCGATGGAGAGATCTTGACGCTCCTTGTCAACGGCGACCGAGCTTACCCCGATCAACTCCTCCTGACAGGCGTAAAAAAGGCACAGGGCCGAAATGAGTAAAAGAATATACTTTTTCATCATGATTCAATTTTTCTCTAACTTCTACTGCCTCTGGCACCTTACTGCATGGCCATCGCCACGTGATTTGTTGTTGCAATACAGGTTAATCTCGGACTCCGCCGCAGTATTTTTGACATGAATCTCAAAAGTTGTCGTAGTCTGCGAGGCGGTAGTTGTCGTCCAATAATCGGCAAACAAGCCTGCAAGCGCGATAGTCGCATTACCTCTTTTAAGATAGCCCGTGCAAGGGTACCAGGCTACACCTCCGGAAGACAGGGTGAAACGCACACCGTGATTAGATGTGTCCGCAGAGTACGAGCCCTCGCTCACTTGGTTCCAAACCCCATCCGGGCCACCTTTAGGCACACGCCATCCGGCCGGACAAGGGTCATAGATGGTCTTCACATCTGTCCAAAGTTCATTCTGACGCCCTGCATACAGCCAATCGTTTCCGGTGCTGAGATCGCAAGTGATGAAAGTAGTCGGATTGGCGACAGCAAAGTCAACCGTACAGTCAGCGTTGGAAGCCAACTGTTCGAACTGACACGTGGAAGCCATAGGTGTGCCATCTATGGACGCCACCCCCATGAAAGGATCCTTGCGTCCCCATTGATAGAAAAGGCCGTAAGAGGCCACTCCCTCATAAGATGAGGACAGCGCGCCAACATTTCTGTCCATCATATCCACAGATGCTCCTTGATAGCGCTGTGCTGTCTGATCCGCGTCGAAATCACACATCCAGATATGCCAGGACCAGAGTATCCTGTCATTGGAGTCGTATGCGGCCACAAGGGCGTTACCAGGCTTGAACTGTTCGGCGGTCTTGAAGTACAGGCAACCGTTCTTGACACGGACAGAGGAATTAATCAGAGTTCCCTTAGCGACAGCGTTAGCCGAGTTGTCGGTCTCCCAAACCACACCGGCATGATCCACGGCGCCGACTGATGTACGGGAATTTCCACGCACTAGAGGAAGTTTGTACGAACCGGCCTCGCGTACAATGTAACAGTTAGCTGTTCCTTTAGCGTCCAGCGGCTCACCATCAAGAATATTCGAAATCGACGAAGGAATGTCGGCATTGCGGACCGTGGCGAAATAATACCTCTGCACCCTTACGAAAGATTCGCAGACAGAGCGGCTTTCCTCCGTACCACCTTTATAGAAAGTCAGAGTGAATCCTTTCTTGAAAGACTGAGGGATAATGGAGAGATAATAGAACTCTCCCGCATTGAACTCCCCTTCAAGAGAAATCTGTGTGGATGTTTCCGAAGAGGCCGCATGACAGAGCGGAACACCATCTTCTCCGAAAGAAATTGAGACCGATCCTGCTACCGCTTCATTGGCATTGCCTCTGAATATGACCTTGTCATACCCCGATTCTGAAACCGTAAAACGGATGCCGCCCAAGGCATCATAGAAGCCCATTTGATCAGTGGACGCGGATCGCCCTACCATAAGGAACGCAGCCGGGTCAAAAGAGCCGGACACAGCCTGCTGCACAGCGGGCAGGGATGCACTGACAACATTAGATGCGAAAGATGTCGAGCTACTGTAAGGATAAACTCCATAGTAATAGCCACCGGCAGGCTCAGAAGCCTGTCCGGCAAACAGAGCAGTAGTTCCCCCTTTCTCAGTGACAAACTTATTACCACCCGAACCGGAATCAGAATCGAAAACGCTGATGCTGTCGGAGGGATTCCAACTTACAGAGCCGAAATTGTCGGTAATGGCCGCCTTGGTCTCAACCGAAAGATAAGCCTTTAGCAATCTGGAAGTCTTTTCTTGCCCTGGAACATCAGGTGCCGGAGCAGAAGGCTCCTTCTGGCAGGAGATTGCCGCAAAAGCAAGCGACAACATCATTAATCCATATAATCTCATAAGACGAAATAACATTGTAACAAAGTCGAGAGATATTCAAAAGAGGGAAGACAGAAAACTATCTTCCCTCTTAAGAAATATTATAGATTAATACTCGTCAAGAGTAGTAAACTACTTGTTCTTGTCATCGATACCGTTTGGCCATTTAGCCTTGGTGTTAGCTGTAGAAAGAACGGTTACCTTACCCTTAAGGTCAAGAGTGTAGAGATCACCAATCTTGACAACGAGGTTATAGTCAGCGTACTTGTCAACAAGAAGGTCAGTACCGAGATTCTCCCAAGCAACGAAGAGACCCTTGGTTGTTACATTCTCGCCATACGTGAGACATCCACCGAATGACTCCTTAGAGTTGTCCTTGTAAGGATAGGTAAGAGCATTACCAGCCTTGAATTCGACAGAGCCCTGGAGGTCATTGAGGCCATACTGAGTCTTTGCATAATCAGAAGCGATCATCGTACCTGTAGCCGGATCGAAGGTGAAGATAACATTAGCCTCGTTCTCCTTCTCGACAACCTTGACATCGGTTGGGATATAGGTCACGTCCTTCTCATTCTTGAATGTACCGAGTTCAATGTCCTTATTAGTTGTGATGACCTTGAAAGGAGTCTGGAAGACTACATAGTAGTAACCAACCTTCTCCTTGGCAGGAGTGATCACATCAGCTTCGGTAGTACATGTCTCAGTAACCTTCACGAGAACAGCGGTGTCCTCGGTAAGAATGTTGTTCATGAACTTGATGTCAGGTGATGTCGCAGGAGCTGCGATGATAGCCTTGAACTCAGCAGCTGTGAAGACTACCTTATCAACGTTTCCATCTTTGGTGATGAACTTGTAAGCATCCTTTGGATAGTTAACCTTCCAATCAGCCGTGCTGTTCATAATCTCGAAGGAGATTGTGGCATCGTCAGCGATGTTGATGTTCTTACCGTACTCCTCGAAGTGCTCGATGAGAGATGAAGAGTAAGTGAAGTTCTTGTTGGCATCAGCCTTACCCTTGACACGAACGCCAGCGTAAACATCGTAGTTCTCAGTTGACGGGATGTACTTGGAAACAGGCTTAGCTTCTACAGGCACATTCATCTTACCAAGGAGGTAATCAGGGTTGAGGATAAGCTTGAGAGGAGTTACAAACTCATGCTCGTGCGTCGTAGGAGTCTTCGCAGAGATCTCGTAAGCGAACTTGAAGCCAACATTAGGGGTCTTCTTGCTGTTCTTCTTAGCCTTATAAGCGAACTCGATCGTTGTCTTATCTGAAGGGATCTTAGCGTTCTTATCAACCAAGAGAGAGATTACGTTAGTAGAAGTATTCCACTCTTCCGGAGCCTCAACAAAGAATGTGATGCCTTCAGGGAATGTGTACTGCTTTACAGGAACGTAAGTGGTGTCAAGCTGACCATCAGCACTCTTCTTGATGTCGAGGACATAGAGGTTGTCCGTGTCGTAATCCTGAAGGAATGCCTCGTAAGAGAGACCCAATCCACCAAGGACAGTCTGGTTAACCTCTTTCCAAGTAACTTCAAGCTTGTCATCAGTGTAGTCAGGGCATGCAGTCATAGGAGTAGTGAACTTGATGACATTATCGCCACAGAACTTAACGAAGTGATCTGTGAAGGTCTTGTAGTAAACAACAGGAACTTCAGGTTCAACCTTCTCCTCGACGATTCTGATCATTATGTAGCAAGTAGCAAGAGTGTACTCCTTGTCACCGAGCTTGGTGGTGGCGGTAACCTTTACCTGAGGGGTTCTGTTGACAGCAGGACGGGTTGACTCATTAAGGAACTTATCGTTAACCCTGATCTTGCTGCCTTCGATAACAACGAACTGATTCTGATCAGTACGTTTATCTTCTCCGAGGAAAGGCTTGTTGACCTCACCCTTCTCGTTAACGAGCTCAAACTTGTAGTCAACATCAACACCGATCTCTTCAGCAAGTGCGTCTTTAACATTATAACCATCAGCAAGAAGCGTTACGTAGTCTTTAAGATCAAGAGTCTCAGTGTAGAGAAGCTCCGGAGTAGGAAGTTCTGGAGCGTAGAGTTCATCGTCAGCAGGATTGTTGATTGCGATAGGCTCAGAGCGATACGGTCTAATTGTCTTGTCAATCGGGCTAACATCATTTTTTGTGAAATCCTTATGGATAAGACCATAATGAGCATAGAGGCCACCGATGCCTACATAGGCATAGTCGGAAGTGATGGTCTCACCATTAGCGTAGGTCTGAAGAGCGATGATGTCGTTCTTGAGATCCTCTGGATCATTATCAGCACCAGGTCCAAACCATGTCTGAATAGGGAAGTGGTTAAAATCATTGAGTTTGATAGAGAAAGTAGCCTCTCCACCCTTAACGACAGGCTTCTGATTCTCGCTTACGATAGAGACAAGATCCTTCTTGTCAGAAGCGCTTCTCATTTGGATGGTCTTTACCTTTCTGTTGATGAAAGCCCATTCATTTGCGTTAACATCAGCGTTCTCAGGATTGAGCCTGTAAGTCACATTGGCTACGCCAGAAGAGTAGAAGGCAATGGTATCATTCTCTTCGTCCGGAATGACGATACCATAAGGGAACTCGATGTAGCCAAGACCCTCCATCAGAGCCTCTGGAATAAGAGCAAGGCTCTTGACGGTTGTAAGAAGACTGATCTCAACCACGCCATCCTTCGCTCCCTCGACATTGTGGAAGGTAATCTTGCCGCTCTCCTCGTCATAAACAGCCGTTATGGTTCCCTCAGGGAACACATCGATGTTCGTGACCTCAGAAGTTGTCTCCTTGGAGGCAGGATCATAGGTGTACTTAACCCACTTGCCGTAGTTGGCGTCACTCTTGTCGGTGCAAGGCTGATACCAGATCTGAAGGGCATCCTTGCCGTCAACGCCGTCCTTACCAGGAGCGCCAGGTGCGCCGTCGTTGCCGTCCTTACCAGGATCGCCCTTGTCGCCCTTGTCGCCCTTGTCACCCTTGTCACCCTTGTCACCCTTTGAGGCGAATCCGGTGTCCTTACCGTCAATGAACCAGTTGCCATTGGCACCGATGGTAACAACAGAACCGTCCTTGCCAGGAGCGCCGTCCTTGCCGTCGTTGCCATCTTTACCATTGGTAACGTCGAAAGACTTACCATTGCTCAGAGTCACCTTGACTCCGTTAGTGATAGGCGTCACATCCGTGATGACGGCACCGTTGTTGATCGCAGTCTGGAGATCACTGACAGTGCTCTCCAGCTTCTTCACCCGTTCCGTCAAGTCGTTAATGTCGCCATCGTAGTCCGTACAAGATACGGCTACTCCCGCGAGGCCTAATACGATAGCCCCCGCAAGAAACAAGTTCTTAAACTTTTTGTTCATAGCTAAAAAACAAATTGATAAATAAATAAAACGTATAATTGTTCCTCTTAGTAATAAATATGTTTTGAGCCCCCACCGAGGGGACAACCCATAACACAACGACAAATATATGAGTTTAATTTTTCATAAGCAAGATTTTTTGGTCAGAAAATGAGAAAAAGATGGCTAAAAAACATTTGTTCCTAAGAGTGACACCGCTTTTTCTTCCGGGAACTCTCTTACAGGCATCTCGAACGAACATATTCAGAAATCAGCCAAGCCTCCTGACATACGTTTTGCATACTGGATTGACGAAAATATTCATCATCTTTTGGCTCGGATACGCGATCGTGCGGGACGCTTCGACAAACTCAGCGACCGGAGAGGTCATAGGCAGCCCAAAGCGGCAGGCCTAGCGACTGGGAAGGTCTGAACGACCAGAGAAGGATCACAGGAATTTGATCCTATCGGCAAGATTCAGGAAATACTCATTGGACCAAATATCAAGTTCCCGTCTCTGGCTTTGAGCGATGTAAGGGAACACGTCCTGCTTGACATTCTCAATGTCCGCTGTGGCAAGCCTATGACGCAGCCGTTCAATAAAGCCTTCGCGGCTTACATCCTCACCGCTGAACTCTTTGATTCTTTCTTGAAGATGCCTGAAGTCAAGCGAGACATCGTTCCTGACATACCACTCAAAGTCAAACCAGTCTCTCCCTTTGACGCGACGCTGCCACGCACGATAAACCAACGCGTGCATTTTACCGGCATATAGGTCAGGAAGTACAAAGCAACGAGTCATAAAAGAATGAGGCTTCAGCAGGAGTTTCGGTTCGGTGTCAAAAAGAAGCGGTGGATCGGTATCAAGCTCTATTTTGACCTTAATCATTCTTTTCGTCCGGAATCTGATGTCGTAAGTCTCTGTGTTCTCTTTTAAGAAAGCAGATTCAACCCTGCCAAACGATTTCTTCTCTTTTTTCGTGATCTCTACATCAAAGCCAGTAAGTTTGAATTCCTCCTTTATCGCTTGGAAATAATTCTCAAGATGAACATCATCTCTCTTTTCCGTAAGAGAAAAGTCCATATCTTCGGAGAATCTTGGCAGACCGTGGAAAAGCCTTAGACAAGTACCTCCATAGAAAGCCGCGTGGTCAAAGAACCCTCCTCTATGCAGTCCGGCAAGAACGATTTTCTGACAGACCTCTTGCTCTGCGTTTGGTGTAGCTATGGAATTGCCGCCTTGATATGCGGCCAGCATTGATTCAAATATCGTCATAAACTATTTATTATTTTAATAAGGTTAGACAAAATCCGTGTCTTACGTCCCACCCTGGCACATTCCTCGATCACCTCAACATTAAAATCACGCAACAGTTCCATATCTATGCGCAAATCATCCTCAAGGTACACTGTCAAAGCCTTGACTGAACGTTGTGGCACATAATTGTCATAAAGGATCGTATCACAAAGAGCCTTCTCCCTACCAGCCATCAAGAAACTCACACCATCAGCATCCATACTCTCGACACCTATCGGGAAATACACTGCCGGAACCTGCACATAACTGAAGGTACCTATCGGAGTCTGGAACGAGTGTGAGCGTTTTGTTGTCACACTTGTCATAACAAAAACCTGTTCCGGAATCATCCCGAAATAGCGAAGCGCCCACTGAAGGGAGACATAAGACGGACCATAAATATGGTTGGCGCAGAGCCTGGGATCTGTACCGCGGTCAAACAAGTCCGGATTGACAATGTACAAATTTCTTTTCAACCGTATAAGTTCGCCCGACTTTTCCATAGAAAGGACTTTCTTCTCCGGCGAGGATAGATCAGGGAAAGACGACCTAATATCCGCACTGGTTATTGGAATACCGGCAAACCGCTTCAACGGGAGACTAAACATAATTATTCTTTTTACAAATATACTGATATTTGCACAGAAAAAGAAGTAGTAGTTCTTTTTCTGTGTAAAATAATGCAGTCATAATTGATAATGGCAACACTGGCATACGGGATTGACGCAAATATTCATTATCTTTGGGGTTGGAGATATAATTGGGGCGGACGCTTCGGCAAGCTCAGCGACCGTAAGGTAAGGAACAGCATTCGGAATAGGCAGGCTCAGCGAGCGGAGGGAACAATTATACCTATATTATATTAAAAGATATGGTGGAGAGGACTTCCCCAAAGTGGCAGGAAGGCGGGAACCATCAATAAAGAATAAGAAAGAGTTCGAATTGAATATGAATACAGGGAATAGGTTTTTAGCGGTTATGAGAAGAGGGCTGGCGAGCGTTGCCGCCATCATTATGACGATGGGGGTGTCTGGCAACTGCTTGGCGCAAACCCAAGGTGAGAAAAAGAGCAGGTCACTGACGTTTGAGAGGACAGTGCACGACTTCGGCGAGATAACGAACGAAGACGGGGTCCAGGAATGCTCGTTCAAGTACAAGAACCAGACGGACACGACCATTCTTATCTACGACGTGAAAGTGTTCTGCAACTGCACCAAGGTCGAATGGCCGAGAAAACCGATCAAGCCTGGGGAGGAAGGCGAGATCAAGGTGAAATATGACAACGAAGGCACGCCGCATCACTTTGACAAAGGCGTGTCTGTCTATACCTCAACCGGGAAGCGACCGATACTCCTTCGGATCAAAGGCACCGTGACGGAATAGAGTCTCCACAACGTCCGGCAGTTTAGACGGAATAAA
>ERZ1034980.1535-NODE-1535-length-13593-cov-43.606958_pt1 | contig 13593 bp, 7 predicted proteins | sample MGYA00520622_ERZ1034980 | MGnify/ENA primary metagenome ERZ1034980 (study PRJEB33766, sample SAMN09781791) | gut metagenome | biome: gut microbiome | host: Homo sapiens | place: Madagascar | study: EMG produced TPA metagenomics assembly of the PRJNA485056 data... | reverse complement strand
TATCAGAAAGAAAAGGCCAGATGATGATGAAAAAAGCATGGAAATATATGATGATCCCGGCAGCCCTGATGCTGCTCCTGTCCGGATGTGGACACTTTACGGAGCTTGTGGAGCATGTCGCGTCGAAGCAGGAGACGACGGCGGAAGAAACGCAGGCGATCCTGGAAACGACCATCCCGGCGGAACAGGTCGTGGAGCCGGCAGATTCGGATGCGATGCGGATCGAGCTTTCCCAGGGGGCAGCAGCCCTCGGCTTCGCGCATCTCATGGAGGAGTCCGAGCTGGGTGCGACACAGGGGGACTACCATTTCGAGCTGAAGGACAGTGAAGCAGAGGTCCTGTCGGACTTCATCACCGGAGCGGCGGATGTCGCGGTCCTTTCACCGGAAAGTGCAGCACGAGCCTACCATGATGCGAAGGACGGTGCGGTCATCGTCAATATCAATGCAGGCAACGAGCTGTACTGCATCACCGGCAACACGGAACTCCAGAGCTTTCAGGGATTAAAGGGGCAGACCGTACTGAGCGTCGGACAGGGCGAGCAGCCGGAGTATGTGCTTCAGTACCTGAAGAGTCAGTATGGCACGCAGTTCGATGTGCAGTATACGAGCATCGAGGACATCACGGCGCAGCTTTCGGCGGATCCGTCGAAGGTCGCCATCGTCGCAGAGCCGGATGCCTCGAGCCTTCTGGCCGGCGTGCCGGGCACCGTGCGTGCGTTTTCACTGAAGGACAGCTGGGAGAATGTCACCGCGACCGGCAGCCTGATCTCCAGTGTGACCCTCGTGCACCGGAATTGCTATGAGAATAAGCGCGCATCCGTAGATCATCTTCTTCGAGAGACCGCGATGTCGATCGTAAAGGCGGAGCGGGCTGCAAATCAGACGGCGAAGCTCGCCGGAAAGTTCGGTATCACACAGGCTGCGGTCGTTCCGCTGGCCCTTCCGTATGCGAATCTTAAGTGCATCACCGGTGATCAGATGAAGAGTCAGATCGGTGCCTACCTCATCGCCATCGCGGAGGCCGATTCGGCAGCCATCGGCCGCAGTATCCCAGGCGAGGACTTCTACTATGGATATGTCGTGACGGAGCCGGAGGAAAGCAGCTCCGTGAGTCGGTACGATGATGCGACATCCTACGGAAACGATTCAGAAGACGAAGATGAGGACGAAGACGAGAACACCGAATCGAAGAAGCGTGAGGACACAGATACAGAGCAGGATCAGAAGGAGAATGACATAAAGCGCGAAAATCATACAAAACGCGAAAACGAAACAGAAGAGGAGAGCGAGAAGAAAAAGAACGACGAAAAGAAGGAAGAGGGCGAGAAAACGCACGAGTCCGAGAAGAAAACCGAAACGAGCGAAAAGCATGTAGAAATCGAAGAGGCGCAGAGGCCGGCAGAAACCGCGGCTTCTCCTGCACCACAGCCAGCCGGACCGGCCGGTCCGGATCCATCCGCCGCACCCGCCGGTCCGGGCGCATCCGATGATCTCCTCCAGGGTGGCCCGATGGGTTGATGGATACAGCCACTTGCTGCGAAGCCGGAAGCCCAGGAGGACAGCCACCGGAAACCATACGTAGAGGTCGTAAAGAATCAAAATCCCATCCCTTAGAAGTACTTGGAGTAATTTTTCCTTAGCACCCTCTGCAACGCTGAGTTTTCATGAAGAAAACTCAGTGATTGCAGAGGGCCTAGTACTTCTTAGGGATGGGATTTTAGATGCTTCCGAGCTCGGAGTACTGTGTTTCAGGTGGCTGCCCTCCTGGGCTTCCGGTATGGCAGGCAACAGTATATTTTCTGTTGACAACGCATACCCCTAAGGGGTATATTGATATCGACTGAATATACGGGGTGGGGGTATATCCCCGCCGTGACTTGTACACAGAAAGAGGCATCTATGAAACAGTATATCGTGACCGGTATGAGCTGTGCGGCCTGCCAGGCGCGTGTCGAGAAGGCCGCGCGGGCAGTGCCGGGGGTACGGGAGGCGACGGTCTCCCTGCTGACAAACACCCTCGCCGTCGAGGGCGATGCGGCACCGGAGGACATCATAAAGGCCGTGGTGAACGCGGGCTATGGTGCCAGCGAGAAGGGCGGGCATCCAGATGGAGGCATCCGCCCGGGAAGTAAACAGGGCGTGAGTATGCAGGGGGTAGCCTGCTCCGCTGCGGGCTGCGGTCTCGATCCGATGGCGGCAGAGGAAGAGGCCCTGCGGGATCATGAGACGCCGAAGCTGAAGAAGCGTCTCCTTCAGTCCGTTCTGCTGCTCGCCGTGCTGATGTACTTCAGCATGGGCCATAATATGGCGGGCTGGCCGCTTCCGGCTGTTTTTGAAAATCCGGTAAATGGTGCCATCGTACAGATGATGCTCGCCCTCATCGTCATGTATATCAACCGGAAATTCTTCGTCGGTGGCTTCCACTCGCTCCTTTACCGGGCACCGAACATGGATGCCCTCGTCGCACTGGGTTCGAGTGCCGCTTTTCTGTACTCGCTGGTGGAGCTCTTTCTGATGAGTCTCGCGCTGGCGGACGGACAGATGGAGACGGTGCATCACCTGCACCACAATCTGTATTTCGAAACGGCAGCGATGATTCCGGCGCTGATCACAGTCGGAAAGATGCTCGAGGCGAGGTCGAAAGGACGGACGACCGATGCGCTTCGAAGTCTCATGAAGCTGGCACCGAAAACCGCCGTGCTGCTGCGGGATGGAAAGGAAGTGACGGTGCCGATCGCAGAGGTGCAGCCCGGCGATCTCTTCGTGGTTCGTCCGGGTGAGAGCATCCCGGTCGATGGTGTCATCCTCGAGGGCAGCAGTGCGGTCAATGAAGCGGCCCTCACCGGTGAGAGCATCCCGGTGGATAAGACCGTCGGTGATCCTGTATCCGCGGCGACCATCAACACGGATGGCTTTCTGAAGCTGCGGGCGACGCGTGTCGGAGAGGACACGACACTGAGCCAGATCATCCGGATGGTGTCGGACGCAGCCGCGACGAAGGCACCGATCTCCCGGATCGCAGATCAGGTGGCCGGTATCTTCGTGCCGGCCGTGATCCTCGTTTCTCTGCTGACCTTTATCACCTGGATGCTGGCAGGAAAGGGTGTGGAATTCGCGATTCCGCGGGCCGTCGCCGTGCTGGTGGTGTCCTGCCCGTGTGCGCTCGGCCTGGCGACGCCGGTGGCCATCATGGTCGGCAGCGGACAGGGCGCACGAAACGGCATCCTGTTTAAGACGGCAGCGGCGCAGGAGCAGGCCGGTCGCATCGAGATCGTCGCGCTGGATAAAACCGGTACCATTACGTCGGGGCAGCCGGTGGTGACGGATGTTCTTCCGGCCGCCGGGGTATCGGCGGAAACGCTCCTCCAGCTGGCCCTCGACCTCGAGCAGTACTCCGAGCATCCACTGGCAGGTGCCATCGTGCGCTACGCAGAGGCGCAGGCCATGACCCCACGCGTGGTGACGGAGTTCTCAGCATTGCCCGGCAACGGACTGCACGCGATGCAGGATGCGGCGGAGCTCTGCGGAGGTTCCTATACGTATATGAAGACGCGCTTCGGTGTCGCGGGCGAGATGGAGCAGCAGTATGAGGCCCTCGCAGAGCAGGGAAAGACCCCGCTTTTCTTCGTGCGTGACGGGCATCCAGTGGGGATCATCGCGGTCGCGGACGCCATCAAGGAGGATTCCGCGCAGGCCATCGCAGAACTTCAGAATATGGGCATTGACGTCTATATGATCACGGGGGATAATGAAAAAACGGCGCGGGCCATCGCGCAGCAGGCGGGTGTCACACATGTCATCGCCGGTGTCCTGCCAGATGGAAAGGAAGCGGTGATCCGTCGACTGAAGACCGAGGGACGTGTCGCGATGGTCGGAGACGGCATCAACGATGCACCGGCCCTCACCCGCGCGGATCTCGGTATCGCGATCGGTGCGGGCGCAGATGTCGCGATCGATGCGGCGGATGTGGTGCTGATGAAGAGTCGGCTCACGGATGTGTCGGCGGCGATCCGCCTCGGACGGGCGACGCTCCGGAATATTCATGAGAATCTGTTCTGGGCGTTCTTCTATAATATCATCTGTATCCCGCTGGCGGCCGGTTTCTACAGTGCACTGCTGGGACTTCGGTTTGAGATGAGCCCGATGGTCGGCGCGGCGGCGATGAGTCTGTCGAGCTTCACCGTATGTATGAATGCGTTGCGTCTCAACCTCTGTAAGGTACATGACGCTTCACAGGATAGAAAAATCAGAAAGAGAACGAAAAAGGAGAGTAAAAAGATGACAGAGACTGTAAATATCAAGGGTATGATGTGTGGACACTGCGAGGCCAGCGTAAAGAAGGCCCTCGAGAAGCTCGATGGTGTCGAGGAGGCCGTGGTTTCCCACACCAGCGGTACCGCAGAGCTGAAGCTGAGCGCCCCGGTTGACGATGCGGCGATTCAGAAGGCGATCGAGGCCCTCGATTTCGAGTTCGTATCGATCGTAAAGTAAACGCATCGCCGCATGGGGCGGAGGCCAATGCAGACGAGCGGGAGGGTATATGCCGCCCGGGCGATGACATTGGCCTCGGACCGGTGCGCGGACGCCGGAAGGATACGGGAAGAGGAGGTGGAAACATGGCATGCTGCTGTGGACAGGATGAAAACGGAAGAAAGAAGCATAAGCCGCGGACGCCGGAACAGGTGAAGTCACTGGTGACGCGCCTGAACCGCATCGACGGGCAGATCCTCGGCATCAAAAAGATGATCGAGGAAAATCGCTACTGTCCGGATGTCCTGATGCAGGTCAGCGCCGTGCAGGCCTCGCTGAATTCCTTTAATAAGGAGCTGCTCGCGACGCACATCCGGACCTGTGTCGTCGATGACATCCGGGAGGGAAAGGAAGAGGCGGTGGATGAGCTCTGTGAGCTGCTGAAGAAAACGATGAAGTAAGCCCGCGCGAGCATCCGCCGGCTGCCTGTGCCGCCGGTACATTCGGTGGCGTTGTTTCCGCATATGCGACATGAGGAAAGTGAAATTAGCAGTCTTTTGAAAAGACTGCTAATTTTTTCGCTTCGTTCACATAGTTAACACATTTCTGCTTTATATTTAGGAGCATCAGATGGAGGAAAGCTATCCTCTGTCACATGAAAGGATGAATCTTATGGGAAATATAGTACAGATCTTCCAGCGGCATCGCCTGAAGAGGCAGATGAATCTCGCAAATGGAAACAACGACCAGAACCATCCGGAGGACGATCATGGTTTCGGTAATTTCAATGATTTCTTTAACCAGTTCACGAACGGTCAGAACGGCGCGAATGGTGGAAATCGTGGGAACAACGGAAATAACAGCTATCAGCCGAAGAATAAAAAACCGCTGATTTTCTATTATTTCATCGCGCTTCTCATCATCCTGCTGCTGAATACCTTCGTATTCCCGTCGCTGCTGACACGATCGATCCGTCAGACGAGCTATACGGAGTTCATGAACGCCGTGAACAACCAGGCCATCACAAAGGTGAACCTGAGTGATGATACCATCACCTATGTCGCGACGGTAAACGGTGAGGACATCACCTGCCAGACCGGCCGACTGAAGAACGAGTACACCGAGGCACAGGTACTGCAGGAGCTCTTCCGGCAGGGCGTCAACTTCGATGAGACGATCCCGGTGGAGACCAGCCCGCTGCTGAATTTTCTTCTGACCTGGATCTTCCCGATCCTTCTGTTCTGGGCCCTCGGTAACTGGCTCAGCAAGCGCATGGCGAGCTCGCTCGGTGCGGGCGGCGGCTTCGGCGGCATGGGCGGCTTCGGTAAGTCAAACGCCCGTGAGTACGAGGCGAAGGACGGAAACAAGGTGACCTTTAAGGATGTCGCCGGCGAGGATGAAGCGAAGGAGCTTCTGTCCGAGATGGTCGACTACCTGAAGGAGCCGGATAAGTATACAAAGATCGGTGCGCATATCCCGAAGGGCGCGCTGCTCGTCGGCCCTCCGGGAACCGGTAAGACCCTGCTTGCGAAGGCCGTCGCCGGTGAGGCGAACGTACCGTTCTTCTCCATCGCCGGCTCCGAGTTCGTCGAGATGTTCGTCGGTATGGGTGCGGCGAAGGTACGTGACCTGTTCGAGCAGGCGAAGAAAAAGTCACCATGTATCATCTTCATCGATGAGATCGATGCCATCGGTAAGAAGCGTGGCAACGGTGCGATGGGAGGAAACGATGAGCGTGAGCAGACCCTGAATCAGCTCCTGACGGAGATGGACGGCTTCGACAGCTCGAAGGCCATCATCATCCTGGCGGCGACGAACCAGCCGGATTCGCTGGATCCTGCACTGCTTCGTCCGGGCCGTTTCGACCGTCGTGTACCGGTCGAGCTTCCGGATTTCCAGGGACGTGTCGACATTCTGAAGGTGCACTCCAGAGGCATCAAGATGGCGGAAAATGTCGATCTCAGTGCCATCGCAAAGGCAGCCGCCGGCGCGAGTGGTGCGGAGCTGGCCAATATCATCAACGAAGCGGCGCTTCGTGCGGTACGTGCCGGTCGTGAGCGCGTGATCCAGTCGGATCTCGAGGAGTCGATCGAGGTCGTCATCGCCGGTTATCAGAAGAAGAACAATGTGATGACCGATAAGGAGAAGCTGATCGTTTCCTACCATGAGGTCGGTCATGCACTGGTCGCTGCACTTCAGAAGAACTCGGCACCGGTACAGAAGATCACGATCATCCCGAGAACCTCGGGCGCACTGGGCTACACCATGCAGGTTGAAGACGAAGGAAACCACTACCTCTACTCGAAGGAGGAGCTGGAGAACAAGATCGCAACCCTCACCGGCGGACGCTGTGCCGAGGAGCTGATTTTCCATACCTGCACGACGGGTGCAAGCAACGATATCGAACAGGCGACGAAGTATGCCCGTGCGATGATCACGCGCTATGGCATGGCGGATGGTATCGGTATGGTGGCGATGGAGCAGGTCCAGAACCAGTATCTCGGTGGCGATGCCTCGCTCACCTGCTCGCCGGAAACGCAGACGAAGATCGATCAGATGACCGTGGACCTCGTAAAGAAGCAGCATGATAAGGCCTATCAGCTGCTGAGCGACAACATCACGAAGCTCCACGAGATCACGAAGTACCTCTATGAGAAGGAGACCATCACCGGCACCGAGTTCATGGAAATCCTGAACCGGAAGGAGATCGATCCGTCGGTAGTGGCACCGGGCACACAGGCCTGAGCATTCTGTCCGAAAGGGAACGGGTATCTGCGATTTTTTTACAAGGGAAGTAATATGCGTGATCTTGATTATTTGAAGCTGCTCGCGAAGCAGTTTCCGACTGCGACTGCTGCAGGTGCGGAGATTATCAACCTGCGTGCGATCTGTGCACTTCCGAAGGGCACAGAGTATTTCTTTTCAGACCTGCATGGTGAAAGTGACGCCTTCATCTACCTGATGCGGTCGGCCTCCGGAATCGTTCGTGATAAGATCGATGAAACCTTCGGAAATCTGCTGCCGGAGGAGGAACAGCTGGAGCTTGCGAACCTGATCTACTATCCGAGAGACATTCTTTCGAATCCGGCACACAAGGCGAAGGATACACCGGAGTGGCAGCGCATCACGATCAATCGTCTCGTGAATATCTGCCGCTGCGTCAGCTCCAAGTACACCCGCTCGAAGGTGCGTAAGAAGATGCCACAGCAGTATGCCTACGCGATCGATGAGCTTCTGCACCTCGACAGTCATGATGAGGATAAGCGGGGCTATCTCCGCGGCATCATGGATGCCATCATCGACATCGACATGGGCGATGATTTCATCGTGGCCCTGTCGGAGCTGATCCAGAACCTCGTCGTCGATAATCTCCATATCATCGGCGATGTCTTCGACCGAGGCCCGCATGCGGACCAGATCATGGAGGAGCTGATGAGCTTCCATGATGTGGATATCGAGTGGGGTAATCATGATGCCGAGTGGATGGGTGCCGCCTGTGGTAATCCGGCCTGCATCGCAAGCGTTCTCCGCATCGCTACCTCCTATAACTCCTTCGATGTGCTCGAGGACGGCTATGGCATCAATCTGCGTCCGCTTTCGATGTATGCGGAGGAGGTGTATGGCGATGACCCATGTGCCTGCTTCCAGCCACATCTCCTGGATACCAATGTCTCCGACTCGGTAGATCCCCGTCTCGCCGCGAAGATGTGTAAGGCCATCAGTATCATCCTGTTTAAGGAGGAGGGGGCACTGATCCGTCGCCATCCGGAGTATAAGCTTGATCACCGTATGCTCCTCGATAAGATCGATTATGAAAAGGGCACGGTGACCATCGACGGACAGAGCTATCCGATGAAGGATACGAACTTCCCGACCATCGACCCGAAGGATCCGTATAAGATGACGGAGAAGGAAAAGGAGCTGATGAACACCCTGGTGTACAGCTTCACCCACTCGCAGCTGCTGCAGAAGCACATCCGTTTCTTCTTTACGAATGGCGCGATGTATAAGGTGGTCAATAACAACATCCTCTACCATGGCTGTATCCCGATGAACGTGGACGGCTCCTTCCTGCAGCTCGAGACGGCGAAGGGCAGTGTCGGTGGAAAGGCCCTCATGGATTACTTCTATGAGCGGGCCATCGATGCGTATTTCCTGAATGGAGAGAACGATCCGAAGGGAAAGGTGTACGCCACGGATCTTTTCTGGTACATGTGGTGCGGCCCATGCTCACCGCTTTTCGGAAAGGATAAGATGACGACCTTCGAGCACTGCTTCATCGAGGATCCGGATACACATGTGGAGAAGTTTAACATCTACTATGAATTCTCGAAGGAGGAGCGCTATGTCGACCGGATCTTCGCGGAATTCGGTGTGGATCCGGAGAGGGGCCATGTGGTAAATGGACATGTACCGGTGAAGACGAAGCGTGGTGAGTCCCCGATCAAGGCAAACGGCAAGCTCTTCGTCATCGATGGCGGTATCTCGAAGGCCTATCACTCCCGCACCGGCATCGCCGGCTATACGCTCATCTTCAACTCCCGCCATCTGGCACTGGCAGAGCATAAGGGCTTCCAGAAGGGATCCGAGAATACGCCGGAGATCCAGATCGTGGAGCAGATGAAGCACCGCATCCATGTCGGTGAAACCGATAATGGACAGGAGCTGCAGCGGCAGATCGCCGACCTCGAGGAGCTGCTCACGGCGTATCGCAACGGTGATATCCGCGAGAAGGGTGAAATTGTGCAAAAGCGACATTGATTCGAAAATAGAATAGTGCTATAAAAAACGGGATCAAAATTTGTTTGATCTCGTTTTTTATAGGGGGGATATATGGCTGCAAAAACAAGCATGAAGGACATGACGAATGGAAATCCGACGAAGCTGATTCTGGGATTTGCGATTCCGATGCTGCTTGGTACACTGTTTCAGCAGTTTTACAGTATGGTGGATACCATCATCGTCGGTCGTTTTCTGGGCGTCGATGCGCTGGCCGGTGTCGGCTCCACCGGTGCGATCAATTTCATGGTGAACGGCTTCGTCATCGGTGTGACGGCGGGCTTCGCGATTCCGGTGGCGCAGCGATTCGGTGCGCAGGACTTTACGGGCCTTCGGAGGTATGTTGCGCAGATCATCTACCTCACGGTGGCGATCTCCGTGCTGATGACCGTGGTGATCGGTGCACTGACGAAGAGTATCCTGATCGGCACGAATACGCCGGCCTCGATCTTTGATTATGCCTTCGACTATATCTTCATCATCTTCCTGGGGACGCCGGCGATCTTTCTCTACAACATCACGGCCAGCATCATCCGTTCCCTCGGTGATGCGAAAACGCCGGTGTACTTCCTGATTTTCGCAGCACTTCTCAATATCCTGCTCGACTATATCTCCATCGGCCTCATGGGCTTCGGGGTCGAGGGACCGGCCTACGCGACCGTCATCTCCCAGGGGCTGAGCGGCGTACTGTGCCTCGTCTATATGGTGTATAAGTTCCCGATTCTCCACTTCGAGACAGGGGAGCTGAAGCCGGACGGCGAGAAGGTGCTGACCCTGCTCGGTATGGGGATCCCGATGGGGCTTCAGTACTCCATCACGGCCATCGGCTCCGTCATCCTGCAGACCGCAGTGAACGGCCTCGGTGCGATCGCCCTGGCGGCCATCACTGCCGGCCAGCGTATCAGTAATTTCGTCTGCTGTGTCTTCGATTCCCTGGGCGCGACCATGGCGACCTATGCCGGTCAGAATGTCGGGGCTCTGCGCTTCGACCGTATCCGTGAGGGCGTGCGTTCCGCGACGATTCAGGGCTCCATCTATTCGGTACTGATCTGCGTGATCCTGATCTTCTTCGGTGGGGAGATTCCGAAGCTGTTTGTGGATGCCGGTGAAACGGAGGTCATCACAAATGCGCATCTCTTCCTCGTCTGCAATGCGGCGTTCTATATTCCGCTCACCATCGTCAATGTCTGGCGCTTTACGATCCAGGGCATGGGCTTCTCCGGCCTCGCGATTCTCGCCGGTGTCTGTGAGATGGTGGCCCGTGGACTGGTCGGTTTCGTCTTCGTTCCGTGGCTCGGCTACATCGCGTCCTGCTTCGCGTCACCGCTTGCGTGGATCTTCGCAGATGCTTTCCTGATTCCATGCTTCTATCACTGCTTGAAGAAACTGAAAATACAGTATCCTATGAGTGCGTAACGTACAGTTCAGACAGGGGACCCTCCGGGTTCCCTGCCTGAACTGTTTTTTGAACATTCAAAAGGCGGTATCCGCTAAATACATAGTTGCTATATCCGCGCTTGCGTTTTAAAATAAAATCAGCTATGTCTGAATACAGGAGCATGGCGCAGGTTCTATGCTTTAGTAAGTAAAGGTGGAGGATATATCATGACGAAAGATATGGAAACGATGGCCGTAAATGCCATCCGCGTTTTATCAGCAGATGCGATCCAGAAGGCGAATTCTGGACACCCGGGACTGCCACTCGGTGTGGCGCCGATGGCCTATGAAATGTGGGCACATTATCTGAACATCAATCCGGCCGATCCGACATGGGAGGATCGTGACCGCTTTATTCTTTCCGGTGGACACGGCTCCATGCTGCTGTATTCTCTGCTTCACCTGTTCGGCTTCGGGCTCACGAAGGAAGATGTGATGCAGTTCCGTCAGCTCGGTTCCCTGACACCTGGCCATCCGGAGTACGGTCACACGGTTGGTATCGAAGCGACGACCGGACCGCTCGGCGCCGGCATCAGTATGGCCGTCGGTATGGCGGCAGCGGAGAAGCACCTGGCGTCGATTTTCAACAAGCCGGGCTATGAGATCGTCAATCACCGTACCTTCGTCATCGCAGGTGATGGAGACCTGATGGAGGGTATTTCCTCCGAGGCACTGTCACTGGCCGGTACCTGGAATCTTTCCAAGCTGACCGTGCTCTATGACTCCAATAAGATTTCCATCGAGGGCTCTACCGACATCGCGTTCCGTGAGGACGTGGTGAAGCGTGCCGAGGCCTTCGGCTTCAAGACCCTCGAGGTGGATGATGGTAATGATCTTCAGAAGATCGCAGCCGCACTGGATACAGCGCTTCAGGATGATTCCGCACCATACTTCATCAAGGTGAAGACCACCATCGGCTTCGGCTGTCCTGCAAAGCAGGGCTCTGCAGCAGCCCATGGCGAGCCGCTCGGCGAGGAGAACGTAAAGGCGATGAAGGAGACGCTGGAGTGGCCGTCTCAGGAGCCGTTTTATGTGCCGGAGGAGGTATACGCACACTATAAGGCACTCGCGGAGGCGAAGCAGCCGGCAGAGGATGCCTGGAAGAAGCTCTTCGACGAGTACTGTGCGAAGTTCCCGGAGATGGCGGAGCTGTGGGCCCGCTACCACTCGGATGAGGATGTGAAGGCACTTCGTGAGGATGCCGGATTCTTCGCAAAGGCCGAGAAGGCAGAGGCGACGAGAGCCTCCTCTGGTGTCGTCATCAACTACATGAAGGAGAAGCTTCCGAACCTCTTCGGCGGTTCAGCGGATCTCGGACCTTCCAATAAGACCGAGATGAAGGGCGAGAGCTACTTCAGCGCGGAGACACCGGAAGGAAAGAACATTCACTTCGGCGTTCGTGAGATGGCGATGGCCGGTATCGCAAACGGTATGCTGCTCCATGGCGGACTTCGTACCTTCGTAGCGACCTTCTTCGTCTTCAGTGACTATCTGAAGCCGATGGCGAGACTGGCGGCACTGATGAAGATTCCGCAGATCTTCGTACTGACCCATGATTCCATCGGTGTCGGCGAGGATGGCCCGACCCATGAGCCGATCGAGCAGCTCGCGATGCTCCGTTCGATTCCGAACTTCAATGTCATCCGTCCGTGCGATCGTACCGAGACGGAGGGCGCATGGCTGATGGCCCTGGAAGCGAAGGATCGTCCGACAGCCCTCGTGCTGACGAGACAGAACCTCGAGCAGCTGCCGGGTGCGGATGCGCATAAGGTAGAGAAGGGTGCCTACATCATCGATGACTGTGAGGGCACACCGGAGTACATCCTGATCGCAACCGGATCCGAGGTTGCGCTTGCTGTAAAGGCGAAGGCGGAGCTCAGCGCGCAGGGAAAGAAGGTCCGTGTCGTTTCCATGCCGAACATGGAGGCCTTCGACCGTCAGGATGCGGCGTATAAGGAGTCGGTACTTCCGAACAGCGTACGGAAGAGAGTCGCCATCGAGGCACTTTCCGATTTCGGCTGGTATAAGTATGTCGGCCTGGACGGTAAGGTCGTCAGCATGCATGGCTTCGGTGCGTCCGGTAACGGTTCGCTTCTCTTTAAGCACTTCGGTTTCACGGTGGAGAATGTCGTGGAAACCGTAAACAGTCTCTAGGAGGTGAACCGTATGAGATTTTTTATCGATACAGCAAATGTAGATGAGATTCGTGAAGCAAATGACATGGGTGTCATCGCCGGCGTCACCACCAATCCTTCCCTGATCGCGAAGGAAGGCCGGGATTACATGGAGACCCTGAAGGAGATCACAGAGATCGTTGACGGTCCGATTTCCGGTGAGGTGAAGGCCAGCACGACCAGTGCCGAGGGCATGATCGCCGAGGGCCGTGAGATTGCGAAGCTTCACAAGAACATGGTAGTGAAGATTCCGATGACCACCGAGGGACTGAAGGCCGTTAAGGTGCTTTCAGCGGAAGGCATCCACACGAATGTGACACTGGTCTTCTCGGCATCCCAGGCACTGCTTGCAGCCAGAGCAGGTGCGACCTATGTTTCCCCGTTCCTGGGCCGTCTCGATGATATCTCCACCGACGGTATCGCACTGATCCAGGACATCGAGGATATCTTCCAGATGTACCCGGATATCGAGACCGAGGTGATCTGTGCCTCCGTACGTCATCCGATGCACATCGTCGAGTGTGCGAAGACCGGTGCAGATATCGCCACCGTTCCGTTCAAGGTACTCATGCAGATGGTGAAGCATCCGCTCACCGACATCGGCATCGAGCGCTTCCGAAAGGATTACGAGGCGGTATTTGGAAAACAGAACTGATGTAAAACAGGGGCCCAAAGGGCCAATGTCATTAAGTTAAGATGACAAAAGAAAGATCTCTATATCAGAAATGGTA
>ERZ1034980.1532-NODE-1532-length-13600-cov-6.981764_pt1 | contig 13600 bp, 8 predicted proteins | sample MGYA00520622_ERZ1034980 | MGnify/ENA primary metagenome ERZ1034980 (study PRJEB33766, sample SAMN09781791) | gut metagenome | biome: gut microbiome | host: Homo sapiens | place: Madagascar | study: EMG produced TPA metagenomics assembly of the PRJNA485056 data... | reverse complement strand
GAAACACATATGAAAACAGATATATCATATATAGACGATCTCATTGTCTCTCTTTGCAAAGGAACGATAAGTCCTACAGAGAAAGAGGAACTGCAACAGTGGGCAAACCTCTCTGTTCAGAACAGGAAGTATGTGCAAGAGCAAGAGCAGATATGGTTTTCTGTGATAAGCGATGATGAACGTAAAATCTTTAATTCAGAAGTCGCCTTCTCGAAATTTTGGCATCAAGTGCATCCTCTTCATATGACGGTAAAACATAGTGTATGGAAGTGTCTGAAGTATGTTGCCGTGTTTATCCTTGTTGCATGTTCAATTATTTCGGCTTTTCTCTATGGGCAGAGCATGGGAGAACCGCATGAAAATAAACTTATGTATGTGCGAGTCCCGGAAGGTTCGCAGTGCAGCACAGTTCTTCCAGATGGTTCAACTGTTATGCTAAGGAGCGGATCTCAATTATCTTATCGTAGTGATTACGGCAAGGAAAATAGAGAGGTGGAATTAAAAGGTGAAGGTACTTTTAATGTACGTCACGATTCTCTTTGCCCTTTCTCCGTCAATGTCAGGAAAATTAGAGTGAACGATATTGGTACAGAGTTTACAGTAACTGCATATGATAAAGCGTCTACGATTTCTGTTCAGCTTTCTGAAGGAAAAGTTTCAATAGATAATCTTGCGAGAAAGATGTCTCCAATGCTGCTTAACCCTGGACAAACAGCTGTCATGGATGTTAGAAGTGGAAAGGTCAAAGTTGCTGCGACCGAAGAATTGAATATACGTAGGTTGAAGAATGGAGCTTTGCTATTCTGCAATGTTAGATTAAAGGAAATAGCTCATAATTTGGAGAGAGAATATGGTATTCGTATAAATTTTGCCTCAACGAGAGTAGCAAATACAAGATATTATTGCACTTTTGATTCTGGGGAGCAGCCATTTACGGAAGTGTTATCGCTCCTGTGTACGGCCAAACCTTTTAAGTACAAAATTAAAGGAAGAATGGTTACAATTCGTTGACGGTTGTACCACTTGAATTCTAAAAGACAAAACTGAGGACCTCAAAACATAAAAAATCAATCGTATGAAATTTACACTATCTACTATGCTACTTTTTGTAGCGCTAAGTGTTCAGGCTGCGGGTTTTCCGCTTCGCTTGAAAAATGTGGCAGTGAAGAAAGCAATGGAGGAACTGAGGCAAGAAACAGGCTACAGTTTTATCTTTGCGGCTTCTGAAATGAATGTCAACAAGAAAGTAAGTATTGACGCAACTTCTCTTAAAGAGGCTGTAGAGCAGATTTTGAATGGACAGAATGTAACGTATGAATTTAAGGGGAAAATATTATCGTTACTCGTAAAATTGCTAATAGAAGTGTTCAAAATCGGTCAAACGTTCAATCGCATGTGCGTCATGTAACAGGTACTGTTACTGATCGCAATGGCGACCCTGTCGTGGGGGCAACGATCAAAGAAAAGGGGAAAAACAATGGTACTGTGACTGGTATTGATGGCGATTTTTCCTTAGATGTGAGTGATGACGCTGTTCTTGAAGTTTCTTACATTGGCTTCGTTTCCCAGTCTTTGCCAGCCAAGGGAAAGATGAAAATCTTGATGTCGGAAGATACAGAGTCATTGAATGAGGTCGTTGTCGTGGGTTATGGTACCATGAAGAAAAAGGATCTTACAGGTGCAATTGGCACGATCGGAGAACAAGCTATTGCGGAGAGACATTCAACTAACTTGTCTACGGCGCTGCAGGGTGCGGTAGCAGGATTAAGCGTGACAAGAGATGGGAATGCGCCAGGGTCGACTGGTACATTACGGCTTCGTGGCGTTACTACTATAAGTACGTCTGATCCTCTGGTTATTATTGACGGAGTACCTGGTGACATGTCGATGGTAAACCCAGACGATGTTGAGCAGATTTCTGTTCTGAAAGATGCGGCATCCGCTGCCATCTATGGTTCAAGAGCGGCAGCCGGTGTGATACTTATACAAACGAAACGTGCTAAGAAAGGAGATTTTAGGATTAGTTATAATTTCGAGTATGCAAGCCAAAGACCTACCGCTACGCCCGAATTTGTGGATGCTGTGCAATTTATGAAAATGGCAAATGAGGTGCGTTACAACGATAATCAGTCTGGCGGGAGAAACCAATCATATTCTCAAGATGTGATAGATAATTATGCAAGCTTGCGTGCACAAAATCCAGATGAATATGGAGATACCAATTGGTATGATGAAATATTTAATTCGAGTGCGCCACGTCAGACACATTCTGTTAATCTTCTTGCTGGTAGCGACAGAATATCTACAAAGGTTTCTTTACGTTATGATAAGGAGGAAGGGCTTTATGGAAACTTGAATAATGAGAACTATGCAGCCAGAGTGAATAATGATTTCCATTTCAGCAAGTTTATAGATGCTCATGTAGATATCAACTTTAAGAAATCAAAATCATCAAATCCCAATTTCAGTCCTTATGGGTATAATCTTTCTGCGGCTCTTCCTCCTGTTTATCCAGCAAGGTGGAGTGATGGACGTTTGGCCGACGTGAAAGATGGAAACAACCCATTGGCATGGCTGTCCTATGATGCTGGAAGAAATAGAAGCGACAATAACCATATTGGCTTTAAAGGTGAAATCGACATTATGCCTGTAGAAGGCCTCAAAATCTCTATTATTGCAGCTCCTAATTTTGAGTGGAATCATAGAAAAGCCTTTAACAAAAAAATAGGATATACTCATTTGGAATCGCCAAATATTATTGCTGGCTATTATAATGCTACGACAAGTCTTACAGAATATCGTAATAAAAATAACGATTTCACAACTCAGATATTGGCTAATTATACTAAGTCTTTCGGAAAGCATGATGTAAATTTGCTTGCTGGTTACGAAAATTATCATTACAAGTATGATAACACATCGGGATCGGGAGATCATTTTGAGTTAACATCTTTCCCTTATCTGGATCTCGCCCCATCAGATTATCAGAGCGTTACAGGTAACGCTCAAGAATATGCATACCGTTCATTTTTTGGACGTGTCAATTATGCGTATGCGAATAAGTATTTGATAGAAGCGAATATTCGTCGTGATGGAAGTTCTCGTTTCTCTAAAGATAACAGATGGGCAACATTCCCGTCAGTTTCAGTTGGATGGGTCATCTCGGAGGAGAAATTTATGAAGGAAACCCATTCTTGGCTTGACCAATTGAAGTTACGTGCATCTTGGGGAAAGTTGGGTAACGAAAGAATAGGTAGTTATTATCCCTATCAGGCCTCAATAGACTTCTCGCAAATTGCGTTGATTAATGGTGGTCAGACAACATCGGCTACGAGTGCAAGCCAAACTACCTATGCGGTCAGAGATATCACATGGGAGACAACGTCCTCTTGGGACGCAGGTGTTGATATCGTAGTCTTAAATAGTAGGTTGAACTTTACTTTCGACATTTATCGTAAGAAAACCAGTGATATGTTGCTTCCTGTACAGATCCCCATGTTCCTCGGTTATAATAATCCTGATGTGAATGCTGGTGATATGCATACGAATGGTTGGGATATGGAAATGGGATGGAGAGATCAGATTGGCGATTTCCAATATAGTGCCAAGTTAAACCTATCTAATGCCGTGTCCAAAATGGGAAATCTCAATGGAACAGTTACTTATACTGATGATGGCAACCGTATTACCAGAGAAGGGACTGAATACCAACAATTTTATGGATATCATTGCTTGGGTATTTATCAAACGCAAGACGATGTTGATAACAGTGCCAAACTGAATAATAATATTAAAGTTGGTGACCTTTGGTATGAGGATATCTCAGGGCCAGATGGTGTGCCTGATGGAAAAATTTCTGCAGAGTATGATCGTATACCATTGAAGAGCTCTTTGCCTCATTTTATATATGGCTTGACGCTAAATGCCAACTGGAAGGGGTTTGATGCATCTGCCGTAATTCAAGGTGTTGGCAGTCAATGGGCACGTATTACTGAAAATATGGCAACAGGATATAAGGACCAATGGTATAGTTTCCCAAAAAATATTGTTGGGAAATATTGGAGTGCTGACAATAATGAAGAGCAGAATGCTGCGGCAATCTATCCAAGGCTGACAAACTCTAATGTTGCCTCTAATTTTGCAATGTCTGATTTCTGGCTTTTCAACAACCATTATTTGAGGTTGAAAAACATAACCATAGGTTATACGTTGCCGTCAGTTATCACCAAAAAGTTCTTTGTTGACCGTTTAAGAGTCTATGTGTCAGCCAATGACCTTTTCTGTATCAATAACTGTCCATCTGGATGGGATCCGGAATCTCTTGATACCTATTATCCAATAATGAGATCGTTAATGGTTGGAGTAAATGTTAACTTTTAGAAAGTAAATGTCATGATGACTAAGAAAATATTCAAGTTTGTTAGTTTTGTTGCTATTGGGCTTTTGTTTTGTGGTTGTACTGATCTTGACATGAATCCTCTGTCAAGTGGTTCAACAGAATCGTGGTATTCTACTGCAGATGAAATACGAATGGCGGTGAATGAGGGTTACCGAAAAGACTTTTTGTTGATGGATGGTGACCAAATTGATGAGGCGGACTATCGTAACAATACAGATTGGAGTGATGATACGCATTACCGCCAGTTAGTTTTGCCATTTCAAAATGCGACCGTGACTTCACAAGAAATGCGTGTTCGTTTGCGTTGGCAAAACAACTATAAAGTTGTAACTCGGATGAATGAGGTCATTAATAACTATCAGCGAGCTATCAATGCCGGCTATTCTGAGAATGAAATTATGCCTTATGTAGGTGAGGCCTACTTTTTCCGTGCACGTGCTTATGGAGAACTGGTATTCCATTGGGGCGATGTTCCCTACTATACATCAGACATCTCAATATCAGATGCGGAGAAAAAGGGACGCGCATCGAAGGATGAGGTGTTAAAACATGTGTATGAAGACTTTGACAGGGCGATAGAGTTGCTTCCTGTTAGTTACAGTGGCGACCAGCGTGTGACTAAAGGAGCAGCTTATGCTTTTAAGGCTCGCTACGCTCTTTATATGGATGATTATAAAACGGCTGCAGCCGCGGCGAAGTCTTGCATGGACTTAGGAGTCTATTCTCTTGAATCCGATTACAGTAAATTGTTCCTCCCGGAAACAAAGACTTCTCCGGAGTTCGTTTTCATAATGCCACGCTCCATAGAGTCTAAGCTCAACGTAATCAGCAATGCCTATTGCTATAACCGGCTAATTCGCAATGCTGGTGGCTGGGGCACATATGCTCCTTCTTGGGAGTTGTTGGCGGCATATACTTGTACCGATGGAAAGCCAATTGACGAATCGCCATTATTCGACAGTCACAGTCCATTCAAAAACCGAGATCCAAGATGCGAGAAAACCATAGTTGCCTTTAATAGTTATTTCCTTGGTTATGAGTATGATCCTTCTCCTGTAGCTCTTACATGTGGACATATAGAAGGAACTGATACCGTGCAGGTTTACAACAATGACACAAGGGCTAATAAGTTCTATGCATCATTTAACGGACTAATATGGAGGAAAGGTGTGTCGCAAAGTTGGATTGACAACGGATACAAGGGCGACAATCCTAAAATACTTATGAGATATGCTGATGTGTTACTGATGTATGCCGAGGCGAAGATAGAACTCAACCAGATTGACCAAAGTGTTATCGACGCCATGAATCAAGTGCGTGCGAGGGCTTATGGTGTAGACAAGAGCCAAAAGGATAAATACCCGGCTTTTACCATCAAGGAGCAGGCACAGATGCGTTATGATTTGCGTGTAGAACGTAGAATGGAACTTGCAGGAGAGAACTTACGTTATCCAGACCTCATTCGCTGGAAATTAGCACAAGTCGTGTTTAAGCGTAAGGCGTATATGCTGCTTCCTCCAGACCAGTTTAAAGAGCAGCTCTATGACAAAGGCAACTGGTTCTGGGGATTGACTCCTGATATCGATCAGTATGGAACGCCTGATTTCTCTAAACTTGAAGCAGCGGATATGTGTTCAGTTGCTTCGGAATATAATTGGGATGATAGACAGTATCTTTGGCCGATACCTGAAGAGGATGTTGAGAATAATCCCAATATGAAGCAAAACGAAGGCTATTGATTTCTAATTTATTTTATTGTGTGGGGATAGGTTGAATGTCTAGCATATCCTCACGCAATTAAAAGGTATATATAAAAATGAGAGTTAAATGGCTATTATTGACAGTTTTCTGTTGTTTGCTTTCTTGTATTGTCAAGGCTGACAATATATTGTTGGAAACAGAGGCATTCTCTTACAAGGGAGGTTGGAAGATAGACCAACAATTTATGGATCAAATGGGCTCCCCGTATTTAATTGCTCATGGCATGGGACACCCTGTAGCTGATGCCCATACGACTTTTTCTGTAACTGAAGAAGGTATCTATAAAGTGTATGTGCGCACTTACAATTGGACAAGCCCATGGTTTAATGGCAAGGGACCTGGAAGATTCGCAGTAAGAATCAATAATAACCAGGTTGGGATAGCGGGAGACATTGGCTCAGCTTGGGGCTGGGTATGCCTCGGAACAGCAAGGCTTAGAAAAGGTGTAAACGCTGTGTTGTTACGTGATCTTACGGGGCTTGATGGTAGGTGTGATGCTATTTTTCTTTCCAAAAACGGAGAAAAGCCTCATGATGGAATAGACAGCAAATGGCGTCAACAACTTAATCCAAGGAAAAAAACAGCGCAAACTTATGACTTTGTCGTTATCGGAGGCGGCATTGCGGGTATGTGCGCTGCCGCTTCTGCCGCAAGATTAGGCTTGCGCGTGGCACTTGTAAATGACAGACCTGTTTGGGGTGGTTGTAATAGCTCTGATATTAGGGTGCATTTGGGTGGAGACATAGAGGTTGAACCATATCGTTCTCTTGGCCGATTGATCAATGAGCTCGGACCATCACAAGGAGGAAATGCACAGCCTGCCAGTCGATATGAGGATAACAAGAAAGACTCTTTCTTGAAAGCTCAACAAAGGTTGTTCCTTTATCCTTCATATAGGGCGGTAAGTGTTTCGAGCGATGAAAACAAAATAAAATCCGTGATAATTGAGCAGATAGAAAACGGCAACAGTATAGAGCTGTATGCCCCCCTGTTTGCTGATTGCACAGGTGATGCTACCGTTGGATATCTTGCCGGTGCCGACTTCCGCATGGGAAGAGAAGGTAAAAATGAATTTGGAGAAGAACGTGCGCCTGAAGCTGCAGACTCTATGACTATGGGAGCGTCTGTGCAATGGTATTCAGTTAAGGGAAAAGAAAAATTCCCGGAATTTGATTATGGCATGGGTTTCAATGATTATAACTGTGACAATGTTACCATGGGAGAATGGACATGGGAGACAGGAATGGATAAGAACCAAATTGCGCAAGCTGAGCAGATTCGTGATTACGGTCTTATGGCAGTGTATGGGACATGGAGCTGGTTGAAAAATCATTCGGTTCATAAAGCTGATTTTCGAGACAGGAAGCTTGGGTGGGTTGCCTATGTGTCTGGCAAACGGGAGTCGAGGCGATTATTGGGGGACTACATCTTAAAGTGGGATGACATTATGAAAAATGTTTACCATGAAGATGCATCATTCTCAACAACCTGGTCTATAGACTTGCATTTCCCAGACTCTCTTAATAATGCTCAATTTCCTGGCAGACCATTCAAGGCTGATACGCGACACACGTTGCTGTCAGCTCCTTATCCTGTGCCTTACAGATGTCTTTATTCTCGAAATGTGGACAATCTGTTTATGGCTGGTCGTGACATTAGCGTTACGCATGTTGCTTTAGGAACGACAAGGGTGATGCGTACTTGTGGCATGGAAGGTGAGGTGGTAGGTATGGCTGCATCGTTGTGCCATAAATATCAAGTAACACCAAGAATGATATATTGGAATTATTTGAATGAGCTCAAACGGCTTATGAGTGAAGGAACTGGTCTCAAGAATGTGCCCTTCAATCAAGGATATAATACCTGGAACAAATGGAACAGGCATCGGTAAGATGTATTAATGTCATGTGATGAAGAAGTTAAGACTCTTTTTTTTGATTTGTGTTTGTGTGTTTTCTATACTGATAGCTGAAAGGACTGTCGGACAGGTTGTCCCTAAACCAGTTTCTTTGCATGAACTTCCTGGCTATCATAGTATGAAATCGTTGACTTGGGTTTTTAGTGACTTGAGAGGGGATGAAAGAAATCGACTTGTGGAATATTTGGAAACAACTCAGCCTTCATTTAAACTTACCACAAAAAAAGAAAAAGCGGAATTGCTTTTGCTTAAAAACGGAGATCAAAAAAATGTGGAGGCGTATGACCTTACAATAAACCGTTCTCGCATCATAGTGATGGCTTCGGGTGATGCTGGCGTTTTTTATGGATTACAGACCTTGCTTCAGCTTATGGAGTCTGGTAGAGGTTATCTAAGATGTGTGGAAATTAAGGATGAGCCTCGGTTTGCTTATCGTGGAATGATGCTTGACATTAGCCGTCATTTCTTTAAGAAAGAGTTTGTTTACCGTCAACTTGATATGCTGGCAAGATACAAGTTAAATGTACTTCAGCTGCATTTGCATGACACGGGGGGGTGGCGTGTTCAGCTTGAAAGTCATCCAGAACTTACCGAATATTCAGCATTCAGGAAAGTATCTGATTGGGATGAATGGGTAGAAGAACGCTATCCTTTTTGTTTACAAACTGATTCGGGAGCTTATGGTGGATTTTATTCGCGCAAAGACATAAAAGACATCTTGCATTATGCTGCCATACGTCATATTCAGGTTGTACCGGAAATAGATCTTCCTGGTCATAGTAGTGATGTGCTCCATGCTGATCCGCAGTTGGCGTGTGATGGTGTCAACTGGAAACAGAGTCATGAACTTTGTATTGGGAAAAAAGAAACATTCAAATTCTCGTTTGACGTTCTTGACGAAATCATGGCGTTGTTTCCATCTGAATACATCCATATAGGAGGTGATGAATGCAGTATAAAGCATTGGAGTGAATGCCTTGCATGTAAAAAGAAAATGCAAGAAGAGCACATTGACAGCGCTAACAAACTTCAGGCTTATTACACGTCTTTTTTGCAAAACTATGTAGAATCGCATGGGCGTAAAATCATTGGTTGGGACGAGATTCTTGACGGGAATCTTTCCAAGGAGGCAATAATCATGTCATGGAGGCCACAATCGGGCAGCGCGCAAAAAGCTTTGCAGGAGGGCTTTAAGGTGATTATGGCACCATCTCATAATACCTATTTCGACTCTTACCAAGCTTCTCGCTCAACTCAGCCAACAGCCATGAAGCGTGATGTGCCTTTGATAAAAGCCTACAATTGGGACCCTGCACCGGATAGCTTGTCAAATGTGGATAATGTCTTAGGCGTGCAATGTTGTTTATGGACAGAGTTCATAGAAACGGAAGCTCATGCTGAATACATGCTATATCCAAGGCTTATGGCAATGGCAGAGGTAGCATGGACTCCTCAAGATGTTCGCCAATATGAAGATTTTGTTCAGAGAGCTTTAGCTCAAGAGAAAAAGTTAAAATCCTTGGGGTACAATTTCTTTGACTTAACGAAAACTAATGGTAGATAATTATATAATTTGAATAGTTATGAGACGGATTCTGTTGATTATTCTATGTGATCTTTTGCTTCTACCCCTTGCCGCCCATAAGATAACCGTGCTGCAATGGAACATCTGGCAGGAGGGAACGATGGTGAAAGGTGGGTACGAGGCAATCGTTGCGGAGATAGCGCGATTGCGCCCCGACTTCGTGACGCTGAGCGAGGTGAGAAACTACCATGACACCAACTTCACCGACAGGTTGTGTAAGTCGTTGCAGGAGAAAGGGGTGCAATATTATTCTTTCAAGAGCTACGACACGGGGTTGTTGAGCCGCTACCCGATAGAGGATTCACTTGTCGTATTCCCGCTCAACTGTGACCATGGGACAATACATAAGCTGACGGCCACGGTGGAGAGTCGGAAGGTGAACGTTTACACCGCTCATCTCGATTACCTTAACGACGCCTACTATAATGTGCGCGGCTACGACGGAAGCACATGGAAAGAGATCACTCCCCCGGCCACGGTGGAGGAGCTGCTTAGGCTCAACGACCTGTCGTGGCGCGACGATGCCATCAAGGTGTTTCTCAATGAGGCGCGTCACGACATCGCGGCGGGCGACGTGGTGATTATCGGTGGCGACTTCAACGAGCCTTCGTGGCAAGACTGGACGGAAAGCACCGCTACGCTTTACGATCATCATGGCCTCGTGGTGTCTTGGACGGTCACCAAGTCGCTTACCGACGCTGGGTTCAAGGACGCTTATCGTGAGCTGCACCCCGACGTGCTGCGGTTTCCAGGATTCACCTATCCCTCATACAATGCCGATGTGCCAAGCGAGAAGATAACGTGGGCGCCAAAGGCCGACGAGCGAGACAGGATAGACTTTATCTTCTATAAGGGCAAAGGCTTGAAGGCCGTATCGGCTAAAGTCTTCGGTCCTGACAGTTGTGTCTGCCGAAGCAAGCCACAAGCCGACCTTCCGGGAGAGCCTGTCGTCAAGCCTTTAGGCGTTTGGCCTACCGACCACAAAGGCGTTATCGTGGAAATGGACCTTAATGGTCGTTAGGTGTCGTTTATCCGAAAATGAAGTTGGCTATGAAGATAAGGCTGAGGATAACCAGCGTCATGTTTACCTGCTTCCATTTGCCCGTGCATAGCTTCAGAATGACGAAGCTCAGTATGCCGAGGCATATGCCGTCGGCTATGGAATAGCAGAGCACCATTGTTATCATCGTGATAAAGGCCGGGAAAGCCTCGCTCACGTCCGCCAGGTTGAGACGCTTCACCGAGTCGAGCATCAGCACGCCAACCAGCACCAGCGCGCCACTTGTCGCCGCGCTTGGAATGAGCATGAACAATGGCGAGAGGAAGAGGGCGACGATGAAGAGGATGCCGGTCGTGAACGAGGTCAGGCCGCTGCGTCCTCCCTCGGCAATGCCCGACGCGCTCTCCACGTATGTTGTCAGCGTGCTGGAACCGAGAAACGCTCCGCAGGTGGTGCCGATGGCATCGCTCATCATGGCCTCCTTTATCTTGGGGATGGTGCCGTCGGGTCGCACGATGTTAGTCTTGTAGGCGAGTCCCACGAGCGTGCCCACGGTGTCGAAGATGTTTACCAGCAGTAGCGAGATGACCACCATCAGCGTGCGGAAATTGATGAGGTCCGAGAAGTCGAACTGGCAGAATATTGGTGATAGGCTTTGCGGCATGGATACCGGAATCCAATGACTTGGTATTTCTGTCACGCCAAGCGGAATGCCTATTACGGTCGTGGCGATGATGCTGACGAATAGCGCGCCTTTCACCTTTCTTGCCATAAGTACTCCACTCAGCAATATGGCTATTACGCCCAGTATCGCCGCTGGCGTGAACTTGCCAAGCGTTACGAACGTTGCGGGCGACGACACGATGATGCCGGCGTTCTTCAAGCCGATAAACGCTATGAACATGCCGATGCCAACGGATATGGCATGTCGCAGGTTCTCTGGTATGGCGTTGAGTATGGCCTCGCGAACATTGATAAAGGTGATGAGCAGGAATACTATGCCTTCAATGAGCATTATAGCGAGCGATTGTTGCCAAGAGTAGCCCATTGCCTGGCAGAGCGTGTAGGCGAAGAAAGCGTTGAGGCCCATGCTCGGAGCTTGGGCGAACGGCAGCTTGGCCATGAAAGCGAGCAGCAGCGTGGCTATGGCGGCGGCTATTGCCGTGGAGGTGAACAACGCACCACGATCCATCCCGGTCGTGCTGAGAATGGTGGGGTTCACGGCGAGTATATAGCACATGGTAAGAAAAGTGGTGGCACCAGCCACCACTTCCGTACGTTTGCGCATAGTCTTAGGGTCAAAACCAAGAAGCTTTTGCAGTATCATGCTTTTCTTCAGATGTTATTGTGACATGCTTGGAAAATGGCGATTGCCATGAAAAGGTTACAGCAATTCAGGCAACTCAAACAGTTTCGTGCCATTGCTGCCCTTTATGAGTATGCATTTCCCACAAGGCTTGTAGCTGGCTATGGCCTGCTTCACTTCCTCCACATTATTATATTTATGGAAGTCGCATCGCGTCTTGCCAAACTCCTCGCCAACGAGCCACACGTCGTTTAGGCCCTTGGCCTTCAACGTGTCTACCACCTTTTGGTGCTCAGCCTCGCTCACTTCGCCAAGCTCCCTCATGTCGCCGAGGATGGCCATCTTCGGAAGCTGCGTGGCAATCTGCCCGAAGCTGTCGAGAGCCGCCGCCATGCTTGTCGGGTTGGCGTTGTAAGCGTCTACGATAAGCGTGTTGCTGCCGGTCTTCACGAGCTCAGAGCGGTTGTTGGTCGGCTCATAGTTCTCTATGGCATGGCACACCTGGTCGGCTGTCACGCCGAAATGCAGTCCCACGGTGATTGCCGCGAGCACGTTGTCGAGGTTGTAAGAGCCAATGAGCCTGGTCTTTATCTCGTGCCACTCGTTTAAGGCGACAGGAATCGACTCGCCATCGCCGCCGCATTTCCACTCGATGGTGATAAACGGGTCGGCAGCCGTCACCTTGCCTTGGACCTCGGCTTGTTCGTCGGTGCCATAGCTGATCACGCGGTCAAGCTCGCGCTCACGTGCCATTTCTACGAGATTGTCGTTGGCGGTGTCCAGGAATACGAGCGCGTTGTTGGCTTTCAAGAAGTCGTAGAGCTCACCCTTGGTTTTCTTCACGCCCTCGAAAGAGCCGAAGCCTTGAAGGTGGGCCCTGCCGACGTTAGTGATAAGTCCGCACGTGGGCTCCACATACTCAACCAGCTTCTTAATGTCGCCCGGATGCGACGCGCCCATCTCCACCACGGCGATCTCGTGCTCCGGCTTTAGCCGTAGCAAGGTCTTTGGCACGCCCACGTCGTTGTTGAAGTTGCCATCGGTGTGCATCACGTCGTATTTCTCGGCGAGCACGGCCGAGACGAGCTCCTTTGTCGTGGTCTTGCCGTTGGTTCCCGTGATTCCCACGACAGGTATGTTGAACTGTCGGCGGTGCTCGCGTGCCAGCTCCTTGAAGGTCGTGAGACAGTCGTCGGTGAGGATATAGCGATCGTCGCCCTCCACACAATATTCCTTCTCGTCGACAACGGCGTAGCTGCAGCCTTTCTCCAAGGCAGCGGTAGCAAACTTGTTACCGTCGAACGAGGCGCCTTTGAGCGCGATGAAGATACTGCCTTCGGGGCAGTCGCGGCTGTCGGTCGTCACCACGGGGTGCTGGCGATAAAGTTCATATAATTTCTTGATATTCATGATAACTGACGTTATAACTGACGTTTGATGTGGCAAAGATACTGCATTTTGTGCATGTGGCAAACGAAAAGCGCGATTTCTTTGCTTCAAGACGACAAGATTGGTGGATAAGGCTTTCATTTACCTACGGTGCCGGTTGCACACAAATGCTATAGCTCTTTTATAAGGCTCTTACGGAATTTGGAGTGATGGTTCTTACGAAAGAAGGCAACACAGCATCG